>VOFG01003270.1_pt1 | contig 11465 bp, 20 predicted proteins | sample 5384171 | NCBI WGS metagenome assembly VOFG01 (sample SAMN12384726, study PRJNA508395) | human gut metagenome | isolation source: healthy gut F | host: Homo sapiens | reverse complement strand
CACTATCAGGTGATGAGGTGGAGAGTATCGGTTTGGGTGCTGATGGTAAGAAAACCGTATGTACCTCGGAGGTGAGATGTTCCTGCAAGATTCTTGACGAAGGCGTCAAGCTTGGTGATAACGTTGGTTTGATACTTCGTGCTATCGACAAAGACGAGATCAAACGTGGTATGGTAAGCTATGGCAAAACCGGGTTCTGTTTAAACCGCGACGAAATTCAAAGCTAGGGCTGATATCTTGAAGAAAGAAGAAGAAGGTGCAGCACACTGCAGTTCCCACAAACAGATACAGACCTCAATTCCTGATAGCATGTACCTTGGACGTTACCGGTGATCACTCTTCGGAAGGACGCGAGATGGTAATGCCTGGTGATAACTTGACAATCACTGTTGAGTTGATCACCCGGTTGCTTGTAACGTAGGTTTGCGTTTCGCTATCCGTGAAGGTGTAGAACCGTAGGTGCTGGTCAGATCACTGAGATCTTAGACTAATACAATTTTCAGTTGGTAGAGCATCGGTCTCCCAAAACCGAGGTCAGGAGTTTCGAACCTCTCTCACTCCCGTGCAAATTAAATATAGAACAAATGAAGATTAAAGTTATATATCAGATGTTTTATAACGAGCTGGTGAATAAATGGCAGCGTGGTCTGAGCTCCAGAGTAGTGCAACAATTGTGATGATTGCTTCCGTTATCATAGCGTTGTGCAAAGAGAAGAAGGTAAAGGAGTACATCGAACGAAATCGCCAGTTTAGGGCTTCAGGACATGTTTCACAGGTTTTAGTGCCTGCAGAGAAGGTGTATCAGGTGCGTAACGGGAAAAAAGTATAGCAGTGAGCGAAATCTTTATCCGTTACGTGTTGGATAGAGGTCGCACTCGTTGGAGAAATCCCCACATGCTTCGTGACATCACGAATGTGATCGGCTTCCTGGGGAAACCAAAGGAGGAGACCTGTACCGATGCGATCAAGCAGAGGTAAACCAGATCTTGGGTACTGTAAGAATGAACTTGCGGAACAACCAGAAGAAATAAGTATCCCTTATTTCGTTGAGGTCAAGTTAAAGTGACGACGGACCAAATTTGTGTTTTACCGGTGTGATAGAGGAGGTGAATACAGGCAAAGAAACAGCAGAAAGTAATTGTCAAGATTTTCGGACGGAAAACACCACTTGAATTAAGTTTCATGCAGAGTAGAAAAAATAACAGTATTTGATTAAAAACAATCATGGCAAAACAAAGTTGAAGCTATTATCAAGCTGCAAATTAAAGCCAGGCTGCTAATCCTTCGCTTACTCAAATTAGGACCGGCGTTAGGTTCTAAGGGTCCAATATGTGGACTTCTGTAAGCAATTTAACGCTAGAACTCAAGAGCAGGCAGGAAAAGATCATCCCGGTAATTATACAGGTGTATGGTGATAAATCGTTTGATTTTACAAAACAACCTCCTGTTGCTATTCAACTTTGGAAGTTGCTAAAATCAAATCCAGTTCCGCAGAGGCTAATCGTAAGAAAAGTGGCCTCTATCACTTGGGGATCAAGTGAGAACAATCGCTGGACAAGATGAAAGATTTGAACGCTTTTGAAATCGAGAGAAGCAATGAGTATGGTAGCTGGTACCGCCAGAAGTATGGGTATAACCGTGACCGGTGACAGACCTTTAATGAAACTTGCCCACTTCAAACGTAATGGGTAAACTGACAAAAAAATAAGAAGTTAGCTTTAGCGAAGATCGAAGGTGGAAAAGTATATTCTATCGACGAGGCCGCACAGCTTGTGAAGGGAAATCACTTTCACGAAGTTTGATGCGTCAGTTGACATGGACGTTCGACTGGGTGTAGACCCGCGTAAAGCCAATCAAATGGTGCGCGGTGTATGTACTTTACCTCATGGAACCGGTAAAACAAGTAAGAGTTTTGGTTTTGTGTACGCCTGATAAGGTGGAAGAAGCTAAGGCTGCCGGAGCCGATTACGTTGGATTGGATGAATATATCGAAAAATTGAAAGGTGGCTGGACCGACATCGATATTATCATCACGATGCCTTCTGTAATGGGTAAAGTAGGTGCTCTTGGTAGAATTTTTGGGTCCGCGTGGATTGATGCCAAACCCGAAGAGCGGTACTGTTACCATGGAAATCGGTAAAGCGGTAACCGAGGTGAAGGCTGGTAAGATCGACTTTAAAGTTGACAAATTCCGGTATTATTCACGCTTCTATTGGTAAAGTTACATTCGAGCCGAACAAGATTATGGAGAACGCTAGAGAATTTTGAACGTGATCAATAAATTGAAACCGGCTGCCGCTAAAAGGTACTTATATCAAGAGCGTGTATCTGTCAAGTACAATGAGTCCCGGTATTAAATTAGACCTTAAGTCATTACTTGATTAATGTAGTAATCTAAAAAAGGACTTCAGTAGTATGAAAAAAGAAGATAAAAAGTCGTAATAGAAACCTTGACGGAGCAAGTGAATTCTTACAAGCACTTGTATGTTAGTGACATTTCCGGTCTTGACGCGGTAGACACTCCAGGCTTTTGCGTCGGGCTTGCTTTGATGCTAACATCAAACTGGTGCAAGTGAAGAACACGTTGTTGAAAAAGGCTTTGGAAAACGCTACCAACAACTACGAGGAAATTTTTTCCGCGTTGAAAGGCGATAAGCGCAATCATGTTGTGCGACACCGGAAACGGTCCCAAAACTGATTAAAGAATTCCGTAAGACTAAAGACAAACCGGTATTCAAGGCCGCATTCGTAGAAGAATGTGCTTATGTTGGCGAGGATCAGCTTGAATCGTTGATCAGTATCAAGTCTAAAGAGGAGTTGCTTGCAGACATTATCGCAATGTTGCAGGCTCCGATGCAGGATGTTATTTCCGCATTGCAATCCGGACAAAATACTATCGCTGGTGTTGTTAAAACACTTTCTGAAAAAGAATAATTTTTATAGTTTAGTAAACAAACAATTTTAAATAGTATAGAAATGGCAGATTTGAAAAAACTTGCAGAAGAATTAGTTAACCTGACAGTAAAGACGTAAAAGAGTTAGCTGACATCTTAAAGAAGAATACGTTATCGAACCTGCAGCTGCTGCTGTAGCTGTAGCTGCTCCTGCTGCTGGTGGTGCTGCTGCCGCTGAAGCAGAGCAAACTGAATTCGATGTAATTCTTAAAGTCAGCTGGTGCTGCTAAATTAGCTGTTGTTAAGTTAGTGAAAGAATTGACCGGTCTTGGATTGAAAGAAGCTAAAGAATTAGTTGACAAAGCTCCGGCTCCTTTGAAAGAAAAAGTTTCTAAAGAAGAAGTTAACACGCTGAAAGCTCAACTGGAAGAAGCAGGAGCTGAAGTTGAACTTAAATAAAAATAAAACCGGTTGGTTTTCCAGGTTTAGAGTCTCATGTGAACTCTAAACCATTTTGTTGTTATGATTGTTTAGGTTCAAAAAAATAATAGATGTCTTCATATAATTCAAACAATAGAATAAGCTTTGCATCGATAAAGAATCAGTTGGAATACCCTGATTTTTCTTGAAGTGCAATTAAAGTCTTTCAAGGACTTTTTTTCAATTAGGTACCACGCCTGAGAACAGAAAGAATGAAGGCCTTTACACGGTTTTCAAGGAGAATTTTCCTATTACTGATACTCGGAACAACTTTGTTTTGGAATTTTTGGACTATTTTATAGATCCGCCTCGCTACACGATCGAGGAGTGTCTGGGTCAGGGATTGACTTATGGCGCACCCTTGAAGGCGAAATTGAAGTTGTACTGTACAGATCCGGAACATGAAGATTTTGATACCGTTATCGAGGATGTATATTTAGGAAATGTTCCTTACATGACCCCGAAAAGGTACTTTCGTGATCAATGGAGCAGGAAAGGAGTGGTCGTTTCTCAGTTACACAGGTCTCCCGGTGTTTTTCTTCGGGCAGAGTATTCATGCGAATGGTACGAAGCTTTATTCCGCTAAATTATTCCGTTCAAGGGTTCCTGGATCGAGTTTGCTACGGACATCAATAACGTGATATGTACGCGTATATCGACCGGAAGAAAAAATTGCCGGTAACCACTCTTTTACGAGCTATCGGTTTTGAAACGGATAAGGATATTCTTGAAATATTTGGTCTGGCTGATGAAGTGAATGTTTCCCGTACGGGGTTGAAGAAAGTCGTTGGCAGACGGTTGGCTGCTCGTGTTTGAAATCTTGGATTGAAGATTTCGTTGATGAAGATACCGGTGAAGTTGTTTCTATCGAGCGTAACGAGATTATCGTTGACCGTGAAACAGTGCTGGAGCCTGAGCATATTGATGCGATTGTCGAGTCAGGTGCGAAGACGATCCTTCTTCACAAGGAGATGCAAAATCTGGCAGATTATGCCATTATATATAACACGTTACAAAAAAGACCCCTGTAACTCGGAGAAAGAGGCCGTATTACATTTTACAGGCAGTTGCGTAGTTCGGAGCCGCCTGACGAGGCTACTGCCCGCGATGTGATCGACAAGTTGTTCTTCTCTGATAAACGTTACGATTTGGGGTGACGTGGGACGTTACAAGTTAAACAAGAAATTGGGACTTGCAACAGATCCGGATATCCGTGTTTTGACGAAAGAGGATATTATCGAGATCATCAAATATTTGATTCGTTTATTGAACGCTAAGACCGACGTGGACGATATTGACCACTTGAGTAATCGTCGTGTACGTACTGTCGGCGAACAATTATATAATCAATTCGGCGTGGATTGGCCCGTATGGCCCGTACGATTCGTGAAAGAATGAACGTGCGTGACAACGAGGTGTTCACCCCGGTTGATTTGATCAACTCTCTTGAAGATTTTGTCTTCTGCGATCAACTCAAGTTCTTCGGAACGAATGCGTTATCTCAGTTCATGGATCAGACGAATCCATTGGCCGAGATCACCACAAGAGACGCATGTCGGCCTTGGGGGCCCGAGGTCTTCCAGAGATCGTGCCGGATTCGAGGTGCGACGTACACTATACTCATCACTATGGTCGTTTGTGTCCGATCGAGACGCCGGAGGGACCGAATATCGGTTTGATTTCTTCTTTGCGTGTACGCTAAGATCAACGATCTAGGATTTATCGAAACTCCTTACCGTGGTGAATAATGGTATCGTGGATCTTTCCGAGGAAGGGGTACGCTACTATTCGGCAGAGGAAGAGGAGGAGTTGGTAATTGCTCTCAGTGTTCTGCCTATCGATGAAGATAAGGGTAAGCTTATTTAATAAATGGGTGTGCCAGAAAAAGATGCATTTCCTGCAGCCGGAGGACAAAGTCGCATTTGACGATGCGCTGTTCCCGAATCGCATTGCATTTCATCGCGCGTTCCTGGGATCCGGTTCTGGAAAGCGATGACGATGCCAACCGAAAGCAAGCGATGGCATCGAACATGATGTCAGGCAAGTTCCGATGAGCCTTCCGCAATCCCTTTGATCGGGAACTGGTTTGAGGCTAATCTGATTAAGGATTCCAGAACGCAGGTTGTCGCAGAGGGACCGAGTGATCTCTTTGTTGACGGACGCAAGATTGTTGTTAAAGACCTGCGCCGCGAAGAGGCTTTTGTAAGCTTTGAAACCTGATACGAAAGAATATTACCCGCCGAAATACCAACGCACAAAACCAGAGTACGACGACGATCACGTTGAAACCGATCGAGAAAAGGTCAACGTGGGAAGAAGGTCAGATATTGACGGAAGGATACTCTTCAGAAAAGGGAGAATTGGCACTGGACGGAATCTTGAAAGTGGCATTCATGCCGTGGAAAGGATACAACTACGAGGATGTTATCGTGATCTCCCGAGAATATCGTGCGGAATGATGCCCACATCTGTTCACGTGGACGAGTATTCTCTGAAGTTCGTGAACGAAACGGATTGGAAGGAGTTGATTACGATATTCCGAACGTAAGTGAGGAGGCCGAAAGATTTTGATGAAAACGGAATCATTCGCGTGAGGTCGTGTTCAACCGGGAGATATCTTGATTGGTAAGATTACCCTTGAAAGGAGAGTTCATGATCCGAGTCCGGAGGAAAAATTGCTGAGAGCACCGGTGATAAAGCCGGAAGCGTGAAAGACGCTTCGTTGAAGGCTTCTCCTTCATTTAAAGGTGTTATTATTGATAAGAAGTTGTTCCAGCGTACGGTAAGATCGAAAACGAAAGCTGCCGGCAAGAATCTTTTGGCTGAACTGATGAACAATTCGGACGTAAAATGGGGACGGACTATTTTATTGATCGACAAATTATTCGAGTTGGTAATGGGAAGACTTCACAAGGGAGTGAAGAATTACCTGAACAGAAGATATTATTCGAAAGGCGTGAAGTTTTCTACAAGATGTTGCAAAAATATGGATTATCTTGCAGATCAACCCGAACAAATGGACGACCGATAAACAGAGAAACGATATGATCCGTGACTTGTTGCATAACCATATCATCAAGTACAAGGAGATCGAAGGACAGATTAAACGTAAAATATAACGTACTGTCGGTGACGAACTTCCTTCCCGTCATCAAGATGGCTAAGGCTTACGTGGCTAAGAAACGCAAATTGCAAATCGGTGATAAGATGGCAGGACGTCACGGTAATAAAGGTATCGTATCCCGCGTGGTAAGGGTAGAGGATATGCCGTTCTTGTCTGATGGAACTCCGGTGGATATTTGTTGAACCTGCTGGGTGTACCTTCCCGTATGAACTTGGGACCAGGTGTTTGAAACCGTATTGGGCTGGGCCGGAAAGAATTTAGATTGAAAGTTTGCAACTCCGATTTTCGATGGTGCAAGCCTGGACGATATCAACGCCCTACACGGAAAGGCCGGTGTGCCTCGATTCGGGACAACCTATCTGTATGACGGTGGTAACGGTGAACGTTTCGACCCAGCCGGCAACAGTAAAGTGATCTATATGTTGAAACTGGGGCACATGGTAGATGATGACAAATGCATGCTCGTTCTATCGGACCCTACTCGTTGATCACGCAGCAACCTTTGGGTGGTAAAAGCTCAATTCGGGGCAGCGTTTCGAGAGATGGAGGTTTGGGCTCTTTGAGGCTTTCGGAGCTGCTCATATCCTGCAGGAAATCCTGACCGTGAAGTCTGACGATGTGATGGGTAGAACCAAAAACTTTTACGAGCATATCGTAAAAGGTGAACCTCTTCCCTACCCCGGTCTGCCCGGAATCATTCAACGTATTGTTGCATGAACTGAGGTTGGGATTGAGCGTTAATTTAAAAAAAGCTATAAGCTAAAGCTATAGATTTAAGATTTAGCCTTTGGCTTTTAAATCTAAAAATCTAAAATCTAAAATTTTAAAATATGGCCTTCATACCAACAAAAAAATTTACAAAATTGCTATCGGACTGGCCTCTCCCGGAAAAATTCTGAACGGTCCAGTGGTGCTGTATTAAAACCGGAGACGATTAACTATCATGCTTTATAAAGCCCGAACGCGACGGTTTGTTCTGCGAACGAATCTTTCGGTCCGGTGAAGGATTACGAATGTCCATTGCGGTAAATATAAACGTATCCGTTACAAGGGTATCGTTTTGTGACCGTTGTGGTGTTGAGGTTACGGAGAAGAAGGTTAGACGTGAGCGTATGGGACATATCCAGTTGGTGGTTCCGGTGGCTCATATCTGGTATTTCAAGTCGTTAAATAAAATCGGTTATCTGTTAGGGTTACCTTCCAAGAAACTGGATACCGTTATTTACTACGAGAGATACGTGGTTGTAAACCCCGGTATCATGGGAGATTCCGGTATCAAACGATGGATTTTGACGGAAGAAGAGTATTTGGATATTCTGGATAAGCTTCTGACAGATAATCAATATCTGGATGATGATGATCCAAATAAATTTATTGCCAAGATGGGGCGGAAGCTATTTCCATGTTGTTGGAACGTCTGAATTTGGATGATCTTTCATACGATTTAAGAAATAAAGCTAACACGGAGACCTCTCAACCAGAGAAAGAATGAGGAAACTTTGAAGCGTCTTCAGGTAGTAGAGGCTCGCTTGAAAGTAAAGTGTAATAAACCGGAATGGATGATCGTGAAGGTGTTGTCTGTAATACCGCCCGGTTGCGTCCGTTGGTTCCGTTGGACGGAAGGTCGTTTGCTACTTCCGATTTGAACGATTTGTACAGACGGGTGATTATCATAATAATCGTTTGAAGAGATTGATCGAGATCAAGGCTCGGATGTAATCTTGCGTAATGAAAACGTATGTTACAAGAGGCCGTAGATTCATTATTCGATAACTCTCGTAAATCCAATGCGGTTAAGATTGAAAATAACAGACCGTTAAAGCCTCTTTCCGACAGTTTGAAAGGTAAACAAGGGCGTTTCCGTCAGAACTTGTTGGGTAAGCGTGTTGACTACTCTGCACGTTCGGTAATCGTTGTAGGTCCGGACTTGAAGATGCACGAGTGTGGTCTTCCGAAAGATATGGCGGCTGAATTATATATGCCGTTTATTATCCGTAAGCTGATCGAGCGTGGTATCGTGAAGACGGTGAAGAGTGCCAAGAAGATCGTGGATCGTCGTGATCCGATCGTTTGGGGATATTCTTGAAAACGTGTTGAAAGGTCACCCGGTATTGTTAAACCGAGCCCCGACCCTGCACCGATTGGGTATTCAGGCATTCCAACCGAAATTGATCGAGGTAAAGCAATCCGTTGCTCACCTATTGGCATGCCGGATTCAACGCCGACTTCGACGGTGACCAGATGGCTGTACACTTACCATTAGGGTAATGAGGCCGTGCTGGAAGCTCAGATTTTAATGTTGTGTTCTCATAACATTTTGAATCCGGCTAATGGTGCGCCTATCACGGTGCCTTCTCAGGATATGGTACTCAGTTTTTATACTATATCACGAAACCGAAGAAAGGGCGTGAAGGGTGAAGGATTGAAGTTCTATTCTCGGAGGAAGTGATTATCGCTTTCAACAGAGAGAGCTGTAGACTTGCATGCTGAAATCGAGGTGAAGATTGATAACGTGGACAAGGACGGTCAACCGATCAGACATATGATCAAAACGACGGTTGGTCGTGTGATTTTGAACCAGTTCACCCCGAAAAACTATCCTATATCAATACGTTGATTACGAAAAAGCGTTGCGTGACATTATCGGTGACGTGTTCAAACGTTGCGGTGTGGACGTGACGGCTAAATTCTTGGATGATATTAAGGATTTGGGGTATCATAAAAAACATTTGAGGTGGTTTGTCTTTCAACTTGGGAGACGTTATTGTTCGGAGAACAAACAAGATTTGTTACAAGAAGGATACGATCAGGTTGAAGGGGTAATGGCGAACTATAACATGGGGTTCGTACCAATAATTAAAGATAGAACCAGATTATTGATATTTGGACACACGTAGATACGAACCTGGCCGCCACGTTGATGAAACAATTGGCCGAAGACGACCAGGATTCAATTCTATCTATATGATTTGGATTCCGAGCCCGTGGATCCGTGAGCAGATTCGTCAGTTGGGCGGTATGCGTGGATTGATATGGGCAAAACCGCAGAAATCCCGGGCTACCGGTGGTCAGATTTATCGAAACCCGATTTGGCGAACTTTTAAAGAGGGACTTCCGGTGTTGGAGTACTTTATTTCGACCACGGTGCTCGTAAGTTTGGCCGATACGGCTCTGAAAACGGCAGATGCCGGATATTTGACTGTCGTTTTGGGATGTGGCTAACGATATCCACAATTACCGAGGAAGATTGCGGTACGTTGAGAGGGTAACTATTTCGGCAATCAAAAATAACGAGGAAGTGTCGTCTTCACTGTATAGAAAGAATCCTGGACGTGTGTCTGTACACGATATTTACCATCCTCACACCGGTGAAAGTTATTGGGAAATCAGGAGATGAAATCACTGAAGAGATTAAGCCAGTTTAATGAGAAATCACCGATCGAACGTGTAGAAGCACAAGTTCTGTACTGACTTGCGAAAGCGAAGAAAGGTATGTTCGAAATGCTACGACGTAACCTGGCTACCGGTAAGCTGGTACAGATGGGTGAAGCTGTCGAAGTACCATTGCTGCACAGTCTATCAGTGAACCGGGTACACAGCTGACCTTGCGTACATTCCACGTGGGTGGTACGGCAGGTAACATCTCGACCGAGAACTCTCTGAAAGCGAAATACGACGGTATCATAGAATTCGAGGAATTGCGTTCAGTAGAATATACACAGGACAACGGGCAGAAATGTGAAAAAAAAAAAAAAAAAAAAAAAAAGTTGTCGGCCGTTTGACTGAATTGCGGATTATCGACAAAAATACCAATATTATTCTGATTACGCATAATATTCCTTACGGTGCAAAACTGTTTGTGAAAGACGGTCAGGAAATCAAGAAGAATGATCTGCTTTGCGAATGGGACCCGTTCAATGCATTGATCATAACTGAATTCAGTGGTAAGATCGGTTCTGAAAATCTGATCGAAGGAGAGACTTACAAAGAAGAATCGGATGAAACGACCGGTTTCCGTGAAAAAGTAATCACCGAGTTCCGTGATAAGACCAAAGCACCTGCTTTGACCATTGAAGACAAAAACGGGAATATCGTCAAGTTATAACTTGCCGGTGGGGGCTCATATCGTAGTGAAAGAAGGGAGACGAAGTAACGGCCGGTAGTACGATCGTGAAGATCCCGAGAGCTGTCGGTAAGGCAGGCGATATCACGGGAGGTCTTCCTCGTGTAACCGAATTGTTCGAGGCTCGTAACCCGTCGAATCCGGCAGTCGTTTCTGAAATCGACGGTGAGGTGACTTTACGGTAAGATCAAACGGGGTAACCGCGAAATTATCGTGACTTCTAAAGCCGGCGAGGTGAAGAAATACCTGGTTTCTCTGTCAAAACAGATCCTGGTACAGGAAAACGACTATGTACGTGCCGGTACGCCGTTGTCCGACGGAGCGATCACTCCGACCGATATTCTGAATATTCAGGGACCGATTGCCGTTCAGGAATATATTGTGAATGAAGTTCAGGATGTATACCGGATGCAGGGGTGTGAAGATCAACGATAAACATTTCCGAGATCATTGTACACCAGATGATGCGTAGGTATTGATTCAGGATTCGGAGATACCCGCTTCCTGGAGAATCAGATCGTGGATAAGAGCGAGTTTATGGAGGAAAATGACGAGATGTTCGGTAAGAAGGTGGTGATGGAACCCGGAGATTCCGACCGTGAAAGCCGGCCAGATTATTTCTGCCCGTACACTCCGTGATATCAATTCTCGGTTGAAACGCCGGGATTTGAGAGTTGTCGAAGCCCGCGATGCTGTACCTGCTACTTCGGCTCAGGCAGGTATTACAGGGAATCACCCGCGCTGCTTTGCAGACTTCCAGTTTATCTCTGCCGCTTCTTTCCAGGAAACGACAAAAGTGTTGAACAAGCTGCCATTTACGGTAAGGTGGATCCGTTGGAAGGCT
>VOFG01002132.1_pt1 | contig 11475 bp, 20 predicted proteins | sample 5384171 | NCBI WGS metagenome assembly VOFG01 (sample SAMN12384726, study PRJNA508395) | human gut metagenome | isolation source: healthy gut F | host: Homo sapiens | reverse complement strand
AGAACCATGCGACCCCGAACGTGTAGCTGAACCACAGGCACAAGGATTAAACTTACCGCTGCGTTGGAATCTGGAGGTATTACCGGAGTTGTCTGTACATACAGTTAGGAAGAACTGCACTTGCAGTATCAAATATCTGTATTTAAAATATTTTTATCTAAACTTTTATAGATTAGATGGATTCAACGTGGCGTTGGAAGAAAACGTGTGGGCACATACTGGGCAAACTTTAGGGAGCTTCTTCACCAACGTGAGATGTAACCGCAAAGTTAGCGCAAATCCATGCAACTGGTTGATCGTTGTGGAACACTTTGTTGCCAGAAACGCGAGCTGCTAATGCAAGGTAACGAGCTTCATGACGAGCTTCGATTTTACCAACTTCGCGCATTTTTGAAAGCGATAGCAGTGAAGCCTTCTTTTTCTGCTTCATCAGCCCAGAAATCTTTGTACATTGTAGTGTGTTCGTAGTTTTCACCAGCTGCTGCATCGCGAAGGTTAGCTTCGATATCAGCGGAAATGTCGCCACCATGAAGAGCTTTTGAACCAAACTTTAGCATGTGCAGATTCGTTGTGAGCTGTTTCTTCGAAATAATCAGCGATTTCGTTCATGCCAGCTTTACGAGCTGCTGCTGCATGAGTATGTATATTTTTGGTATGCTTGGGATTCACCCGAGAAATGCTGTTTGAAGATTTTTTCAGTGTTAGAACCTTTTAATTCTGCCATTTTAATACTCCTTGTACTTACATCAAATTTCAAAATTTTTACTTAGTTATATATTCATAACCACTTGGTTGTGAATGCAATGTAGTGGGTAACTCACTTGAGTTTAAGTTAAATAAAAAAACTTATTTATACTGATTAGATAGACACTTGTCTATATTTGAAAAAAAGCACTTTGCTTATCTTTTAAATGAGTACTTACCTATAGTTGTAAAGAGGCACTTTGCCTATAATTTACACCACAATGTTTTTGATTCGTATACTTAACGAATAATCATTGTTGACTATATTGTAACATACTAAATGAGAAATGCAAGTGTTTTTGTAAAATTTATTTCGAGAATTTTCTAAATGATAAATGTTATCAATGTAGTAAATAAGCGGTTTTTGAAAGTCTGTTAAGTAATGGATTTATTAAAATAGAATTACTGATAATGAGAATGAGAATTACATGGAAAATCATTATTGTTTATAGAGATATTTGTTTTTGGTAACAATTCTGATTAAGCCGATAGATCTTATTAGTCAAAGTGTACTTTTACCTATATTGGAGAACATATTTAAGTATAATAAGATATATAATAGAAATAGTATAAGGAGGCGCTATGGCGTTTATTAGATATTATGTGGGCGATATAGTACAAATGAAAAAATCGCATCCCTGTGGCAGTGATGAGTGGGAGGTCAAGCGCATAGGTACAGATTTTCTTATCGTTTGTAAAGGTTGTGGTCATCAGTTGTTGATGCCTCGCCCTAAATTTGAAAAGGCAAAGGAAGAAAATAATATCGCGCTTGCCTGAAAATGAATGAGGTAGGACTATGGTACGACTCACTGATTATGTTACGAGTGGAGGCTGTGCGTGTAAGATTGGTCCTCATATATTAGAACGTGTTTTAAAGGCCGTTACACCTGTTACAAATGAACATGTTCTAGCTGATATGACTGGTGCTGATGATGCAGGGGTATATCAAATTTCTGATCAACTTGCCCTTGTACAAACATTGGATTTTTTCACGCCTGTTGTCAATGACCCTACGTTATTCGGTAAAATTGCAGCGGTTAATGCATTGAGCGATGTATATGCGATGGGGGATACCTAACGGCGATGAACATCGTTGGATTTCCTGTTCCCTTAGTAGAACAAGGCGTATTGACGGATGTACTCAATGGGGCTGCGTCCATTGTTTCTGAATCTGGTGCAGCCATTGTAGGTGGTCACAGCATCGAAAATAAGGAACCTATTTTTGGCATGTCGATCACAGGTCAAGTTAATCCTAATGAGATTTGGAAGAATAAAGGCGCTCGAGTAGAGGATGTATTGGTGTTAACAAAACGTATCGGCACAGGTATTATGAATAATGCGTTGAAAGCTGATTTATTTCCTACTGGTACTGCGCAGGCGGTTGCTAGCATGAGTACGTTGAATCGTGTGGCTGCTGAGGTGGCCCATAATTTTACAATTCATGCGTGTACTGATGTGACGGGCTTTAGCCTTATGGGGCATTCTGTAGAAATGGCGAGTGCCTCTAATGTAACAATTCATATCAAGATTTATGATATTCCGCTCTTTGATGACGTCATTGACGCGGCTCGAATGGGCCTTGTACCAGCGGCGTCCTATGGCAATCGTAAGGCTATTACAGATGTACAAGTAGATAAAATATTAGATTCTGTGTGGACGGATATTTTATTTGATCCACAAACATCAGGCGGTCTTTTTATTCTCTGTGCCTGCTACAGAAGGACCGGATTTTGTGAAAAGCTTTACATAATGTGGGCGTTGAAGGTGCCACTATAGTTGGTGCTGTTGAAAGCTTTAGTGGCTTAGCGGTACGCGTCACTAAATAAGATATATTACAATTTTGATTTTAATAGTATATAGAGTAGTTGTGCGTTGATGCTTTCACAAAATATATAATAATATTGAGGTAAATAATGAGTAATACAAATGAATTAACTGTAGATGTGCGTGGCAGTTTGTGTCCAAAACCTGTGATTGAAACGAAGAAGGTAAGCGATGCAAATCCAGACGCGATTATTACGACCATTGTAGATAACGAGGTGAGTCGCGATAATGTAGAGAAATTTGGGAAGTCTCGTGGCTATGATGTGGCAATTGGACAAGATGGTATAGATTTTTTCATTAAACTTACGCCGAATGTAGAACCTGCACCGGAAATTGGTTGCAAACCTATGAATTATAGTGACCGCATCATTTTGATGACGAAAGATTATCTTGGTGAAGGTAGTGAAGAACTTGGCCGTAATTTGATGAAAACCTTCTGGGTGTGCATGGTTGAAGCCGACGTGAAGCCATCTACAATTTATTTCATCAATAGTAGCGTTAAAATGGTAACCAACGATTCTGTTCATTTAGACAATATTAAAAAGTTAGCTGATCTTGGTGTTGAAATTGCTGCATGTGGCATTTGTCTCGACTATTATGGTCTAAAAGATCGAAGTGGGGTAGGCTCTATTACAAACATGTATGCGATTACAGATGCTATCGTTGGGGAAAATCTTGTTAAACTATAATACTCGTATCTATGTTGTAAATGATTAAGCAATATTATTGGGGGTGAGGCGTTGAACAATAAAAAGTTGCTTGTCGTTTTTACATCCTATTATTTTGGGGATAAAGCAGATAAGATATTAACAGAACTTTCGGTGCCTCACCAACTGATGGCTACACCGCCAGAATTGAATGATATGTGTGGTTTGTCCATTCAAATAGACTTGAATGCTGTAGAACAAGTTCAGACTATCCTAAAAGAACATAAGATTAGTACGTCAGGCTTATTTTGGTATGAAAAAGGGAAACCAGTTTTAGCTTATAAAGATTAAATCGATTTATTAGTATCGAAATTTATCTATATATGATAACATTAATATATAAAAATCGTATTGTATAGGAGATATACATGGTTGATTTTACCTTGCCTCGCGAATATATAGACGATATGGTCGTCCGTATGGCCCATCATAGTACAGCAATCGAGGGAATACGTTAACACAAGGGAAAGCAAAGAGTATTCTATTAGATAATATGATACCCCGTAAAATGGATTTGCGTGAGTTCTATGAAGTATCTAATTATCGCGACTATTTAGTATTCTTGATGGAATCATATCAAGAAGTAATTACGATAGATATCATAAGAGACACACAACGATTGTTACTAGCACATATCCGTGATGATAATGGGCAATTTAAGGTTGTTCAAAACATGGTTATTGGTGCTGATTTTGAGCCAACAAAAACCATATCAAGTACAAGAAGCTTTAAAAACTGGTGTGATACATTGCAATATCGTTTAGAGATATCCCAAAATAATGAAGAGCGGGTGCGTGCCATTATGGAGCAACATTTGCAATTTGAACGTATTCATCCTTTTGCTGATGGTAATGGCCGTACAGGAAGAGCTCTTATTGTACACGCTTGTTTGGCAACAGAAATTAGCGCCTATTATCATTAATAAAGATGATAGAGGTGAATATATGACTCTGTTAAATGATGGTGATTTAAATGGCTTATATAAGTTAGGTCTCGATTTATTTTATAAGGAAAAAGAACGGTATGATTCTATTTGGTCAAAATTTTGGCTAATGAGCATCATATGTTATGTATCTAGGTTAAGTTTTTGAAATTAATATAATGAAAGGTTGAATTTCAATGAGCAAATATGAAATAGAAAACGTAAAATTAACGGCCCCTAAATTGATCGTAACGATTTAGAATATGCTATGACATATCGTTATGCATGTAAAAAAAATCGATAGCACTAAAAAGATTTCTGATGATGATTGGAATGCGATTCTGAATGCAGCGCGTTTGTCTCCAACATCTCTTGGATTCGAGGCGTATCAATTGTTGGTGATTCAAAATCCAGAAATTCGAGAAAAGATGAAAACTTATGGTTGGGGTATCTTAGCAGGGCTTGAAGCTAGTCATGTAGTGGTTTTTCTTAGCTCGTAAAAAGGCAGATCTTGAATTCGATTCATCATATATCCGTCATATTCAAGAAGAGGTGAAACAATTACCAGCTGAAATTGATGCGGCATATCGCGAAAAATATGCTCAATTTACAAAAAAGAAGATTACAAAACATTTGAATCTGAACGTGCGGCCTTTGACTGGGCATCCAAACAAACGTATATTGTTATGGCGAACATGATGACAATGGCTGCTTATGAAGGCTTAGATTCTTGTCCATTAGAAGGGTTTAATCAAGATGACATGACAGCACTCTTAGGTGATGAACTTGGCCTTTTCGATACTAAGCACTTTGGCATTGCTGTAATGGCTGCCTTTGGCTACCGTGGTGAAGAACCTCACCGTAATAAAACACGTCGTACAATGGATGAAATTGTAAAGGTCGTTGAATAGAATATATGGAATACTAACCTTATTAAAAAAACTCTATTGCATAATTGAACTACACCCCAAAAATTGGATATAATTTTTGGGGTGTAGTTTTTGTATCAAAATATTTACAAGAAGAATGTTAGGACTATAGAACACTACTTTTTGCTAAAGTATGCCAACTTTATATATCAAACTTCATTTAACCTTTAAAAATGAATGGTACGTTATAAATATACATAATATTTAACATATCTGTATATTTAGATGATTTTTAAGATACATGTATATAAGCGTAAAGGAGTGATTATATGTTATGGTCAATTATTGTTGGTGGTTTTATCGGGTTCCTAGCAGGTGCCATCACTAACAAAGGCGGTGCAATGGGCGTTATCGCTAAAGTTGTTGCTGGTTTAATTGGATCGTCCGTAGGTCAGTCCCTATTTGGTACCTGGGGTCCTAGCTTAGCAGGTATGTCCTTAATTCCATCTGTATTAGGTGCAGTCATTATTGTTGCTGTAGTCTCATTTTTCTTCGGAAAAAGGGGATAGTAATCTACTTATAAAAGTAGGTCTAATATAGCTAAACGTGATTTTACATGAAAGGAGTCATTATTATGGCATTAGAAGAAAAACTCAACCAAGCTAAAGGTGCACTAAAAGAAAATGTTGGCAAATTAACTGGTGACAAAAAATTGGAATCAGAAGGTGCTGTAGAAAAAACAACTGCTAAAGTTAAAGACGTTGTAGAAGATGTTAAAGATGCTGTAGAAGGGCGCACTTGACGGCTTGAAAAACTCTGTTGATAACGATAAAGAATAAACTCGTGTTTATTCAACAATCACATAAAGAAAATCTCATTAAGAGACAACAAAAACCAGTAAATCGTTCGATTTACTGGTTTTTTATTGCTATTAATTTGCATTATACGTTGAAGCGGAAGTGTGTTACGTCGCCGTCTTTCATAACATATTCCTTGCCTTCTAGGCGAACAAGGCCTTTTTCTTTAGCAGCATTTTGGCCGCCGCAAGCTTGTAAGTCATCGAAGGATACGATTTCAGCGCGGATAAAGCCTTTTTCAATATCGGAGTGAATTTTTCCAGCTGCTTGAGGTGCTTTTGTGCCGTTTACAATTGTCCATGCACGAGCTTCCATTTCACCAGCTGTAAAGTAGTTGATGAGGCCTAAGAGTGCATAACTTGCCTTGATAAGCTTTAGTTAAGCCAGATTCTTCAAGACCGAGATCTTCTAGGAATGCAGCGGATTCTTCATCAGATAACTCAGCAATTTCGGATTCGATACGAGCGGATACAACAACGATGCCAGCACCTTCGTTCTTCGCGTATTCTTCTACGCGTTTTACGTGCTCGTTAGCGGAGTAATCAGATACTTCATCTTCAGAAATGTTAGCAACATAAAGAGATGGTTTTGCTGTAAGTAATGTCAACTCTTTAATCATTTCTAACTCTTCTTCGTTAAGACCTTGGGCACGAACTGGTTTTGCTTCACCGAGACCTTCGATAATGCGTTCTAGCAATGGTAACTCAGCGCGAGCATCTTTATCGCCGGATTTTGCAATTTTTCAATGCGTTGTTTCCGTTTTTCTACGGATTCAAGGTCTGCAAGGCAGAGCTCGGTGTTGATGATTTCGATGTCTCGGATTGAATCGATAGAACCTGCAACGTGAGTGATATTAGGGTCATCGAAACAACGAATAACTTGTGCAATTGCATCTACTTGACGAATATGGCTAAGGAATTTGTTGCCTAAACCTTCGCCTTTAGATGCACCTTCAACGAGACCTGCAATATCTACAAATCGCATAGCAGCAGGGAGGATGCGTTTGGAACCGAACATTTCCGCTAATACAGCTAGACGACTGTCTGGAACATCAACAACACCTACGTTTGGCTCAATTGTACAGAATGGATAGTTGGCAGCCCCAGCGCCAGCTTTTGTAATAGCGTTGAATAATGTACTTTTTACCAACATTTGAAGGCCTACGATGCCTACTTCTAAATTTGTGCTCATGGTACCACCTTTATTAAAATTAATTTCGTTCTTTTTGTGAAAGCTTTCATTAGAAATATTGTTTCTTATAAAAAGCCTTGTCAAACACATATTATATCATATTCTAATGGATATATACATTTCTATAGAATTGGTCTAGATTATTTATCAAGAAGTGCTATAATATTAGAGAGAAAGTTGAAGTTTCTTATAAAAATAATGATAAGTAGATGTATTTATATAATAAAATATAAGTTTTTCTTATGATTTGTTTTATAGAAAATTTTGATGAGTAGATATGACTATGTCAGTGTGCAGGCGGACGTGTCATTTTGATTGAACGTAAACGTCATGTAACGCTGCTAGGAAAGGAAGTTAAGTATGTTTTCTAAGTTATTTGATAGTTTTTTAGTTCACTATTTAGAACGTTTTAATGATCACTGCTTTTAGTGTAAAAGTGGGTGACAATGAATATACCATTGGCGAAGGACACCTGAGTTTACCATTCGTGTAAACCGCGATATCCCAAGAAAGATTTGCTCGTTTCTGCTGAACTCGCCCCTGGCGAAGCGTATATGCGTAAAGATATCGAAATAGAAGCGATTTATTCAAAGCTCTTTGTGTTGTACTAGGTCATGTTAATAAGGATTCTATCAATAAAAAGGTACTTAGTTCTCTCTTTAATGTAGGTCTTAAAAAGAAGGATCAAAAACAACAAGTGTCTTCTCACTACGACCTTGGCAATGATTTTTATAGCTTATGGCTTGATAAGACAATGAGCTATTCCTGTGCGTATTTTAAGCATGAGAATGATAGTCTCAAAGATGCGCAATATCAAAAGGTTCATCATATTCTTGATAAATTGTATTTAAAAAGAAGGTATGACATTACTCGATATCGGTTGTGGTTGGGGATTCCTTTTAATTGAAGCAGCCCGTAAATATGGCGTTAAAGGCTATGGGTTGTACATTGTCTGAAGAACAATGGAAGAAAGGCCAAGAACGGATTAAAGAATTTGGGCTTGAAGGTCAAGTCGAAATCGAACTCATTGATTATCGTGATGTAGCGGCATCTGGTCGTACATTCGATCGCATCGTCAGCGTTGGTATGTTGGAACATGTAGGTCGTCCTAATTTCCCATTGTATATGGAGGATGCATCCACTATGTTAAATGATGGTGGTTTATTCTTGCTCCATTACATCAGTGATCCATCAGAAAAAGAATCTAGTGCATGGATTCGTAAATATATCTTCCCAGGTGGATGCTTACCGTCTCTTCGTGAAATTGTTTCTATTGCTTATGACTATGATTTTAATGTTATCGATGTTGAAAGCTTGCGCTTGCACTACTATAAAACATTGATGCATTGGTACAATAATTTCCAAGGTGTACGTGACCAAGTAGAAAAAGCTCGCGGTACTGAATTCGTTCGTATGTGGGACTTATACCTCTGTGGTTGTGCAGCAGGTTTCTATATTGGCAATATGGATTTGCATCAAATCCTTATGACAAAAGATGTTAACAATGAATTGCCATTAACACGTTGGTATTAATAGATAGATTTTAATACGAAAAAAGGACCGTCTTAAGGCGGTCCTTTTTGTGTGTCATCATACGCTATTGTTTATGTAAAAAGAGGATAACCGAAGTTATCCTCTTAAGGTGCGTATAGAATTATAGAGAGTGAGCTCGCAATTCTTCAGCAGAATGTGTGGAAATCAAGCTGGTGGAATATCGAATACTGTGTAGCATCGAGTACCACCGTGTTTAGCAAGGCGGTAGATACCACGAGCGTATGCAACAAGTGCAGAACCTGTGAATTCAGGGTTAGAATCAAGTTTTAAAGAGTATTCAACAACATGACGAGTGCCGTCAGTGCTTTCACCAGAACGAAGAACGAAGCCACCATGTGGAATACCCTTGTGGTCGCGATCAAGTTCTTCTTGGGAAATGAAGTTGACTACAGTTTCGTAACCTACGAAGTAGTTTTCCATAGTTTTGATTTCGTTTTCAATTTTTGCTTTGTCTGCATCAGGAGCAGCTACTACATAGCATTCACGAAGGTGACCTTTGTAGCCATCAACGTCTGGAGTTTCACCATTACGGATAGCTTCAAGGTATTGTTCTTTAGGAACAGTGTATTGACGAGCATCAAGAACACCATCAATACGACGGATAGCATCGGAGTGACCTTGGGACACGCCGCGGCCCCAGAATGTGTAAGATTTGCCGTTAGGCAAGATGCTTTCAGCGTAAACACGTTGTAAAGAGAACATGCCTGGGTCCCAACCACAAGAAATCAATGTAGCAGTTTAGCTTCTTTTTAGCTACTTTGTCTACGTTTGCGAAATGTTCAGGGATACGTGCATGTGTGTCGAAAGAATCGATACAGTTGAAGTATTTTGTTACCATTGGAGTTTGTTCGATAAGGTCTGTTGCGGAACCACCGCAAAGAACCATAACATCGATCTTACCTTTGAAGTTTGGTAGATCTTCCATAGTGTATGTAGGAACACCAGACACTGTTTCTAAACCTTTACGACGAGAAAATACGCCTACGAGTTCCATATCTGGTTGCAATTTAACAGATGCTTCTACGCCACGGCCTAAGTTGCCATAGCCTACGATACCAATACGAATTTTGCTCATATTAGCCTCCTATAAAATTATAAAATGTATTGTAATAACTAATATACTTATTATAACATAGAAATTTCTTTTTATAATATTCTATAGAGTTATACAGCATATATTATGTGGAGAGAATAATTCGTTTGTTATTATTCATCATTATATCGATACATTGCGTATGGGAATATACATAAAAGAAAACATCATATGTGCAAAAATTGACACATATACCCCTTACTATATATACAATGAATATATGCATATTATTGTGTATAGTTTGAGGAGGTTATGAGATGAGAAGAACGATAAACCTTGCTGTTATTGCTGCTTTAATTATTACCGGTGCTAGTGCAGAGGTCATGGTGTCAGCCACTACAGTTGAAAGCCATACGGATGGAAAAATCCATTGGGTTGAATTTGTGGGTGAAAATAAACACTATACCGATGATTTGATCGTCAATGTATCTGGCCTTGGTGTAAATGGAAATAAATACCATAATAACGTTACCGGTATTTATGCTCTTGATGGATCTCAGGTTGCCATAGATAAAAATGTAAATGTAACGGTTGCAAATCCAGCACCTGCGGAAAGTGGAGAGAAGCGCAGACCAGACTTAGCACACTATTACATGAGTGGTATATATGCTGGTTATGGTGGGGTTACAAATGATGGTAATAATGATGATACCCGTATTACCGTACAAGGTAATGCCAAAGTAGATGCCATTGGCGTAGGTTTGCAAGCTAATAAGGATGGATACACTCGGATTCTAGGTGGGGCAGATGTAACGACACATCCTTTAACGACATCTGATACATATTCTGCACTTTCAGAAGAAGGATTTGTCTATGTGAATACTGGCATGGATGGATTGAAACCAGGTGCTAAGGACGTCAATATGTATGGCAATATTGGTTTTATCAATAAAAACTATGGTATTGATAAAAATCCACACAATCATGGATCAGAAATTTCATTGGGATTAACGACACCAAATTCTAAATTAGTGGGTGGTGTACTCAATGAATTTGATGAAAGTAACAATAATCCTCATCATAGCGGTTTGAGATTGTATTTACAAAATGGTGCTACATGGCGTAATGAATGGTTAGGAGCTGAACGTGAATACCCTACACAAGGCCGACCAGATACTGCAAATTATCTCTATACAGGTAGTAAGGTAGAGCATCTTATAGGTGGTGCCACAGAAGGTAGCCGCGGCATTATCCAAGCCGTAGATGCACGGCCTATTACGATTAATAATTATGCTGGTCATACAGCTGTTGATTATGAAAAAGGTGCACCTGCTGCAGAAAACGGTAAAGGTGAAATTGTAATTAATCATGCTGACCCTGGCTCTTCTGTTACATTGCGTAGTTCCGTAGAGGCTTTGAAAGAACAAGCTAATGCCGAGATTTCAGGATTAGCAGAAAATCAATTTGTGAAGAAAATAGTCTACAATGGATATACGAAGGGTGAGCGAAACCTTGGTGTTAATGTGCATTTAGAAACAGGTGTGATTAGTCCTACATTAAATGCTAAACTTAGCCCGGATGATTTTGATACAGATGGACGTGCTATGGTGTCTAATAAAAACCGTATTATCCACTAGTGAAAGTGAAATTGTATCCGGTGCTAAGAGTGCATTAGCATCTTCTGTTATGCAAATGCGAGCTGATACCAATGATTTACAACGCCGTTTAGGTGATGTACGTCTTAACTCCGATAATCAAGGCGTATGGGGCAAAT
>VOFG01003757.1_pt1 | contig 11481 bp, 15 predicted proteins | sample 5384171 | NCBI WGS metagenome assembly VOFG01 (sample SAMN12384726, study PRJNA508395) | human gut metagenome | isolation source: healthy gut F | host: Homo sapiens | reverse complement strand
TATTGTCGGCGACGGTGCCGGTGAAGAGGTTCGTATCCTGCAGCACCACGCCGAGCGAGCGGCGCAGCGAGTCCTTGCTGATCTCGCGGATGCTGATGCCGTCGTAGGTGATGGTGCCGGACTGGATGTCGTAAAAGCGGTTGATGAGGTTGGTGATCGTCGTCTTCCCGGCGCCGGTCGAGCCGACAAGGGCGATTTTCTGGCCGGGCTTGGCGAAGAGGCTGATGTCGTGCAGGACGATCTTCTCGTCGCTGTAGCCGAAGACGACGTGGTCAAAGCGCACATCGCCGCGCAGCTCGACGAGCTCGCCGTCCGGGCGCTTCCACGCCCAGTGGCCGGTGCGCCGGGAGACCTCGGTGAGCGTATCACCGTTTTTCTCAACGCGGACGATCGTGGTCTTGCCCTCGTCCTGCTCGGGCTGCTCGTCCATGACGGCGAAGATGCGCTCCGCGCCGGCCATGGCCGCGAGGACGATGTTCACCTGCTGGCTGATCTGCGCGATGGGCTGGGAGAACTGCTTGACATAGAGCAGGTACGCGCCCAGCGAACCGACGTCGAACACGCCGCGGATGGCCAGCAGTCCGCCTACGCAGCAGGTGACGGCGTAGTTGATGCGGGAGAGATTGGCCATGGCGGGCATCATGGACGCGGCATACGTCTGCGCCATGGTGGCGGCCTGACGGTACTCCTCGTTCAGCCCTTCGAAGCGGCCGATGGCCTTGTCCTCGTAGTTGAAGACCTTGATGACCTTCTGTCCCTCGATCATCTCCTCAATATAGCCGTTCACGCCGCCGAGCGCGCGCTGCTGGCGCTGGAAGCTCACGCGGCTGCGCGCGCCGATCGTCTTGACGACCAGCAGCATCAGCGCGAGGAAGGCGAAGGTGATGAGCGTGAGTACCCAGTTGAGGTAGAGCATCATCGCGATCGTACACACGAACGTCACCACGTTCGAAAGGATGCTCGCAAGGCTGCTCGTGATCATCTCGGAGACGGTGTCGGTGTCGTTGGTGAACCGGCTCATCAGGTCGCCGGACTGGTGCTGGTCGTAATAGCGCACCGGCAGCGCCTGCAGCTGGTCGAACAGATCCTGCCGGAGGCCTGGCCACCGTCTGCTGTGCTATGCGCACCATGATGCGCGAATAGGCATACGAGCACAGCGCCGCGACGCCGAACATCGCGCCCATCAGCACGAGCAGGCGAAAAAGCCCCTTGAAGTCGCCGGGGATGATATAGTCGTTGAGCAGGGGCTTGAGCAGGTAGCTGGCGGCGACGTTGCCGAGCGAGCTGAGCACAAGGCAGACGGCCACCACCACGAGCAGCGCCTTATACCGGCCGATATAGCCCATGAGCTTTTTGACGGTGCCCTTCAGATTCTGCGGGCGCTGGAAGCCGTGGCCCTGCGGACACCGCGGCCGCCATGACCGCGCGGTGTTCTCTTTTCAGCCATCGATGCTCACCCCTGCCTGCTGGGACTGATAGACCTCGCGGTAGATATGGCTGCCGGCAAGCAGCTCGTCGTGCGTGCCGGCGGCGGAGATCCTGCCGTCGTCGAGCACGAGAATCAGATCCGCGTCCATGACGGAGGTGATGCGCTGGGCGATGATCAGCTTCGTCGTACCGGGGAGCGTCTCGCGCAGCGCCGTGCGGATCTTCGCGTCGGTCGCGGTGTCGACGGCGGAGGTCGAGTCATCGAGGATCAGAATCTTCGGCTTGCGCACAATGGCGCGCGCGATGCACAGGCGCTGCTTCTGGCCGCCGGAGACGTTCGTTCCGCCCTGCTCGATATAGGTGTCGTAGCCGTCCGGCATGCGCTCGATGAATTCATCCGCGCAGGCGATGCGGCAGGCCTCGCGCAGCTCCTCGTCCGTGGCGTTTTCGTCGCCCCAGCGGAGGTTTTCGCTGATCGTGCCGGAAAAGAGCGTGTTCTTCTGCAGCACCATAGCGCAGCCGTCGCGCAGGGCATGGACGGTGTAGTCCTTCACGTTGTGCCCGCCGACGCTCACGCTGCCCTCCGTCGCCTCGTACAGGCGGGGGATCAGGCTCACGAACGTGCTCTTGGCGCTGCCGGTGCCGCCGATAATGCCGACGGTCATACCGCGAGGCGATGTCGACGAGACGTCCTCGAGGTTCCAGGCCTCGCTCTCGGGGTGGTACTTGAAATAGACGTGGTCAAAGCGGATGGAGCCGTCGGCCACGGTCAGGGCGCTGTCGGCCTGCCCGTCCGTGATCTGGGGCTGCTCGTCGAGCACCTCGACGATACGGCGGGCGCAGGCGATGGAGCGGGTCAGGATCATCATGCAGCATCGACACCATCATCAGCGACATCAGTATTTCTCGATGGCGTAGGTGAAGAAGGCCAGCAGGTCGCCGGAGAGCAGCGTCCCTGCGACCACGTCATGACCGCCCAGCCACATGATGGACACGATAGTCGCCGCCCATGAGCATGATCATAATGGGCATGAACGTGACCACGAAGCCGTAAGGCCCGCTCGGCGGTGTCGCGCAGCTTATCACTGCGGACGCGGAATTTCTCCTTTCCTCGTCCTCCCGGACAAAGGACTTTACCACCCGGATAACGTTCAGGTTCTCCCACCACCAGGTTCATGTCGTCGGTGGCGCTTTGCAGCGCCGTGAAAAACGGGCCGACGTAGCGAATGACGATGACCACCGCGATGATCAGCAGCGGGATGACCACCAGGAATACCTGGCTCAGGTCGCAGGCTGATCTCCATAGCCTTGATGAGGGCCGTGACCAGCATCACCGGGGCGCGGACGCACATCCGCATCCCCATGAACAGCGTCATCTGCACGGAGGAGATGTCGTTGGTCAGGCCGGGTGATCAGGCTGGCGGTGGAAAATGCTCGATATTGGCAAACGAGAACCGCTGCACCTGCTCGTACTCCGCCTGGCGCAGGTTCGCGCCGAAGCCCATGGACGCCTTGGCGGCCAGAGCCGCTGCGCCCACGCCGCACAGCAGCGCCGCGATGGACATGAGGAACATCTTCAGGCCCGTCAGCAGAATGTAGCTCCTGTCCCCGTTGGCGATGCCCACGTCCACGATCTCACTCATAGCCTGGGGCAGCTCCAGCTCCAGCACGGACTCGCCCACGGAGCACAGCACGCCCAGCAGAACAAACAGTCGATAGCCCTTGGTATACCGGGCCAGTTTTTTCAGCATGGATCTATTTCCTCCTCCAGATTGCGGGCCACCCGCAGCAGGAAGCTAAGCAGCTGCTGCTTTTCCTCCTCGGTGAAGTTCCGCTCAAACGCTGGTTCACCTGCCGCACCACGGCGGTGAACCTGTCATAAAACTGCATTCCCTGCTCCGTCAGCTCCAAAATACGGCAGCGCCCATCGGTCTTGCTGGCCGTCCGCCGCAGCAGCTCCTTTTCCTCCAGCCGGTCCACGATGCCGTTGACGGTGCTGGGCTTTACCATAAGATGCCGCTCCAGCGTTTTTTTGATTTACCTCGCCCGGCGCATCGTGCAGAAACGTCAGGGTGCGGCACTGCATGGGCGAGACATCGTATTCCCGCAGCAGCCGGTTCATGAACTTGTGGGTCTGGTGGTCGCAGTACCCCAGCAGCATCCCGAAGTGCGCGGGCCGCTCCGTAAGGCAGTCCTTCATGGCGGTCCCTCCTATTCATTTTAATATTTAGCATACGAATTATTAGCGGGCTAAATATTACCACGCAGGGTTTCAGTTGTCAACCCCGCGGCGGCGGTGGGGCTGTAAACAATTTGTGAATTGCTTGTCAATCCCATTGACTTCCCGCGCCGCGCCCTGTATGATAACCTTGTCCAAAGAAAATGTCTTGAACCATTGTTATTCTCTCTCCTTTTACAAAAAGAAAGCGGCCATCAAGGCCGCTTTCTTTCAGCTTGTCGATAAACATTCCCCATACGATAAGCAGTTCATCTACGCAGGGGGGAGCTCGAGGGGCAAAGCCCGCCTCGAATAAGATCAAATGTCGCGCAAAGCCTTGCCTTGCAAGGCGTGCGTGGAGCAAGCGACTATTTTCGTGCCGCAATGCGGCACAAAAAAATAACGACATTATTGCTCCTTATACCATCAGCGGTGTGGCCCGCATATCCCCGCCGGGGCGTTCCAAGCAGGGACAGGCCAGCGCCCGCAGGTCGGCGCACCGGCTCTCCAGCGCCAGCAGCGATGCGGCCTCGCCGCCCAGCGCGGCGGCGTCCGCCGGCTTTGTCAGCACCGGCACGCCGCCACGGCGCATCTGCCGCAGCAGGGCGCGGCCCGTCTCGTTGGCCGCCAGCACCCGCACATACGGCATCCGCGGCGGTACGTCCTCCGGCAGCCCCAGCCACGCGCCCAGCACCATGCGCCGCAGCCGCGCCATGGGATACCGCTTCGTCTTGGCGGCGGCCAGCACCTCCGCCACGGACGCGCCCTCCTGCGCCGCCCGATAGAGCCGGTGGTACAGACCCTCGCCGCCTTGGTCATACGGTCGCCAGTCCGCCTCTGACATGGTACGCAGCCGGTACAGAATGGCCCGCTCGCACAGCGCTGGGTCGGCGATGCGCCCCGCCTGCACCTCCCGGCGCAGGATGTCCGCCGCGTCGTCGGGCATGAACGCGCAGACCTCCCCCCACCGCGCCCTGTCCCAGCAGCGTGCGAAGATGGGACGCGGAGGATGTCCCCGCCTCCGGCGGGCCGTCGTGCCCGCGCCTATGCGGGGATGGTCGCGGCGTTCAGGCCGTTTCCCCTGCCGGGCTATGGCCCGCAGGTACTCCACCGCCAAAATGTTGTTGGGCTGTGCCAGCAGCGATGCGTCTACGCCGGGCAGCGTCCCCAGCGCCTGCTGCCGTGCGGCGGCGAAGGTGACGCCGTCCTCCTGCCTGTCCCGCAGCGCACGGGTAAACGCGGGACTGTCCAAACCCTCCGCCGCGGCGCGCAGGGGCGGCCAGGTCGCCGGACTCCGAGCCGAACAGCAGCGTGTCCACCACCCCGGTCCGGGCCAGCAGCGACACGCCGCCCTCGGCGAACCGCTCCGCCGTGGCCATGGCCCACAGCACCGGCAGCTCCAGCACCAGATCCGCGCCGCACCGAACGGCCATCTCCGCACGGGCCGCCTTGGACACGGCGGCGAAGCTGCCCCGCTGGGTGAAGCTGCCGCTCATGGCGCACACCACGGCGGACGCGCCCATGGCCCGGGCCTGGGCCAGCAGGTGGGCGTGTCCCCGGTGCAGGGGTCAAATTCGCAGATGATACCGGCGTTCATGGCGGCACTCCTCTCGTTTTTTCTCTATTTTACATAGAGGACGGCGGAAATGCAACTTGACATTTCCGCCGCCGTGTATTTACAATGAAGAAAACATAAGAAACGAGGAACTGACTATGCTGACTGGACTGCTGTACGCCATGAAGGGCGAGATCGAGAGCTTGCTGCCGCCGGATGCCGCGCCGGAGCGGACGGAGGCCGGCGTGCTGTTTTACCGCCTGCGCCCCGACCTGGTGGCCTGCTGCGGCGGTGTGGGCAAAGGTGAACGCCGCCATGGCCACCCAGCTGTTTATCGACCTGTACCGCCCGGGGCGCATCATCAACGTGGGCGTGGCGGGCTGCTTTTGAGAATGTGCCCATCGGCACGCTGGTGCTGGCGGAGAAGTTCATGCAGCACGATGTGGACACCACCGGCATCGGCGACCCCATCGGCCTGGTGTCCACGGTGAACCGGGTGGATTTCCCCACTGCCGACCTAGACCAGGCCAGGGCCGCCATGGATAGAGCGGGCTTCCCCTACCGGGTGGGCCGCGTGGCCACCGGCGAATGGTTCGCCACGGAGTGTGACCGGGCGCGCTGGATCGCCGCCACGTTCCACCCCCTGCTCATCGAAATGGAGGGGCGGTGCGGCGGCCCAGGTGTGCCGCAACGGCGTGCCGTTCATGGCGCTGAAGTCCGTGTCCGACTGTGTGCTGGAGCACCACGACTTCTACTTCAACTTCCCCAGGCTATGAAGGACCTGAACCGCGTGGCGCTGGCCCTGTGGACGGATTGGAGGCGGAATGATGGAGCGTATCGCCAGCTTCACCGTGGACCACGACGTGCTGACGCCGGGTCTGTATCTAAGCCGCCGGGACGGCGATGTGGTCACGTTTGACCTTCGCTTTAAGAAGCCGAACACCGGCGATCTGCTTACCAACTCGAGATGCACTCCGTGGAGCACGTCATCGCCACGCTGCTCCGCAACTCCGCCTCCAAGGACGCGGTGGTCTATTTCGGCCCGATGGGCTGTCAGACCGGGTTTTTTCCTCTTTGACGGCGGCAACTGACCAACGCACAGGCTGTCGCCCTGCTGCGCAGGAGGTTTTCGCGGCAGGCGCTGCGCTTCTGACAGCCCGATGCCCGGCAACAGCACAAGGGAGTGCGGCAACTGCCGCAATCTGATGTCGCCCTGGCCCGCCGCTGCTGCGGGTACTACGCGGCGCTTATCGCCGGCTGGAATGAGGCCAAATTGGCCTATCCCACGGCGGAATGACCCGATTTTACGGATTTTTCTGAGAAACAGCGCCATTTCCTGTTGACAACGGGGACGGCGCTGTTATACTTGATAAGCCGCTTTGAATGGGTCAGCAAGCTCCGGCTTTGCCGGACGCCCCCGACAGCGAGTCCGTAATAAAGGAAAGGCAGGTGCAACAACTTATGCAGGCTATTATCGTGACCGGAGGTAAGCAGTATAACGTTTCCGAGGGTGATACGCTTTTCATCGAGAAGCTGGACGTGAACGCCGGCGACGCCGTGGTTTTCGATCAGGTCCTCGCCATCGTGGACGGTGAGAACACCAAGTTCGGCACTCCCGTGGTGGAGGGCGCGAAGGTGGACGCCACTGTCGTGAAGAACGGCAAGGGCAAGAAGGTCCGCATCTTCAAGTACAAGCCCAAGAAGGGCTACCGCCTGCGGCAGGGTCACCGTCAGCCCTACACCAAGGTCGAGATCAACAAGATCACGTTCTGAGGCACGGACATGACCACCGTTACGTTCCTCACGGAGGAAACGCGCATCGTCGGGTTTGACGCCCGGGACACAGCGGCTACGGCGGAGGCGGGCGAGGACATCGTCTGCGCCGCCGTCACCAGCGCCGTGCGTTTGGTGGAGGCCACCGTCAACGACGTGATGGGCCTGTGCGCCGCCGTCAAGGTCAACCCGCAGGACGCGGCGATCTCGCTGCGGCTGCCCGGCGGACTGGAACAGACCGCCGAGAGCACCTGTCAGAATCTGCTGACGGGGCTGATGGTGTACCTGACGCCAGCTCCACGACGAATACCCCGACAACATCGAAGTCATGGAGGCGTAAGCCTCTTTCCCCTCGATCATCTTACAGAAAGGATGGTACTTGAAAATGCTGAACATTTCTCTGCAGTTCTTCGCCCATAAAAAAGGTATGGGCTCCACGAAGAATGGCCGTGATTCCGAGTCCAAGCGTCTTGGCCCCAAGCGCGCCGACGGTCAGTTCGTCCTGGCGGGCAACATCCTGGTGCGCCAGCGCGGCACTCACATCCACCCCGGCACGAACGTGGGCAAGGGCACGGATGATACCCTGTTCGCCAAGGCGACGGCGTCGTCCGCTTTGAGCGTCTGGGTAAGGACCGCAAGCAGGTTTCCGTTTACCCCGCGGAGTAATTTTACAAAAGAGCAAAAGCGCCTGTCGCCGACAGGCGCTTTCTTTATCGAAAACCACTCGCTGGGCGAGTGGTTCAAAAAATGCAGATGATCTCGTCCACCAAGGTAAAGCCGCCGCCTTCTCCCGTGTGTGAGAAAGCGGCTGTTCAGTGGTATCCTGTCGAAAAAGGTATTGCAATTCTGAAAATGTTAGGTAAAATTAGAGCGGAAACATAAATAGCGGCAGAGCATAGCGGGCGGCAACCCGCTATGCTCCGATGATGAGTGATACCAGCACTCAACACCACGGTTTTACCGCACCGTAAGTCTCATTATACAGGCGCAGTATTTCTTTTGCAAGAAAAATTCGCCGGAATGGGATGGTGTTTCGCTTTGATTGATAAACAGTCAGGCGGTGTTGAGGCATACGCTCAACACCGCCTTTTTATGTTTCCGACAGCGCCCACGGACGGGGAATGTTCCCCGTCCCTGTGGGCGGCTGGTCGGAAATATGGGCTGACTTTGATATGATTTTGTGTTGTGCCGCAGGGAGAAAAGCCCAAAGGGAAGGAGCAAAGAGAGAAAGGTGAAACGGCACAACGACAAAATATGAAAGGAAGTTCAAACATGAAAAAGTTTTTGAGCCTTTCCCTCGCGCTTATCCTTTGCGTGGCATTGTCTGTCCCCGCGGTTGCAGCCGACTACACCAGATATACCTGGATCGGCGAGGATACGACCGTGGAATTTGAGGCCGCCTCCGCTGCAACGGAAACCATCAGAGCATGGGATGAGGACAGCGGAGAGTATACTGACCAGAGCGTTACCATGATCACCGCGAAGCCCGGCTCTTCCGTAACGGTCACGGGCGAAACCTGGTTTTCGCTTTCCCCGCTGACCGAGGACGGCTATGGCGAGAATACCATGGGAGCGGAGATCAAGACGGGAGTTGTTGATGAGGCTTTCAACTATTTTCCCGCCGGTGCGCTTTTCGTGTTGAAGTATGGCAAGACCTATATCAAGCTGGGCAGCGCGGACGAGCAGCCCTCTACCCTCCTACGCCGACTACGGTGGTTCCCTCGACCCCGGCGAACCCTCGACCCCACTGAGCCGACCACTCCCAGCGAACCCGCGGCTCCCACAGCCTTCTACCCGGCGCGGTCTGAGCGGTCCGCAGCGCCCACTGCCGCTGGCTCTTACACTGTGAAATCAGGCGACACCTACGGCATGATCGCGCTGAACAATTACGGCACTTACGGCGTGTGGAGCGAGGCTCTACAAGGCCAACAAGGGTGCAGCGCTGACGGAGGGTGCGACACTCGTCCTGCCCGAAAAGCTGGGTAATGTCGCCCGCATCAATGCGCCTGTCGCCGCCGGCGGTGAAAGCCTCTATACTGTTAAGGCCGGCGATACGCTGGGCGCTGTTGCCCAGGCGATCTATGGCGATGCGATGAGGTACAAGGCCATTTTTGAGCGCAACGCCGACCGGCTTGCGAACGCCGACACTATTTACGAGGGACAGGTCATCGTCCTGCCCGCGAAGTAAGCATAACGAGAAGCAATAGAAATAAGCAGAGCTCCCCGTCCATTCCAAAGGAAATGGACGGGGCTTTTTTGCGCGCCGCGGGCATATTCCCCATCCGCTCCGCATGGAATAGAGGAGAGGTGATGCGAAGATGGCAAAGGAAGCCTGCGGTGCTGGTATACGGCGTGCAGGGAAGCTGCGAAAACTACCGCCGCGCCCTGGCCGCCGCCGGCATGACGTCCCTTCTCACCCTGGATACCGCCGCTCCGGCGGACGGCCTGCTCCTTCCCGGCGGTGGGGATATTTCCGGGGACACGCTGCCGGACGGGGAGCGGCGGCTTATCGAGCGGTTCGTGTCGGCGGGCCGTCCCGTTTTGGGCATCTGCCGGGGATGCAGGCGCTGAACGTGTTTTTCGGCGGCACGCTGTACGACCGCATATCCGGCCACCAAGCCCCCGGCGGCGACCTGCTGCACCCCACCTGCGCCGTGGGACTGCTGGCCGGTCTGCTCACCACGTCCCCACCGTCACCAGCAACCACCACCAGGCCGTCCGCACGGTAGGCCGGGAGCTGGTGGTGTGTCAGTGGACTGCGGACGGCGTGGCGGAGGGATTGTGCCACCCGTCGCTGCCCATCGTAGGTGTGCAGTACCACCCGGAGCGACAGAGCTGGCCTGCTCCGCCCGGACGCGGCGGATGGCGCGCCGCTGTTCCACTGGCTGCGTCAGGCGTGCCAAAAGCGGATGCGGAGGTAAAATATCTTTACAAACGCCCGATTTTTGCTATAATAGTAGGGCTAGGGAAATTTTCACACAAGGAGAGACGATATATGGCCGTTATCGAGTACGACGAGTATAAACAGAAACTGCAGGCGCTGGAGCCCCACCCTGGGCGAGCTGGAGAACGGCGCTGGCATCCCCAAGGCCCGGGAGGAGCTGGCCGAGCTGCAGAAAGAGACGGAGCAGGAGGGCTTCTGGAACGACCTGGAGCGCAGCCAACAGGTGAGCCGGCAGGTGAAGCGCCTGGAGAACAAGATCAAGAAGCACGACAAGCTGGTTTCCGAGTGGGAGGACACCCTGACCCTAGTGCGAAATGGCCCAGGAGGAGGACGATCCCTCCCAGCTGGACGATCCTCCGGCTACGAGACGCTGGAGGACGCCGCCTGGCCTCCGGCTACGACGACGCTGGTTCGATGCCAACGCCCGCCGTCAGACCAGTTTTGCCGCTGTGGAGGTCATGCCGGAGCTGCCTGATGACGTAGAGGTGGAGATCCGCCCGGAGGACATCGAAATGCAGGTGTTCCGTTCCTCCGGTGCCGGCGGTCAGCACATCAACAAGACCTCCTCCGCCGTCCGCCTGATCCACAAGCCCACCGGTATTGTGGTGTCTTCTCAGCAGGAGCGGTCCCAGTTCCAGAACAAGGATAACTGTATGAAGCAACTGCGTGCCAAGCTGATCGAACTGAAGATCGTAGGAGCAGGTGCAGAGCGGTCACGATCTGGCCGGAGGGGCACGCCCTTAGCCGGAGTAGAAGGTGGAATTATTGATGAAGCGCTGGAGCTGGGACGTGCTGAGGCTGGTGCTGAACACCTCGTGTTCCCGGGCACGATAATACCGGCGAACAGATCCACCCGGTAGTTGCCGTTGTTGGTGTAGGACGTAAATAGGGATGGCATCATAGTACCACTGCTGCTTATAGTTGGAGATGGAGGCGAACATGGAGCCGTCGGCCATATGGTGGCCATAGAGCACGTTGTTCTGCCCGGAGAAGTCGCTGGGCACGCGGGCGTCCAGGAAGATCGTGCCATACTCGCTGTAATTGCCGTACAGGTCGTGGTGGAGGTAATACTCGTTGTTGCCGTCGTAGGCGATGGGGTAGCTGATGGGGGTGCCGGGGCTGTAAATGTAGCCGATGATGTCGTTATAGTGGGACTGCCACCAGGCCAGGTCGATGCCCACCGGGCCGTTGAGCCGGTCCAGCTCCTCCTGAAGCTGCTGGCAGGTCGTCCAGCAGCGCGGTGTCCGGCACGGCTGCGGCGGGCCACGGCATCCGCGGCGGCGGACAGCTGCCGAGCGGCGGCAGACGACGGTGGGCGCGGCGGTGCGGGGCTGGGGCGCGGCGGAGATGGTGGGCAGGTACAGCAGTGCGCCGGCGGCCAGGCCGCCACGGCGGCGAGAATACGGTTTTTCATACGTTCTCCTCTGTCTCTATTTGAAAACACAACGCTGTTATTATAATGTGCTTCCGCGCCCCGCCGTCAAGGTAAGTTAAGCGAAAGAAACCGCCTTTGCGGCGGTTTCTTTCTTGCTTTTAGAGTCTTACGGCTTATTTGTCGTACAT
>VOFG01001831.1_pt1 | contig 11489 bp, 19 predicted proteins | sample 5384171 | NCBI WGS metagenome assembly VOFG01 (sample SAMN12384726, study PRJNA508395) | human gut metagenome | isolation source: healthy gut F | host: Homo sapiens | reverse complement strand
CTGCCATGTAAGTGTTCTGTGTGGTTTTGGTACTTTCCCAAAGTTGCTGGACCTCTGCTCACTTTAGTTAAAAATTCTATCATACTTTGCGGCACAGCGCAAGAAAAAATTCCCCTTAATGCCGTGATCTTCCAGCGCCCAAAACAATCCCTTCTTAAAATGGGAAAAACCGCTGTGAAGCACTCTCATTTCCCATCTCGATCGCCTTCTGGTAGCACTGTGCCGCCCGCTCGAGATCTTCCGGGATTCATTTTCCGTTCGTAGATAAATCCAAGCTCATAGAGTGCATATCCGTCACATTCCGCCTGTGCCCGCCCGCTCAAAAAGCTCCTTCGCCTTATTTTTCATCGGCGGTGCAGCCTTCTCCCTTCATATAGAGATAGCCTCCACTTGGATGCAGACTGCAGGCTTCCGGCCTTCTTCTGCACCGGTTCAGCCACTCAAATGCTTTTGCATAATCGCGGTCTACCCTCTTCGCCCTGAAATACAGGCATCCAAGAATCTCCATGCACTCTTGATTTCCCTGCGAAGCTACTTTTTCGTACCAGGAAACCGCCTGTTTATATCAATCTCGCTGTTCAGACCATCCCGACAGATATTTCCAAGCGCCAGGCTTTGCCTGTCCGTCCGTCTCGATCCCAGCGCTGCCTCTGCAGAAGCTTTTCTTGCCCGGACGGTGTCCTGCCTGTCGGACGGCGCAGATACAGGCGGGCTATGGAAGCGCCGCCTTGATGCCCGCCGCATATGCTTTTCCATACTACCAGTAAAACGCTTTTTTCATCGCGCTCCACCCGAAGTTCATCCTGATAGAACAGATTTCCAAGTTCTTTCAAAGCTCTCCTGCCTGTTCCGCGCCGCGGCTCCTTCCAGCCGGACGGCCGCCTGATATCGCGCCTGTGCCCTGTCCGTTTAATACATCTGCCCCAGATACAGCTTATGGAAGACCCCTGCTTTTTAAGCCGCCGCATAGTCATATTGGAATGGAAGCCTCAGTTCCTTCCTCTGGCGGGTAATGTTCCCCCATCTGGAAGAGTCCCCAGACCTCCGCTGGCGGCAAGCACTGGTTCGCCCAGCGAAGTGCCTCTTTTCATCTTTTTTCCCGGTATGTACCATTCTGGCAGCATTTTCCCATCTTAACCATCGCCGGATAATGCCGCCGTCCGGCCGCCCGTTCGTACCAGAAGAGGCACTGCTCTGCGGGCGCTCTCCCCAGTCTGCGGCATATAATCGGCCAGATCTTCCCACTCAACTGCCTCGCCCATCTGCCACGCGGCATCAGACATCGCCCATCTCAGCGGCATCCCGCACCTGACGGTAATCTCTTTCCTCGATGGAATAACGTGCCGACTGCTTCATCTGTTCGTCATACTGACCGGCGCGCAGCGCTTCCTAACACTGCCCGCACTTCCCCGCCGAAGCCCCCGCAGGTAACATTCATACGCTTTTTTCTCATTGAACCCGACAGCCCCGTCCCCAGCTGTAACAGTGTCCTAAAGAACCATGCTTCCAGCATCGCCCGCATATGCCGCCTCTTCCAGCCAGGTAACTCCCTGGGCGTACATCGCATCGTTACACTGTTTCCAGATCTGGTCTGCACCTTTCTCACATAAGCCTGTCATCAGGATTGTCATATATCATTCATCCGCCTTCCACACGAAATTGTATCAATTAAAACTTTCTGCCTCCGCCGCCGTGCATCCTTCCGCTGCTGCCCTGATGTGTGGTTCGTCCTTCCAGCCGAACCGCCCAGAAGCGCCCGGACCCGGATTTTTCGAATCCGTCTGGTCACTACCGACCGGTTTACAAACTGCTCCTCATTTTGGACAAAATGCAGCGCACTGTCCGCCCGGTATGCCGTCATATGGAACCCAGCGACTGGCGGTCGTTCTTTTCTGCATCTTATACTTGGCGCATCACCGAAAGCACGGGAGTGCCGCCACGATTGCAGCCGCAATCGCCGCAAACAGCGCCTCATACCATTCCAGGGAATGTTTTTTTCCTCGCGCACCTGCGTATACTGTCCCGCCGGAACGCCCATCTCCAGATAATTTTCGATGCTGTCGATCGCCCCCAGAGCGCCCTTCCTTCCGCATAGTTTCCATCCGCCACGCTGTCATATGCCGCATCCAGCACCTTTCTACCCGCGCATCCGTCAGCACCTTCATCGCATACCCGGTGGTAGAAACGTATATCTCCCGGTTGTCCATATCGATCGAAAGCAGAATACCACTCGCATCGTCCCCGACGCCCAGTCCGTGGCTGTCGTAAAAATCATCGGCATAGCTTTCCGCCGATTCTCCCTGTGCGTCCTCGACTGTCAGTACCGCCAGATCGGCATCCTGTGAGTCACGCACCTCATCGATCCGTGTCTCCAGCTCCTGCACTTCTTCCGCGCTGAACAGTCCTGCCTCGTCGAAGACACGCGTGCCTTCCGCCGCCCATAGGGCTGACCTGTGAAAATGAAATAAATGCTGCAACGGAGAAGCATATAAAACCTTTCAGCCGTCCATATTTCTTCTTTTTTTCTGTGTGACTCCCGCATTTTGATTCTCTATCATATCAGGTATCCTCCCAACAGCAAAAGTACAAACACAGGAATGAAAATCGTCAAAAACAGGCGCGCCAGTTTTTTCGAATCAACCGGCAGGACGCCGCAGACCTTTCCATTTTCCCCATTCATCGCAAAATAGTACATCTGACCGCTCTTCGGATCCGGATAGGTCATCATCCACACCGGAAGCATGGCATAGTTCCATTTTTCCCCCGTGATGGTTTCCCTGATGGTTCCGGATATCCACATGATCGTAGCCGGAGACGCTATTTTGCAGGGGATTCTCGTATACTGCTTGATCTGCTGCTCACTCTCCTGTGCAAATTCTTCCTTTTCCCCCTGGTCGCGCCGCTCCGCCCTAAATCCCAGAAAATAGCCTGCCTGAAACGGGCGCAGCTTCTTCATATCAAACGGAAGCACGGTCTCGGCAAGGCTGCGGTCCACCTGCTTTAACGCGTTGCGCGCCACATCCTTGATGGGAAGCTCCGCCTTTTCTCCAGATGATAACGGCTCGTCTCGATATACCTCGATCCCCGCCACCGTCACGCGTTTCCGCAGCGCCTCCACCTGCATCTCACCGGATACCTGGCAGCTATACATCCAATATGGATAATAAATTCCCTCCAGATACTCCATCTGACGCGGCGAGTAGAAATCATCCGGCACATACTTTTTCTTCTGAATCCAGTTTTTAAAGATTTCTTTTGCCTTTTTCTTGTCGATCTCAAACGGAATCAGACCGTCCGGGCGGTATTTACCGTCCAGACTTCCCGAAAGAACCACCGGATTGTGGCAGTAACAGCAGTACGTGGACGCTGTCGTCTCCTGTGCCACGATCTCCGCGCCGCAGCTCGCAGGTATAGAGAACCATCTTAGACTCCGCCTGCTTCTGGCTCTATCTTTTCCGCTTCCGGCATTCCACCCGGCTTCGAAGCTTCCTCTGACTTTCTGGCTGCCTCTTCCATCTCTTTCAACGTCTCTTCCGTAAACGCTGAGAGGCAGTATTCACATTTAAATTTCTGCGTCTTCGATCAAACACCAGCCCGCCGCCGCAGTTTGGACACTTATATGATTGTATCTCCATACGCCCTATGACCTCGGTTTTCCGCATTCAGAACAAAACTTACCTGTATTGACCGTTCCGCAGCTGCAGGTCCATGGACCGGCTGGTCTTGGCTTGCCGCACTCGGAGCAGAACTTTCCGTGGTTGACATTGCCGCACTCACAAGTCCAGGATTCTGCCGGAGCTGCCGCACTACCCTGCGGTGCTGCGTTCTGTCCTGCCGGTTGTGCATAGCCGCCCTGTGGTGCCGCATTCATCTGTCCCGTCTGCTGTGCATAAACCACCCTGCGGCGCTCCATTCGCCTGCCCCGGCGCATAGGCCGCCCTGCGGTGCCGCATATCCCTGCCGCGCCGCCTGCTGCATCTGCATCTGCTGCAGGTTGGACGCCGATGCAGCGCCCATAAATCCGCCGCCGAAGTTCATGCCAGCGCCCATTCCCATGAAGCTGCCATCGCACCGCTTCCGTTGGAACCGGCTGCCTCAAAGCCGCGTGCCATCGCGCCCTGCACATACCCCCTCGCGCACCGACGGGTCGCCGAGCATCGCGCCCTGATTCCGCATATTGATAAGTTTCTGCGATTCTTCATCATAGGAAATGCTGGCGATACCAACTGACTGGATCTCCATGCCACGCAGACGGTTCCACTCTTCATCCAGCGTCTCCGCCATATAGCGTCCCAGTTCCCTGCCTTTGAGGCTACAAAAGGAAATCCGCACGCCATCCGCCGACATCTGGTTGATCGAGGTCTGCAGCGCTTCCAGGAACTCCGCTAAATACTGCTCATTGATGGAATCAATCTCCACCTGATCCTGATTTTTCGGAATAGCCTCCGCATAAAATTTCAGTGGATCCGTGATCTTGATGGAGTAAGTTCCATGTGCGCGCAGAAACAGCTCGGAATTATAGAATAAATCAAATAGTTGATCGGCGTCCGTGTGCCGAACTTGATTCCCTTGATCTCCTGGAGATTAATATAGTAGACCTTCTGCATACGGCGTCTGTCCGCCATAGCGCACACGGTTGAAGGATTCTTTCAGTGCATCGCCGAACTGTCCGTTAAACAGGGACGGCAGGGATGAATTCTGCACTGTATAATAACCCTCTTCCGCTGTATAATCAACGACCTTACCGCCGTCCACCACCAGCATCATAAACTGATTCGGGTACATGGATCACAGAACCATTGGACACCGTTTCCGGTGTTCTCTTCCGGTTCTCTCCGACGGCGTGTTCTGCACACCCGCTGAAAATACGGTCTGTTCCCCATATTTTCCGGTTCAATCACTTCCAGCCACTGATCTGCCAGCCCGCCGCCGACCGCGTGTGCCGCTGCTCTGATAATTCCCATACTCTCTGCCTCCTTGTCCAAATTCATAGTCTCTCTGTTTTTCTGCTTTTTCTATCTATCGGTTATCCTTCCCTTTATTTTTCCCATGCCGATTCCATTTTCCCGGCGTGATCGCCCAGACTGCTGCCGCGATCAGCACCATCGCCAGCATACACTGCAAAATCAGGCTGCACGCCGTCCAGTGTGCTGTGATCGCATTGTCTGGAAATACGCCAAACAGTGGCTCGAACCATTTTCTCATGTCGCCGCTTCCCGCCTGTCCGTTAATTACATTATAAAACGAGACGGCCGGATTGAAAAGAAAGAGATAGCGTAAAATGCCGGAACTTGCCATTTCCGATGCATTGAGATTAGATGCATACGAATCTGCCGCCCGGAGCGCCATCCGGTATGCAAACAGATTGACCGCCATCGTTCCCGCCGTCAGCGCCACCACCGTCACATAGGAGCAGACGGTCGATACCGTCGAGCGGCGCAGCACCGATGAATAAAAAGATCCCGATACTGCCTGTTAAAATTGCCACAACGCCGTGGCACAGGAACAGCATCCCGATGTCCTGCAGCGTAATGCCCCTGCAGACAAATACGAGCGCCTGTACCGGAAGTGCCGAGACCGCCAGCACCAGCATCGTCACCAGCGAGGACGCCAGTTTCCAAGCACCATGTCACGCGGCTCCATCGTGGTCGTCAGCATCAGTTCCAGCGTCTGGCGTTCCCGCTCGCCGCTGATACTGCTGGCAGTCAGCGCCGGCATGATGAAAAGCAGCATGATAAATTCGATCGAGGAGACGAACGTGTAGAGATCCAGAAACTGCGAATACTGGATCTCCGCCGTCGTCCTGACCTGTTCCGCCACCGAATACATATTAAACAGCGCCACCGCCGCCAGAATACTGTTAAAACAAACAGAATCGCCATCATGCGAATGCTGCGGCTTCCGACTGTCATTTCCTCCTAAATACCGGATTCCATCTCATGTTTCAGCACCGCCCTCTCTTCTTCATGTCCTGTGATCTGCATAAACAGTGATTCCAGGCTTCCTTCTCGCGCATAAAGCTGCTGACCATCACATCCGCATCGATAAGCTGCTGCAAAAGCAGCGCCTCATCCTGCCGATCCCAAAAAGCCCAGCTTGATCTCATCCCCCTGCACCGCAATCGTCTGCACGCAAGGGATGGCTTTTCAGGATCGCAAGCGCCTTTTCTTTCTGGCTGAAAATCGAGATCAGAAGCGGATTGGACGAGTTGATCCGCGCAAAAATCTGATCCATGCTGCCCTGCAGGACCGTTCTTCCCTGCTCAATGATGCCGATCGAGGTACAAAGCTCTGACAATTCCGATAAAATATGGGAGCTGACGAGCAGCGTTTTTCCCCTGATCGCGCAGTTCTTTCAGAATCGCCGTATACTCCACCCGGGTGCGCGGATCCAGCCCGGAAGCCGGTTCATCCAGGATCAGAAGATCCGGATCGTGGATGAGCGCCCGCGCCAGACAGAGGCGCTGCTTCATACCTCTCGAAAGCCCGTCCACGAAAAAAGTCCTCTTTATCTTCCAGCCGCACCTGTTCCAGAAGCGTATGGCAGCGCGTCCGCGCCTGCAGCCCCGCAATTCCGTAGCAGGATGCAAAAAATTCCATATATTCCGATACTTTCAGGTTATCATATACTCCGAAGAAATCCGGCACATAGCCGATCCGCCGCCAGGTTCTTTTCCGTCTGAGTAAACATCCAGTCCGCCGATCTCCACCTCGCCCTCATCGGGAACGAGAAGTCCCGCAAGAATCTTGAGCGTCGTCGTCTTGCCTGCCCCATTGGGACCCACGAATCCAAAGAGTTCCCCGTCCGCGACCTCCAGATTCAGCCATCCAGCGCTTGAAAATTGCCATATCGTTTCTGAGGTTTTTAATCGTCAGCATCACTCTCTCCTCCCTACGACATAGATTCTTGGAAGCTGGCTTTCCCAGCCATACTCTCCGTCTGTTCCGGCACATATTTGACGGTCAATGTGTCGACGGAGACAGGTACGGCGAAAGCTCCTCCGCCGAATACTCTGATTTCAGCTCGATCCGGTCATTGCGCCCGGTCTCATAGTTATAGAAATACATGCTTCCGGAGAAGGATGACATATACGGATAGAGCGGATTTTCCGAAAATCGCGGTGACAGAGTCTCAAACGTAAGCTTTTTCAATGACAAGGTCACTTCCCAGCGAATATTCGACCGTCGCAGCCTCCGCTGTTTTCCCCGCTATACATTGTGTTGTACGCCGCCTCATAATTTCCGGCGAGCACCGTTGGATCTTCCTCAAGCGCCGAACGGTAAAGTTTTCCGTCTTTTTCACGGTTCAGCGGGATTGACTCGGTCACCATGCAAAATCCTTCCCGAAGTGTCCTCGCATCCGCCAGAAAATCTTCCTCTCCCTGGAGCTTCCGGGTTGAAAATGCCACCAGGCACGCCTCAGACGGATTGCGCCCCGCGCCGGAATCCAGATAAAAGCTCAAAAGTCTCGTCCGCTCCTGCGCCTTTAAATAGTCCGGATCCTCAATCTCCGCTTTCTCATACTGATCCGCCCCGGTCACCATCTGTGCTGCCGCATACGAATAGCTGACCGGATAATCGCAGCTCTCCTTTCCATCCAGAGAAACCGTCTGCCCAGGCTCTAATCTTCCCAGCAGCACCGCTTTCCCATTAATGAGCAGAGCCGCATTCTCCAGCGGTTCCTCAAAACAGTTTTTACCGTTCCCGACACCACGCCGTCAAAATAGGAAATATTTCCCTGAACGCCCATCGCGTCCGTTTTCTCCAGCTCACGACGCAGGGTAAACAGATTCGGTGAAAAATGCGACCGTATCCCGCATTTTAATTTCGACCCGTTCCGGCTGATAAACAAAGTTTGTATGATACTCTTCCTCACCGGTAAAAGCGCACCGCCGAAACCGCATCGTAATAGTAACTGCGCGTCATCGGGCGCACCTCTCATAGCCCGGCTTTAAGCTCACCGAATACGGCTTGTTATAAGGGCTTCGGATGTTCATATAAGTGGCTTCTTCCGCCTCTTCTCCCGAGGTATCCAGAATCGACGCATACGTCACAAACGGCTCCCGAAGCGTGTCTTACGCCCAGCGCATAAATAATGCCGGTAAACAAAAACGCCCCCAGTGAATCACCGCCGGCAGATAATACCGGTAAATCCCTCGCTTTTTTGTAGAAATAGATGCCCGGACCGATCAAAGCAGATAGACCACCACGATCACCGTATATGCCGCAACCTTCGGAAGCCGCCCCGCATTGCCGGTGTTGACCAGCCCTGTACGCTGAAATACGAGCCCGAATAACCGTAGTAATCCTCCTGTGCCAGCTCGTCCACGGTATCACTTCCCAGCACCAGCGTATACAGCTTTTCAAATGAGGATGGATTGGTCAGACACAAATCGCTGATCGCATCCATCGAAAAGGCAGCTGCCACGATCCGCCCCTGTTTGCAGTTCGTATGGGATAACAGCGGGATATTTCCCCCCGCCAGCAGAGTGCTGCCGTTCTTCAGGTTCACATCGACGCATTCTGCCCGGATCTCCCCCGTCTGCTCGCCCGGTGCCGTCTCCCCGCCCAGACTGACCGGAACGGTTACCGCATCCAGATACGGCGGCTCCAGCACCTTCTCTGCAAACCTGCCATAATTTCTCGCACAATCCACACCGCCGCCAAAGAGGATCGTACCGCCGTCTTCCACCCAGCGCCGCAGCGCCTCATACTGGACATCGCTGGAGCGAATCCAGGTCAAATCCAGACACAATTACCAGATCCAGCGGATCGTAACCCAGCCGGTCATCCGGTGCCTGCTCGGCATCCAGAAAAACCGCCCGCGTCCGAAGCGTCCCATATCGGATGCCCGCGCCGTCTAAATAAGAAAGTGCCTCCGGCGTATCCGTCAAAATTCCCGATATAACTCTCCGCAACGTCCTCCTCAGAACCAAGTTTCAGACGTTTCCGGATGACCGTTTTCCCGTTTACATCCTGTACCGATACAAACATCTGATCGCGCCCGTACACCCAGCGGGATATAATATTCTTGTTCAAACTTCTCCCCCGCTGCCAACGATAACGGATAGGAATACTGGTACGCCTCCAGACTGGACTGCGCGGTCAGAAACTCCAGCGTTCCCTCAAAATGGCGCTGTATCATTATTCAGAAGGACCGTTACCCGAAGGTAACGGTCACTCTTGCCGTATTGTCAAATCCATAGGAAACATCCATCGACAGCGGCGCATCTGCTTCCTTCTGTGAGGCATAGGCGTACCCTGCAGGAAAGGCAGAATAGTGCCATCCATCCGATCAATATCGCAAAAAGAACTGTATTCCCTCTTTTCTGCATCCTTTCTCTCCCTATCTGTAACTGTTCAATGTACGTGCCCAGTATTTGCGGATTTAAATACTTCCTCCCCACACTCTTACGCCTTTCGGTTCCAAAGGTGCCTACGGCATCTGGAAATTTTTCCCTGCCTTTACGGCATGTTGATGTCAAAATTCGTCCGGCAGGCGCACCGTAAACACCGTTCCATTCAGATCGCTCGTTACCTGAATCGTGCCGCCGTGCATATCGACAATATTTTGGCGATCGCCAGACCTAACCCTAGTGCCGCCCGTGTTGGTCGATCGCGACTGTTCCCCGCGCGGTAGAATTTATTAAATAAGAGAGGCAGCTCGTCCGCCGGAATCACGTAGCCGTAGTTCGTCACCGAGACGGTCACAACCTCTTCCTCCGCATGAATCTGCACCAGCACCCGTTTTCCCGTCTGCACCGTATTTGATCGCGTTATTGATCAGGTTGTCAAAGAGGCGCGCCAGAAGATTTCCGTCTGCCGTGATAACCTTGCCCGGGACATTGCTCTGCAGCTCGTAGGAGAGGTTTTGTCCTTGAAGCTCGGATAAAATTCCTCCAACAGCTGGCTGAGCAGTTTGACAATGTCCACCTTCGACACGTGCATTGCCACTTTTCCATAATTCATTTTAGTAAAAACCAAACAAATCTTCGATCAGTTTTCCAGACGTTTCGATTTTGCATAGGCAATATCAATATATTTTTTCTGCATTTCTGCAGGAATCTCCACCTTGCCGGACAGAAGTTCAAGATAGCCGATGATCGAGGTCAGCGGTGTCCGCAGATCGTGCCACATTGGTAATCAGCTCGTTCTTCGTGCGCTCCGCCTCGCGCTCCTTGTCCATCAGATTCCGGATATCCCCGACCATCTTATTTAAATTGACCGCCATCGCCGTAAACTCGTCGTCGCCCCGCACCTCGATCGCCGTATTCAAATCGCCCTCGAAATATTCTGAATCGCGGACGGATCCGGCTACGCATGGACCGCTCCTGGAGGGCAAAAAAAAGTGACTGAGAGATCGCGATGCCCGACAGAAGATAGACAAATGCCATCAGTGTCTCTGTCTCCGTCAGGCGCAGGAAAAAAGAATCCAGTACCGCGTCTCCCGCAGATAGCTGCTGATCATCGAAACATTGGCAATCAGAAACACCTCCACCAGGCATGCCACCACGGTGCTGTAAACGATGTTCATGACCATCCGTGTCCGGAATCGGCGACTCATATCTTTTTTATTTTTTCAATTTTGTATCCTACCCCCCAGACCGTTGTAATGATCTTGTTCTGTCGAATTGTCTACTCCTTCATCTTGCCATGAAAATCAGTATGTACCATAACTTTGTGTTATTTGCCTCGTAGACTTTCTCTTCACGCAACTACGCCAATTTTTGTCGGTGCGAAGGCCGCGATTGGTTGCCGGTGATGCGATACCAGTTCGATCAGCGTCGACGATCTCACGCCGTACACACCGTCACTTTGCTTGATCTTTGATCGTGAGTCCATGATCGAGATCTCATTTTTAACCTGGTTTCCTGCACCGCTCTCTGCGGATTTAACTGCGATGTTAGCGGCGAAGCTGTGATTTGACGCGCGCCGTCAGCTCCAGTGGTTAAAATGGTTTCTGCCACGTAATCATCCGCGCCGGTTCCCACAGACCATCCATCCCCGGCATCATGATATCGAGAAGCACCAGGTGAATCGTCTCCTTCTCCAGAATCTCAATCCCTCTAACGCATTGGATGCCTTATATACTTTTATAACCATCGCGATGACCAGATAAATCTCCACCAAGATCGGCAATCTCTTTCTCGTCATCCCACCACCAGAACGTGTATTTCAGACATACACCTCCCTCATATGTAATGCAGGTTCCCCGGTATCTCTATGCAGGAAATACCAGACGAGTATACCTGTTTCCAGTTTACCATATGGGGAGGATTTATGCTTTAAAAATTTAATACATGGAGGAATTTTGGCAATATCTGCGAACTGCAATTTCTTTTATTGTTCCAGCGGAATAAACACCCTCATCGCCGCGGGTCCTGCTCCAGCCCTCCTTCGCCGCCTGCACTGCCTCCGCACAGAAGGTATCCTGCCTGCGCAGACCGGCTCTTTGCCGCGGCGGTTGCGTTTAGCGTAGGTTCCGTCCGG
>VOFG01004279.1_pt1 | contig 11492 bp, 14 predicted proteins | sample 5384171 | NCBI WGS metagenome assembly VOFG01 (sample SAMN12384726, study PRJNA508395) | human gut metagenome | isolation source: healthy gut F | host: Homo sapiens | reverse complement strand
TATGAAACGCAGAAAATTTCTGGTCTCGTTACTGCTGGCACTGCTTATGCTTCCGTTACATGTATTCGCTGAAGAACCCACCTATGCATTTGCCGATGCGGAAGTTCTTGCGTGGACAGCTGTATTATTCTTTCTCTAAACCAGTTTTTCAGCAATGGTACTGCAAATGATAACGGCAATGCCGCCGAAAGTTACCTTGACCGGTGCCATTGGTTTTGTGACACAGATTACTGGGTTCCAAAGCAGTTTGATGCAAGAGTTGCTCAGGGTACCACATATGGTCCTTGTCTTTATATCGAGTATGTTGCCAGACCGACCAGAACGGCCAGTAAAACCGGCTATTCCTATGATTTGCCACCCGTTGGCGGACATTTCAACGAAGGTCTTGCCAAACTCAACTATACAGCTGCTGTTAAAAACTTTTCGGGTGGTTCCGGCATCAGCATTTTAGAAACGGCTTTATCAAAGACTCTCTCAATTACAAAGTCCGCATTGACCTTTCTGATTATGCCGCCAAAGGGGCGCTACTACGCCAACCTTGAAAAACTTTTAATGACATTTGATTCAATGCTCAGACAAACAGAGTTATCGTTTGCGTAAAGGGCATCTATACAGATGATGAACTTGTTTTCATCAGCTATACCGATGACAGTAGATTCAGTACTGGCTGGACTACACTACCGTAAATCAACTTGAAACAGGTTCATTAAGAAAGCCTACTCTGTATGACTCTATTACTGTTATCGGCAATGCAAGTGAATATAATAAAATGGCTTTGATTGCAAACGGCAAGATCCTTCTTACACCGGGATTGCACCTGGTATGTATCGCAATGCGGATGGCTGGACAGTTTTCAGTGTCAATCTGAGCGATTATACCGCCAAGGCTATTTACTGAACTTTAATTTTATTACAAAATCCCCTGCTTTCTGCGAAACGGCGAAAAGCAGGGATTTTTGGTGATTCTATTCTGCCGCCGGGCGAGAATCGCCAGAATGGCATAGCTTTTATTCACCGTTTTTGAGGAAGAACTATGACGTTATTTCTGACCAGCAGCCCCAGCAGCTGCCCCTTTGAGCCCGCCCGGCGGTGCCGGTACCCCTGGACAGACGCAATCATTTTCTGGAAAACCTGCGGGCCGTGTGGCCGGACCACCCGGTGCAGGGCTCATCGCGGCAGACCCCACGCTTACGCCCAGAACGACGAGATGTGCCGGGTATTTCTGCAGAGCTTTTGCGGACGCCCACCTGCCCCCTGACCGAACTTATGCCCTGCGACGCCCGCAATCCAGGGAGAGATCGGCACCCTGCTGCCACAGCGGCTTTGTGATGCTGTGCGGCGGCCATGTGCCCACCCAGAACCACTTTTTTGCCCAGCTGGGCCTGGGGCTGTGACAAACAGCATTCAAATGCTGGTCAAAACACAGCGAGGGCGACGGAGGGATAGCAAAGCAAGCCCAGCCAGCCCTCGCAAAATCAGGATAGCATTTGAATGCTTCGGTTTGTCAAGGGTTCGCTGCGCCAGCTAAGCGGTTCTTTGAATTCAGCTCAGGCTCAAGAGGAAATTACGTCCAAAAACAAATATCCATGCTTACTGTGAGCGTTCGGAGTCCATTACAGCTTTCACTCTAGCATAATAGATTCGCAAGAACTTGTTGGCTGAAGCCATCATGTAGACTTTGTAGGGTTTTCCCTCAGAGCGCTTTTTGTTCATGAATTGAAAAACCGGTTCATCCTGTGGCTGTGTTTGCAAAATAACAGTCATAATCAGAAAAAGTGTTCTTCGCAAAACTGCTGAACCAACTTTGCTGATTCCTTTGTCATTCCCAACGACCTTGCCAGAGTCGTTTGGCTGCGGCTCAATTCCCGCAAAAGCAATGAGAGATTTCTTGGAGGAAAAAGCGGCGGACATCCCCGATTTCGGCCATCAGCTGAGGGCCGAGAGAAGGGCCGACGCCGTACATTTCCATCACGGTGTCAAATTCAGGAAGCTGCTGAGAGAGGCGAAGCATTTCCTGCCGGAATGCAGCAACTGACTGAGATACGGCTTTCAATTGAGCGACCTGTTGCTGGATAAGGAGTTTTGAGGTGGGCGATTTCGGAAGAGTTCTCGCTCTTCTGGTAAATTTGCAGCAGGCTGGCGCAGATAGCCACATAGAACGGGGCCTGATTCTCGCCGCCGGAGGAATCCCGGCTGACGCGGGAGAGATAGGCCTGCTGGCCGGACACCGTATTGGTAACTTTGATGTCGTAATCCAGATAGGTGCGGTAATCCACATAGTCCGAGAGGGTGACGCCCTCAGGGCGGCGGCCCTCCTGCCGGGCGCGGGTGTTCTCGTCCACGTCGGCCATGATCTTTTCCATCAGCTCATCCACCTGCCGCTCGTAAACGGGGTCGGCGGTGGCGGCGATGTTGTCCAGCGAATCGGAATCGGTCATCTGCTGGTTGCCTTTGTCCACAATGACCTGATAGAACGCCGCCAGCTGGGGATCCCGGCTGGGCTCCAGCTCAAAGCGGTAGACCTCTTCGCCGTAGGTCAGCTGTTCCATCACCTTGTTCAGCTCCCGGAACTGCCGCCGGGCGTTGAAGATATCGTCTTTCATCCGGAAGAGGATGTCCTTGCGGAAGCGGTCCTTGCAGTCTTTCTGGGCCTGCTCGAGCCGGGCGGCGTACCGTTCGAGGTCAATGCGCACCAGGCTGTCGTACTGGGCGCGGTACTGCTCCACGCCGGAAAGACCCAGCGGATAATCGCAGACATACCGCTCGTTGTAAGCTTTCTGGGCAGGCTCCAGCGTGCCCGTCAGGAAGAGCTGCAAACTCTCGTCCAGCTTGGCCTGGGCCTTTTCGGCGGCCTGTGCCACGGCACGGTCGGGCTTTGCCTTGTCCGGGCCGGAGAGGGCCGCCCAGCGCTCCCGGGCCAGCGGCTCCAGCAGCGGATACTTTGCAAAGAATGCGTTGGCGGCATCGGCGCTGGTCTGCGCTGTCTCCACCGCCTTTTTCCGCTCAGCCTCACAGGAGGCCAGCTGCTTCTGGCAGACGCGGATGTCCCCGCCCACCTGCTCCACGGCAGCGCGGGCAGCGTCCCAGGCTTTCTCCCGGGCTTCTTCCTCTTTGTAGAGCTGCTGGAGCATGGGGTTCTCCCGGCAGTCGGCCAGCTGCTGCTCCTGCGCCGTGTAGGCCTGCCGGGCAGCGGTCAGGGCCGCGCGGCTGTCCCACAAAGCGCCAAGCTCCTCCAGCGTCTTGCCCGCAGGGCGTTCTGGTACTGGTCATAGGCCGCTTTCAGGGTCTTTTCGGTCTGCTCGGCGGCACGGCGGCGCTCGGCCAGCGCTTCCAGCTCGGCGGTCAGGGCCTCGGCGCGGGTGCGGCGGGCATCCAGACCAATATACCGCTGGGGCGCGCGGAGGCGTTCCAGCCGGAACGGATGGTGGCGGAGCAGATCACGGGTAGCGCTGTCCGGGTACTGTTCCAGCGTATCCGGTGTGTCACAGCAGACGATGCGGCCCAGAATGGTCTCCGCGTACTGGGCGGCCAGCGGATTTTCACTGGTGACCTGCGCGGCCAGACTGTCCGGGGCGATCTTGTCCGTCCGGCGGTTGGCCTTGCGGATGCCCGGGGTATCCAGCAGGCTGATGGGCCCAACTTTCTCTTTCAGGGCCACAAAGGCGCTCTTGGCGGCGGCATAGTGGGCAGGCGGCACCAGGATATCAAAGCGGCGGTCGCCGAGGCAGGCCTCCACGCAGTCCTGCCAGCTCTCGTCCTCCACGGCCAGCAGCTCACAGAAAATTTTGGCGTCCGGCGTCATGCCCCGGCTCTGCAGCTCGGCGTTGACGGCGTCCCGCACCCGGGTGGCAGCGTCGCCGTGGGGGTAGACCCACTTGCCGCCCGAGACCGCGTCCAGTTCCACCCGTTTGGCGCCCTGCTCCCGGAGCAGGTCTGCAACCGCCTGCCGGGCCGCAAAATACTGCTCTTCCAGCGGTTTTCCACGCCGGAAAGGGCGTCGGTCAGGCCGGGGAGCGTCTCCGCGCGGAGGGCTTCCGGCCAGAGATCTTTTCAATGGCAAACCCGCTGCGGCCAAGGCTCTGCAGCAGGGCTGTGACTTTGTTTGCCGCGGCTTCGGCCCCGGCAGCACGGCGGGCGGCAGCGTCCAGCGCGCTCTTTTTCCGGGCCAGCTCCTCGGTCATGGCGTCCAGCGCCGCGCCCTCGCCCGCTGGCGCAGGCCGCGCTGTGGGCGGCCAGGTAGGCCCGTCGGGCCTCGGCCTCGGCATTCTTGGCGGCTTCATACTGGGCGTTCAGGGTTTCCAGCTGGCGGTTTCCGGCCTCCAGATGGCCCTGCCAGGTGGCATCTTCCCCGGCCTCGGCAGCTGCCCGGGCCAGCAGGGCTGCGCCCCGGTTGACGAGGGCCGCCGTCTCTTTTTCGGCGGCTTCCCGGCCATCGTTCACGATGGTCTCCAGCGCGGCGGCACGGGTCTGGGCTTCGGCCAGCACCGCGTGGAGGTTTTCCAGCTCCACACGGTCGCCCTGCAGGGCATCCAGGTCTAATTCCGGCTGGGGCAGGATGTACTGATACAGGAATTCCCGGAAGTTGGGGATCTCGTCCATGCTGGTGCCCATCTGGAACACTTCATTGAACTTTTTGCCCAGCGGGCTGGACGCGCGGCCAATGCCCAGCGCCCGGCAGATGCGGTCCCGGGCCTCGCTGGGGCTGCGGGTATAAGAAAGCCGCCCCGTGGCGGGCTTGAAGTCTTCTTTGGCGCTGGGAGCCCCGGTGCGCGGGTCGATAAACGGCAGCTGCTCCAGCGTGCAGCCGTCTTCCGAGATGTACCAGGTCTGGTCGCCGGGGTGCAGCTCCTGCATGGGGCCCTCCGACTCCACCCGGACGGCGATGACAAAGGGCACCCGCTTGGCGGTGTCCCAGAATTCCGCGCCGATGTAGGCCACGGTGCGGCCCGGGCGGCGGTAAGCATTCTCACCGCGCTGCTTGGCGTGGACGGAGCCCTGCAGGGTGCGGCCGCTCTTTTTAGTTGCCCAGGGCATTGAAATTGCGGTTGGTGGTCAGGCAGTAGCGGATGGCGTCCAAGATCGTGGTCTTGCCCACGGCGTTGACGCCGATCATATAGGTCAGGCGGGCACAATCAAAGGTGACGTTTTCAAAGTTGTGCCAGTTGATGAGTCTCAGGCGTTTTAATTCAATCATTCTTCCACCTCCGCAGCGCCGTCCCCGTCAGGGCGTTCGTACAAAGCCAGCTCGCTCCGGGTGCGGCTGCTCTCGGCGGCGGCATCGGCCAGGTCGGCGTCCGGCAGGGCCAACAACACCGTGGGGAACACCTCAACGCGGCTGTCCAGCCCGCTCAGGCGGCCCACCGGCCGGGCCAGATTGTAGCGGCGCAGGGTACGCAGCAGCCGCTCCAGCGTGGGCTGGTCGAGGCGGCGGGCAGATTCATTTTCTGCAGCTCCGCCTGCACCTCTTCCACCGTCACCAGCACCTGATCGGCACTGGCGGAAAGGCTCTCCCGCTTTTGCAGATAAAGCAGCCGCAGCACCAGCAGCAGGATGCTCTCGTATTTCAGCAGCCGGGCCTGGCTGCCCTCATGCTCGTTGACAAGGGCCGCCGCCTGCAGCGGGGCCGGGTAAAGCAGCACCGCATAACCCAGCGGCGCGAACACGGCCCGCACCTCCGGGAGATGATCCTGCACATAGAGATATTTTGCTCGCTGGTCTTCCACCCCGCCCAGCAAAAAGCAGTGGTTGAGGAGATAGTTTGCGGTTTCTTCCAACATTTTATTCGGTTCGGCCATCGTTTCCGTCCTCCCTGCGGGGTGTCAATACAAATTCTTCAAAGCGGAAGCCGCCCCGCTCCACCCACTCACCCGTGAGGGTGATGTCATAGTCCCGCCGGGGCGATTGGGAATAGGTGTGCAGGCCGATGACCCGGGCAAAATCGTCCGGGTACTCGGCGGCCAGCGTGGACGCCGTGACCCGCGGCCGGGCGGCCAGCGCCTGCCGGGCCAGCAGCTCCACGTTTTCTTCGGTCACGGCCATCCGAGCGTAATCCAGCAGGAGCTTCTGCTCCTTTTTGAGCTGTTCCGGGTCCAGCGCGGCCTGCCGCACCGGGGCCAGCGGGGCCTCGCCGCGGGAGCCGCCGGCGGGTAGAGGGGCTTTGCGCCAAACACCTGCACCGGGTAGAGGTGGAGCCGCTTTGCCACCGGGCCGTCGTCGGGCGCAAAGAGCTGATCCGGCGTCTTGATCTCCTCGGCATAGCGGCGGAGCAGCGCCGTGACGCTGCCCTGGGCCGAGCGGTCGCTCAGGAGCAGGAACTGCGCCCGCTGAACGGCCCGCTTGCGGTAGCGGACGTGGCTGTCGTCGATCTGGCGGATGAGGCCGCTCATCTCTTCCAGCGCGTCCCGCTGCTTCTGGATGAGGGCCCGCACCCGGGGCGCGGCCTCGCCGGGGGCGCAGCGCTCCACCCGGGCGTAATCCAGCGCCAGCTGGGGCAGGTAGTTCGTCTCGCAGTCGTCCAGTCCTTCTTCGAGGAAGGCGCGGTAATTGAAGAGGTTATCACTGGTCTTGAAGCGGTGGTACGCCGCCGCCACCACCTTTTCCTCATACTGGTCAAACAGCTCCAGCACTTCCTGCGGGGTGCGGTTGCGGGTAAGACGGTCGATGTAATGCCCGATGGACGCGTTGAGGGCCCGCAGGGATCTGTTCAGCGCTTCCAGGTCGGACGCCACCTCGTGCAGGACATTCTCGTAGGGGCTCTTTTCTTCCCCGATGCCCCGCAGCAGCTGCCAGGCTTTGTAAAGCTTGCCCGTGTAGGTGACGACGCGGGGTTCAGGATCCAGCGCCTCCAGCAGCGGCGGATCTCCCAGCGCCTCCAGCAAAGGCACAAAGGCGGGGGGCTCTTCCTCATAGCTGCCGGGCTGCTCTTCCAGCCAGCCGGTGCGACGGAGGCGGAGCAGAAAGCCCAGCGCCAGCAGATGCGGGTCCCGGGTGGGCTGCTCGTCCTCATCCCCCGCCCCATCGGCATCCAGCGCCAGCGGCTTTGCCACGGCGGCAAAGTAATCCTCTGCCCGGGAGACGGCTTCCGCCCGGGAGAGGCTGTAATCCGCCGTGTGGCGGCACTCCTCCCACAGCAAAAGCAGCAGCTCCGCATAATAAGCCCGGTTGGGCCCCGCCAGCGGGCGGAAAAGCTTGGGGCTGACCAGTTCAAACAGCTGCATCAGAAGCTTCCTTTCTTTCGATGGGTTTTTTCTTGGCGCCGAATGCGCAACTGTTTATACTATAAGCATAACAGATATTTTCCGGCGTGCAAGCGTTATTCACGCTGTTTTCAGGGGCATTCACGCAGAGCTCCTTTGGGGGGATCGTTGGCGCGATGCCACCTCCCTGAAAGGGGAGGTTTTGCCATCTGGACGGTTTGCAGCTCCTCGGGGAATCGAGTGCAATTAAACTGTCGCGCAGTGTTTAATCAGCTCAAGGCGATGGCAACATAGGGTTGCCGCCGATGGTCCGTGGGCCGACACCCGGGGCAGGGCGTTCAGCGTTATGCCGTTTTTTCTTTGCGTTGGCAATCTCCTCGTTCGTGCGGGCAGAGCTTGGTTAATGGTATAGTTCGCTTTGGCTTCGGTTTTTACAGCCTCATGAAAACCGCCGCATAGGCGTCCGGCTTGCTGCTTCTTGTATCAAAAGCCAGAGCTGCACCTGCAAGACGTTTCGTCACCGTCTGTTTTCATGCCCTGCCGGTCAGGCTTCCTCCCCGCGCCGCTTTTCTCGGTGAACTACAGTGCCAGCCAGCGCCCGGATGGCGTCATCGTTTTCAAAGCTCGTCTTGAACGCCTTAATTCAGCGCGTCAAGATAGGCGCTTTCCACCTCGGCGTCAAACTCGGGGTTGTCATACCGCTGCCGCCGCAGGCGGGTGCTCCTCGGGGCATGATGCCAGATGTTGAACAATGATTTTTCGTTTCATGCAATCACTTTCATAAAATGCAGGGCGTTCCGTCATAGCGACTGCAACATTCTTATCGCTTTCATTTTACAGCAGCGCGGCGGCGTTCGTCAATGTGCAAGTTCTTAATTTTGCCATGATCTTTGGGCAGGGCTGAAAAGCCTCTGAGGGCGGGTGCAATTGCAGGGCGGGGTGCGGATTTTAAGAAGGTGCGCTTATTCGCTGACCATAAAGAATCAGGTGTAGTCCGTTTGCGTCTGCAACGGAACGCCGTAATGCCGGTTTCGAACAAAAATTCTTCAAATTCTGGTTAAGATTTTTCCGCGCTGGAATTGACGCGCCGTTTCATTTTACTGTCTTCCATAGTGTTCGGGATGTGCGGATGTCCACAGGTGTATCGTTCTGATATTCGGCCTCCAGCATAGCATTATAGACATCCATATAAAATGCTTCTGCTTTCTACCATCGCTTCCCGGTGCAATCAGACTTACTACCACTGCCACCACGCGGTGAGCAGCTATGGGGTATCACGCCGGCCAGAAGGGCGGGCTGCGAAACGCTTGAACATTTTCATTGTAATGTTCCTCCTGTTTTCAAATTTGGACGGTTTGGGCGACCCTAAATCGCTTTACCCGTCTGAATTTATTTTATCCATACCCCCCGCATGTCAACAGGCAGATCGCCCAAATTCCGCCCTTCTTTTTTGGCAATTGTCCCCAACACAAAAAGCCCTGGGGGCAGGGCAGACTCTTCCGTCAAACCCTGCGGGTTTGCCACTTCAGCGAGGGAGGCAACCCTTCAGTCATCGCTGCGATGCCAGCATCGTGATGTTGTACTGTTCTGTCACACGGTCAAACCATTCCTTTGAGCCTTCCAGGGTACCCGCACGCAGCACCTCGGTCAAATCGTAGGTGGGCTGATACAGGTTGGTAAAGCCCAGGTTCTGGCACACGCCCTTGAGCGTGTGTGCCGCACGGAATGCTTCCTTCACATTTCCTTCCTTCAATGCCTGCTCCAGTTTCGGATAGCTGTCGTCGTTCAAAAACATTCTGGCAAATTTAGCCATCTTCCTGCAGGGCCCAGATGTCCGGCAGGGGCATCCCGTTGAACGTGTTGTTCTTGCAGGTGGTGTAGATGGCCATGTCACCAAAGAGCAGCTTGTCACCCTCCGTGAGGGGGGCATCAAAGCTGTAATCGCCGATGACGTCGCCCGCGAGGCAGGTGGGGCCGCCCAGCCGGATGGTACAGGGCTTTTCGCCGGGTTCGCCCGCGTCCATCAGAGGCGGGCGGTATGGCATTTCAATGACGTCCGGCGTGTGGCAGGCGGCGGACATGTCCAGGATGGCAAGGGGACGTCTCGCCATTCTGCAAAGTGTCCAGCACGGTGGTGAGGAGATATCCTGCATTGAGGGCCCAGGCCTCGCCGGGCTCCAGATAGACCTGCAAGCCGTATTTGCGCTGTGTCTCGGTGATGCAGCGCTCCAGCGTGGATAGGTCGTAACCGGGGCGGGTGATGTGGTGGCCGCCGCCGAAGTTGACCCATTTCATTTGGGGAAGCAGGTCGCCGAACGCTCTTTCCATGGCGGGCAGGGTGGCAGCCAGGGCATCAGCGTCCTGCTCGCAGAGGGTGTGGAAGTGCAGGCCGTCCAGCAGGGCGGCGAGGCCCGGCTGTTTTGCCAGAGCCGCGTCCCACTGGGCGCGGGTGGTGCCGAGACGGCTGCCCGGCGCGCAGGGGTCGTAAATTTCGTGGCCCTCCTGAGTGGAGCACTCCGGGTTGACGCGCAGGCCTACGCTCTTACCCGCGGCCTTGGCGGCAGGACCGAATTTTGCCAGCTGGCGGGGAGAGTTGAAGACGATGTGGTCTGCATATTGGAGCAGCTCATCAAACTCATTGGCCCGGTAGGCGGCGCAGAAAACATGGTTTTCTTTTTTCCGGAAGCTCCTCTTTGCCCAGGCGGCTCTCGTACAGGCCGCTGGCTTCGGTGCCCGCCAGATAAGGGGCCAGAACGGGGTAGCAGCCGAAATTGGAGAACGCTTTCTGTGCCAGCAGAATCTTGCATCCGTCCGCTGCTGGACGCCCAGCAGAATTTCGCCGTTGCGGCGGAGCCGGGCCTCATCCAGCAGGTAGCAGGGGGGAGGGCAGGGCAGCCAGCAGGGCATCCAGCTCTTTGCCGTGCAGGCCCGCAAAGGGCGGACGGGTGTCGGTGCAGCGCATCAGTCCACCAGAGCCGGGGCGTGGCTCTCGGAGCAGGGCAGGCCGTACTTGTCCAGTGCATCCAGATAGGGGTCCGGATCAAACTCTTCCACGGTGTGGACGCCCTTGGTGGTCCACTTGCCGGTCAGCAGCATGAGGGCACCGCACATGGCGGGCACACCGGTGGTGTAGCTGATGGCCTGGCTGCCCACCTCTTTGTAGCACTCCTGATGGTCACAGACATTGTAGATGTAATAGGTCTTCTCCTTGCCGTCCTTTTTGCCGGTAAAGATGCAGCCGATGTTGGTCTTGCCCTTGGTGCGGGGGCCCAGGCTGGCGGGGTCGGGCAGGAGGGCTTTGAGGATGGGCACGATCTCCTGGCCGTTGAACTGGATGGGGGTGGTGGAGAGCATTCCCACGTCCTCCAGGCAGCGCATGTGGTCGAGGTAGCTCTGGCCGAACGTCATGAAGAAGCGGATCCGCTTTGCCTCCGGGATGTTCTTGGCCAGAGACTCGATCTCCTCGTGGTGGAGCAGGTACATGTCTTTCTCGCCCACCTGGTCAAAGTTGTACTCCCGCTTGATGCTCATGGCCGGGATCTCCACCCAGTGGCCGTTTTCCCAGTAGCTGCCGGGGGCGGAGACCTCCCGCAGGTTGATCTCCGGGTTGAAGTTGGTGGCAAAAGCGTAGCCGTGGTCGCCGCCATTGCAGTCCAGAATATCAATGGTGTCGATGGTGTCGAACTCGTGCTTCTTGGCATAGGCGCAGTAAGCCTGGGTGACGCCCGGGTCAAAGCCGCTGCCCAGCAGGGCGGTCAGGCCGGCCTCCTCAAACTTTTTGGCGTAAGCCCACTGCCAGCTGTAATCAAAGTAGGCGGAGAAACCGGCCTCCTTGCAGCGCTTCTCATAAATGGCGCGCCACTCCGGGTCGTCGGTGTTTTCAGGCTCATAGTTGGCGGTGTCCATGTAGTTGACGCCGCAGGCCAGGCAGGCATCCATGATGGTCAGGTCCTGGTAGGGCAGGGCAATGTTCATGACCAGATCGGGCTGGTAGGCCTTGATGAGGGCGATCACTTCTTCGGTCTGATCGGCATCCACCTGCGCGGTGGTGATCTTCGTGGTGGTCTTGGGGGCCAGCTCGGCGGCGAGCTTATCGCACTTGGATTTGGTGCGGCTGGCGATGCAGATCTCGGTGAACACTTCAGGCACCTGGCAGCACTTGTGGATGGCAACGGAGGCCACGCCGCCGCAGCCGATGATGAGGACTTTACTCATGGCAAATTTCTCCTTTGTTGATTGTTTTATGGTAATGCGTCGAAATGCGTCAAACCTGGAAGCCGGGCCAGCCTTTGTCCAG
>VOFG01002367.1_pt1 | contig 11513 bp, 13 predicted proteins | sample 5384171 | NCBI WGS metagenome assembly VOFG01 (sample SAMN12384726, study PRJNA508395) | human gut metagenome | isolation source: healthy gut F | host: Homo sapiens | reverse complement strand
CGGCTTTCCCTTCCGTCCCCATGGGCACTGGCGCACAAGCCCGGTCTTGTTTTTGGCCGTCAGCTCCTGCCCGTCTATGTAGACATGGCCGCTGGTGGGCTCTTCCAGAAAATTCATGCAGCGCACCGTGGTGGACCTGCCTGAACCGGACGGCCCGATGATCACCAGCTTTTCGCCCTCGGCGACCTCAAGATTGACGTCTTTCAGAACGTGCAGAGCGCACCGGAATGCAGGCTGTTCTCGCTTTCCCATCAGACCCGGTCTGCTTATTTTTTCCGGTACTCCCGCGGGGTCATGCCAAAATGCGCCTTGAACGCCCGATTAAAATAGGAGAGGTTTTCAAACCCGCACCGGGAGGCGATGGTCAGCACAGTCTCGTCCGTGGTCTGCAGCACCTCGGCGGCGGTGTTCAGCCGGTACTCATTCAGAAAGGAGATAAAGCTCTGCCCGGTCATCTGCCGGAACCAGCGCATAAAATGGCTGGCGCTGAAGGAGCAGACCCCGGCGGCATCCGCCACCCGGAGCGGCTCGGCATAATGTGCCGAAAGCCATTGCAGCACCGTTTTCAGCCGCTGGGTGTCGGCGGTTTCGGTGGGGAGACACTGCCTGCCCTGTGCAATGAGCAGGGCAAGAAAGCGCAGCAGCGCCCCTTTTACCAGCAGCTCGTAGCCGGGGCGCTTGGCGCGGTTGGCATCCTCCAGCTCCCGCAGGCAGGCGGCGGCTTGCAGATAGCACAAATCGTTCGGGGTCAGACGCACCGGCAGCGAAAGCCGCCCGCTTTGCAGCGGCAGCAGATACTTTTCGGCGCAAAGGTCCTCCGCGCCGCCCAGCAGCTCCGGCTCAAAGATGATATTTTCGTATTCCATGCGCTGCTCCTCTGCCTGCCGCAGCGCATGGAGCGTGCCCGGGGCAAAAGGAAGATATCCCCCGGTAGGCCGGGTAGGTCACAGCGCCCACCTGCACCAGCCCTGTGCCCTGCTTGACAAAGACCAGCTCCATGCTCTCGTGCCAGTGGAGTGCCACCTGCTGAAAATCCCCGGAATGGTGCAGGGGTACAGATTGAACGGAAACCGCACTGCACCGTGCTGTTTTGTCTCCTGCAAAGATGCCTGATTTTGCATCGTCTCACCCCCTGATGATAGGATTGTACCATAGTTTGCACTATTTAGGCAAGATTTTGAACGTTCTATGTGGTATATCTTGAAATACAGATGTCAAACCTGTTTTCCGTAAGGTGTATCTGAAAACAGAGAAACAGACTGAATTTTCGACTTTTCAGATACACCCTAGCAAAGGAGGATGCTTTTATGAGCTTTACCGAAACGTTACAGAGTATTACCGGCAAGCTGCTGGCAGACTGCACCGACCAGGAGCTGTATCTGGCACTGCTGGAACTTGTGCCGCAGAAGAGCGCCGACCGCGTGCGGCCGGTCACCGGGCGCAAGCTGTACTATATCAGCGCCGAATTTCTTATTGGCAAGCTGCTGTCCAACAACCTCATCAATCTGGGGCTGTACGACGAAGCCCGGTCTGCGCTGGCTGCTGCCGGAAAGCGCCTTTCCGACATTGAAGAGGTAGAGCCGGAGCCTTCTCTGGGCAATGGCGGTCTGGGGCGTCTGGCTGCCTGCTTCCTCGACTCTCTGGCAACGATGAACCTGCCCGGCGACGGCGTAGGTCTGCGGTACCATTTTGGTCTGTTCCATCAGTCCTTTGAGGACGGCGTGCAGAACGAAATGCCCGACCCGTGGCTGACTGCCCACAGCTGGGCGGAAAAGACCGACACCACCTACCCGGTGGAACTGGCGGGCAAGGAGTACACCGCCCGGCTGTACAAGCTGGCGGTCACCGGCTACGAGGGACGCACCAACACCCTGAACCTGTTCGATCTGGACACCATTGACGAGAGCATCGTCCATGACGGTATTGCCTTCGATAAGACCGCCATCGACAAGAACCTGACCCTCTTCCTCTACCCGGACGATTCCGATGAAGCCGGCCGCCGTCTGCGGGTATACCAGCAGTACCTGATGGTCTCTGCCGGTGCACAGCTCATTCTGGCCGAGTGCGCCGCCCGGGGCTGCAACTACCATGATCTGGCAGACTACGCCGCCATCCAGATCAACGACACCCACCCCAGCATGGTCATCCCGGAGCTGATCCGTCTGCTGGGGAGCGCGGCATTGAGTTTGAGGAAGGCCGTGGAGATCGTCACCAAGACCTGCGCCTACACCAACCATACGATTCTGGCGGAAGCACTGGAAAAGTGGCCGCGCTCCTATCTCGATGCCGTGGTGCCCCAGCTGATGCCCATCATCGAAAAGCTGGATGCGCTGGCACGCACCCGCACCGAGGACGAGAGCCTTGCCATCATCGACAAGGACGACCGGGTGCACATGGCACACATGGACATCCACTTCACCCACTCCACCAACGGCGTGGCGGCGCTGCATACCGAGATCCTGAAAAACTCCGAGCTGCACGGCTTCTACGAGCTGTACCCGGAAAAGTTCAACAACAAGACCAACGGTATCACCTTCCGCCGCTGGCTGCTGGAGTGCGACCCGCGCCTGACCGCCACGCTGGAAAAGCACATCGGCTCCGGCTTCCGCAAGGATGCCGCCGAGCTGGAAAAACTGCTGGCCTTTGCCGACGACGAGACGGTGCTCAGCGAGCTGACCGCCGTGAAAAAGGCCAACAAGGAAGCGCTGGCCGACTGGCTGCTGCACACCCAGAAGGTGACTGTGAACACCGATGCCGTGTTCGATATCCAGTCAAGCGCCTGCATGAGTATAAGCGCCAGCAGCTCAACCTGCTGTACCTCATCCATCCAGTACTACGAGATCAAGGCCGGGCACCTGCCCGCCGTGCCGCTGGTGAGCATCTTTCGGCGCCAAAGCCGCTCCCGCCTACACCATTGCAAAGACATCATCCATGCGCTGCTGACCCTCTCAAGGTCATTGCCGCAGACCCGGAGGTGTCCAAGTGGCTGCAGGTGGTGTTTGTGGAGAACTACAACGTCACCGCCGCCGAAAAGCTGATCCCGGCCTGCGACCTGTCCGAGCAGATCAGCCTTGCCTCCAAGGAAGCCTCCGGCACCGGCAACATGAAGTTTATGCTGAACGGTGCGCTGACGCTGGGCACCATGGACGGTGCCAACGTGGAGATCAGCCAGCAGGTGGGCGAAGAGAACATCTATATCTTCGGTCAGACCTCCGATCAGGTCATCCACCGCTACGCCGTGGGCGATTACGACCCCGCCCAGTGGGTGGAGGGCGATGCCAACATCCGCCGCGCCATCAGCTTCCTGACCGGGCCGGAGATGCTGGCCGCCAGTCATGCCGAAAACCTGACCCGCCTGCACGACGAGCTGATCCATAAAGACTGGTTCCAGACCCTGCCGGACTTCAACGCCTACGTTGTGCGCAAGGGACAGGCCCTCAGCGATTACGCAGATCGATCAGCACGACCATGGCAAGGCCATAGTAGACCACAACCGCCACCAGATCGTTGATCGTGGTGATCAGCGGGCCGGAGGCAACCGCCGGGTCGATATGGATCTTGTGGAACAGCATCGGGATCAGCGTGCCCACCAGACTGGAAATGACCATGGACACGATCAGCGACAGCCCGACACAGCCGGACAGCAAAAACGCCGAGGTCCAGACATAGCCCTTGAAAAAAGTGGATGTAGCAGCCCAGAAAACCCAAAGCCATCACGGCCAGAATTGCACCGTTCAACAGACCCACGCGGGTCTCCTTCCAGAGCAGCTGCAGCTTTTTGGAAAGGGTCAGGTTTTCATCCACCAGCACACGGATGGTCACTGCCAGCGACTGGGTGCCAACGTTGCCGGCCATATCCAGCACCATGGACTGGAAGCAGATGACGACTGGCAGCACCGCCACCACTGATTCAAACGCGCCGACGACCGAGGAGACCAGCATCCCGAGGAACAGCAAAGCGATCAGCCACGGGAGACGCTTTTTCACGCTTTCAAAAACGCTTTCGTTCAGATCCTCCTCGCCGGTCAGACCGCCCAGCTTTGCGTAATCATCGCCCATCTCATCATCGACCAGCTCGACCACATCGGACGATGTGATGATGCCCACCAGCTTGCCGGCATCGTTCAGCACCGGCAGGCTGCGCTCCGCGTAGTCCACGATGCGGTCGATACAATCGCTGATCTGCTCCCGGTCTGTGACATAGGGATAAGAGCGGACGATCAGGCTTTCCAAGCTCTCCTCTGCCCGGGCAATGATGAGGTCTTTCAGATCGATGGCACCGTAGAAGTGCTCGTTTTCATCCACCACATACAGGGTGGAGATGTTGTCGTTTTCTCCGGCCTGCTTTACCAGCTCGCTCATCGCCTGCCGGATAGTCATATCGTTTTTGATGGAGATGTAGTTGGTGGTCATTCTGCTGCCGATCTCATCCTCGTCATACGAGAGCAGCATCTTCACATCTTCAACCGAGTCTTTGTCCAGCTTGTTGACGATCTCGTTCTTATCGGTATCGTCAAGGTCTTCCAGCGCGTCCACCGCATCGTCCGAGTCCATATTGGAAATGACCTTTGCAGCTTCATGGCTGGGCAGCTCTTTCAGGTACGGCTCGGCGTCGTCCAGATAAGTAAAGATCTCGGCAACAGTATCCACGCCCAGAATGGAATAGAGCGATTGACGTTCGGCGGGGGTCAGTGACTCCAACGCATCCGCCAGATCCTTTTTCATGGTAATCAGACAGTTTTTTCGGCCAGCTCTGCCTTGGGCAGACCGCTGTGAATGATGCTCAGAATTTCCTGCACATAATTCTTCTGCATGGTAGTTCCTCCTGATTCCGCGAGCTTGACAAATCAAAATTCATCGCTCCGCTTGAAATTTTGCACTTCATCATAGCACATCCGGTATGCTGCGGCAACCCTGCCAGCGTGAATTTTTTGTAAAATATCGGTACAATTCAACACACTTCTTTTTTGTGCTCATAACTATATCGCATAAAAATACCCCCATACTGGGTGTCCAGTATTGGGGGTACATATCAAAGCCACTGCCTTTCTTTTTATTTTCATTACCGCCCACGGCCACCGCCGCCGCCGTGGAAGCTGCCGCCGCCCATGCCCCCGAAGGAGCCGCCGCCGCCAAAGCTGCCGCCGCCGAAACCACCGCGCCCGGCACCGCCCCCGAAGGAGCCGCCGCCCATGCCGCCAAAGCCGCCGCCGCGCGGGCGGCGGGGACCGGGGCCCGCCGAAGCACCACAGCCAGCCGCAGGGGCTGGCAAAAACATAGGCCACCGACCGGATGATGACGATGAGCAGCACAACGCTGACCACAAGGGTCAGGATGTCGGTCAGGGCGCTGCCGCCGCTGCTCTGGCTGCCCTGATGCCCGGGCTGCACGGTGCTGCCGTTGCCGGCGCTGCCGGAAAGGCTGACACCGTAAATACCTGCGATGGTGTTGGCCACGTTCCGGGCACAGGTGGTCACGGCGCCGTCATAATCCTTTGCGGCAAACTGATCTTCCATGGTCTGGGCAATGGCGCTGGCCTGCTTTTCCAAGGTAGTGTTGCGGAAACCGTCACCTGTGGCAATGTAGTAATCGCCGTCGGCGTACTGCTGGGTCTCCATGACCAACAGGATCAGCACACCATTATTGCCGGTAGAAGAACCAATGCCCCAGGCATTGGCCGCCTGCACAGCGTAATCCTCTGTGGAATCATTGCCTGTGTATTCTACTGTCAGTACACCGATTTGCGCGCCGCTGCAGCTGGATTCCAACTGGGCGTTCAGTTCGGTGATGGTCTGCACGGTGCTGCTGCTCAGCACACCGGCGTCGTCCACCACGCACTCGCCCTTGGGCAGGCTGGGCAGCTGGGCGGCAAAGGCCGCCGGGCACAGCACCGCCGCACTGACCACCACGGCCAGCACCAGTGCGCTGATGCGTTTTGCAAAGTTTTTCATGCGAAGGGCTCAACCTCCTTCACGCCGGACAAAGTTCCCAGCACACTGGCCGGAAAGCCGCCGACATCCTTCTGATATTCATACACCGCCGTATTGTACTGCAAGGTGCCGATGATGGTGGCTGCGCTGTTGAACTGACCGTACTGCCCCTGCACCGCGCCCATCTTCATGGGGTCGGCGGCCTGCTCCTGCAACTTTGCATACAGCTGGTCGATGGCAGTGCCCAGTGCCTGATCGGCCTGATACAGCGCGTGCATCGTGCTGCCCTGATAATAGGGCAGCGAGGTCAGCGTCTGGCTTTTGCCGCCGTTCTGCACCGCTTGCAGACAAGCGGAGAAATCGTTCAGAGCCGTCTGTGCAGCCAGCACCTCGGCACTGTCTGCGCCAAGGGTATTGGAGGCGGTGGTGAGGATATTTGCGGCCGTGTTCTCCCGGGTGGTCAGTTCCTCGCTCAGGTTATAGCCATTGTCGGCGGCGACCCCTGCGGTGAACCACTGGCGGGCGGTGTTGTACTTGCCGCGCAGCTTGGCGCTGCCAAAGCCAAAGAAAGCCGCCAGCATCACCACTACGCTCAAAGCCAGCGCCGCCGCCCGGGTGGAAAGCGCTGCGGGCAACTTTGCTTCCAGTGCGGCCAGCTTCTGCTGGCGGGGGTCAGCTTTACGGTCTGCTCCGGCTTTGCCTTTTCGCGGTAGCTGCCCGCGTCAAAGCCGCCGGGAGCGGTTTGTTTGTTGTTCTGAGAAAAATCAGCGTTTGCCATTTCAGCTCCGGATCTCCATCATTTTGGTTTTCAGCTCGTCCTCGATGCGGGTCAGCTCCTGCTCGGCGGCGGCACGCTTTGCGCGTCCCTCGCTCTGGATCTTGTTCAGCTCGTCCAGCGTCTCGATCAAGCTCTTGTTGGTCTGCTGCAGGGTCTCGATATCCACGATGCCGCGCTGGCTCTCCTTGGCGGTCTCGATGGTGCCCAGCTTCAGCGCCTCGGCGTTCTTCTTCAGCAGGTCGTTGGTCATGTTGGTCACGGCGCGCTCTGCCTGCATGGCCTGCTGGCTGTGTGCCAGACCCAGTGCCAGCACCATCTGGTTCTTCCACAGCGGGATGGTGTTCACGATGGTGGACTGGATCTTTTCTGCCATCATGGTGTTGTTGTTTTGCAGCAGACGGATCTGGGGGCCCATCTGCAGGCTGATGTTGCGGGTCAGCTCCAGATCATACAGCTTTTTCTCAAAGCGTTCACACTGGTCGGCAAGGTCGCGGGCGGCCTGTGCGTCCTCCGGCAGACCGGAGACCTTGGCCTTGTCCATAGCCTGCTGCAATTCGTTGGCACGCACATCTGCCAGCTTTTTCTTGCCGGCAAGGATATACATGCTCAGCTCCTTGAAGTAGGCCATGTTCAACTCGTACATCTTGTCCAGCATGGCGATATCCTTGAGCAGCTGCACCTGATGGGCTTCCAGCATGGACTGGATCTTTTCCACGTTAGTCTCGGTCTTGTCGTACTTGGTCTTGAGGGCATCCAGCTGGCTGGTTTTCTTCTTGAAGAAGCCCATAATGCCCTTCTGCTGCTCCTCGTTGGCGTCAAAACTCTTCAGCTCGCCGATGAGGTCGGTGATCATATCGCCCACCTCGCCCAGATCCTTGGTGGACACCTTGGAGAGAGCGGCTTCGGAGAAATCGCCGATCTTTTCTGGCAGGCAGAGCCGTACTGCAGCACCTGCTGGCTGTTGGTGATGTCGATCTTCTGGGCAAACTGATCCACCATGGCCTGTTCCTCGGGGGGTCAGGTTCACCTGTGCTTCCGGGGCAGGAGCAGCGGCGGGCTTTTCCTCCTGCGGCACAGCGGCGGGGGTGGGGTCCAGCGTCAGGGTGGGCACTGCGGGGGCATCCAGATCAAAGTTCAGGGTATTGTCAGCCATAAGTGATTCCTTCCTTTCAAAATCCCGAGGGGATATTCCAGTTTTACTTGCTCAGACCCTGCCCTTTCAGCATATTCTGCAAAACGGTCAGGTCTGCCGACAGGTCCATGCTTTCCGCGGCGTACAGTGCATCCAGCTGGTTTTCAAAGGCCGTGGCAATGGAGGACGCATTGTGCTCCACCTCGGCACGGATGGCGGCGGCGTTCTCGCCCCGCACACCCTGCTTTGCCAAGCTTTGCATACTGCTGCAAAACGTTTACGGCGTCCGGCAGATAGTAGTTGGCAAAGCGGCGCACCTGCTTTGCCTTGGCGGGGTTGGCTTCCACCGCTTCCACAATGTAGCGTCCGGCCTTTTCCATGCGGGTCATGGCGGCAGACAGCTGCGGGTCGGGCAGGGATTCGTTCAGGCTGTGCAGAGTGTCCAGCTTCTGCTGGATATCGGTCAGCATCTGATCCACATCCTCCACACCGGTGTGGAAGGGTACTTCCCGCTCCACCACCCGGGGCGGGCAGGTCTTTTGTGCCACGCCAAAGGCCACGGCGGCACCGCCCAGCGCCACCAGCAGCGCCCATCATTTGTATACCGGCAGCACCGCGCACAGTACCACGAACACCAGCGCCGCCGCATAAAAGGGCAGCACGCTGGGCTTTTGGGTGCGGATGATCTTACTCATGGTCATTTCTCCTTGTCCGGGGCAGTGCGCCCCTTATGATATCCATAATACAACGTCCGCAAAAAACGCAAGTATCCCGCAAAAGAATTTACAGCCTTGTCATCATTTTACGATCCAGTCCACCAGCGCAGCGCCCCAAAGCTCCTCCAGCCGGGCGGGGCTGCAGGCGGCGTTGGCGGGGCTTGTACTTGGCAGACGGACAGCCGGGATGCCGGTAAGCGGCTGCTGATATTTTGTATAGATACGGTAGGCTGTGGCACCGTTGCAGAACACCGCCCGGATGGGTGCCTTGCGCAGCAGCCCGGCGATATCGTTGGGCACCACATCCCGGATGGAGGCATCCGATGCGCCAGTGATGGTGCAGCTTTCCAGCGTATCCCACAGCGCCAGCCCGTGGCGCAAAAGCAGCTGCTTTTTGGCGGCGATGTCCTCCCGCGCGGGCAGCGGCTCTCCGGTCAGCGCCGCCAGCAGCGGCCAGAACCGGTTTTGCGGATGACCGTAGTAAAAGGCCATCTCCCGGCTTTTGGGGCTGGGCCATGTACCAAGGATCAACGCCCGGCTGCGGTCATCATACACCGGCGCAAAGCTCATAAGCTGCCGCCTGCGCTTTCAATATTGCCCCATGCAGAGCCAAAATCTTTGCCGGAGGGCTCCGCGCGGGGGCCATCAAACCACAGTTCCTCGATCAGCGCCGCCACGCCGTCCTCCCGCACGTCCCCGATGATCCGGTCGGCAGCGGCCTTGGCGTCCGGGGTGCCGTTTGCCATGCAGGCGCTCAAGCCTGCGACTTTCAGCATCCCCACATCGGCAGAATCGCCCACAGCCACGGCATCGGCTAGCGTAAGTCCCCATCTGTGCACACAGGTCGGCAAGCCCTACGCCCTTATCCATGCCGCCGCGCACGATATCGTAGTAGCAGTAGCCGTCCGCGTTCTGGGCACCCACCTGCATCCAGTGCAGGCCAAGGTAGCCGTATTTTTCGTGGAAGCGCTCCACTTCCTGCGGCGGCATGGCGGCAAAGGCAGCGTGGGGCATATCCACCAGATGCCTGTCCTGATCCTCGCCGTCCACGCAGTCCAGCCCGGGGCTGTTCATCATCTGATAGCCGGTGTGCAGATACTCGTACTCGCAGTAGGCGTAATAGGCATCCCGGAAGTTGAATTGCAGCGGGTAGTTATAATCCTCGCAAAAATCCACCAGCACATACATCTCCTCGCTGGTAAGCGGATGCTCGGCTATTACGTTGCCCTGCCTGTCCACCACGCAGGCACCGTTGCAGGTAATGGCGTAGTCGTACCGGATGCCGCCCAGCCGGTTTTTGTCCCGGATGCCGGGGTAAGAGCGGCCGGTGCTGAGCACGAACTTGCCCCCGGCGGCTTGCAGCTTTTTTACCGCCTTTACCACCGCCGGGCGGGGCTTTGCTTCGCCAAAGGGCACCAGTGTGTTGTCGTAATCGCTTGCCAGAATCTTATATTGCATGGTCATCTCTCCTGTGTGCATCGTTTTCTCCCAGTATAACACATTTCAAAGTCCAGCGGGAGAGGGGAATATTAAAAATGCCCTCCGCTTACGCTCTGGGCAAATATAGCGGAAACTTCTTTTTTGATATAGAGCGTTTGTCGCGCTCTGCGGAGCGCTCCAAACGCATTTTTCACGGAAAGGGTCGTAAAGACAAGATACAGCCTTTCCCGCAGCGCCGCGCTTTCGCAGAAAGCGGCGCTGCAAATGCCGTTTTCCTCCACGACCCCACCTGTGAAAAAGGGGTTCAGAAACGCCCGCAGGCGTTTCTGAACCCCAAAATTATAGCAGTTTGCGTTTTTAATGCACAAGCAACATCCGCAAACTGCATATCGCAAATATGCCGTTTTAATGGGCACTATTTTTTGAAAATTGCGATAAAAATAATATTTCCTTAGCTTATGCGCAAAGCAAACGCGGCGCGCATTTCAAATCGTTTTCTTCACGGGGAATCAGGCAAACACCGCCACGACCACCTGCATGGCCACGCCCACAAAGGCACCGGCGGCCCATGTCAGGCCGGTGATGAACAGGTTCTGCTTCCACGAGGGGTTGGCGCGCCACAGCACCGCAAGGCCCACGCCTGCACCGGTGCAAAGGCCCGCCACCAGACTGGAAAAGCGCAGAGCACCCTCCACATACAGCTGGGTCAGCAGCACGCTGGCAGCGCAGTTGGGGATCAAGCCCACCAGAGCCGCCACCACCGGCTGGAAGAAGCCCATGCCGCCCAGCACCGAAGCGAAGACATCCTCGCCGACGCACTCGACGATGAGGCCAAACACGAGGCTGAACGCGAAGATAAAGACAAAGATTTCCAGCGTGTGGCGCAGTGCGGCCTGCCAGATGGGCTTTTCGTTGCCCTCGGCATCGCTGTGCTCCTCGTGGCAGTCCACCTCGTCGGCATGGCCGGTGTAGCCGCCCGCAGCGATTTGGGCAGCACGCCGCGCAGCACAAAATCCAGCACAAAGCCCACCACGATGGCGTACAACACCTTGATGACCATCAGAACAGCCAGCTTATCCCAGTAGGCGGGCATGGAGACCAGCAGTGGGATTGCTTCGTCGCTGGTGGCAAGGTACACCGCCATCAGCGTGCCCAGCGTGATGACCCGGGAGGCGTAGAAGTTGGACGCAATGGCGGAGAAGCCGCACTGCGGCACACAGCCCAGCACTGCGCCCGGCACAGCGCCCCAGCGCCCGCCGCCCGCCAGCAGCGCCTCGATGCGCTCGCCGTGGCGGTGCTCGATATACTCGATCAGCAGATAGGCCAAAAACAGAAAGGGCAGCATCTTGGCGGTATCCACCAAGGTTTCGCCCAAAACATCCAGAAACAGTTCCATAAATAATCGCTCCAAAGACCCGCATGGGGGTCGTCTCTCAACAATTTGCAATCAGTTTGCATTTTCGTGCAGGGAAGATTATACACGATATCCTTCCCAATTGCAATACCAAATTGCAAAT
>VOFG01000292.1_pt1 | contig 11513 bp, 23 predicted proteins | sample 5384171 | NCBI WGS metagenome assembly VOFG01 (sample SAMN12384726, study PRJNA508395) | human gut metagenome | isolation source: healthy gut F | host: Homo sapiens | reverse complement strand
ATCTGGCGTACACCACCGAGGAAACGGAAAAAAGTGGAGGTTTACCGTCTGGCGGAGAAGCTGGGCGACATTTATCGAAGCCGCCATCCGGCAGCTTTGCCGAAAGGCGGAGAAACAAGGAATAACTAAAAACAGAATGTCAGCAGACCATCCTGATGGTGGGCGACATCACAGACATCTATGTGAACAGTTTCCAACGGATGCTCCGTGACGGGAATTTCAGACCCGAAGAGCTTTCCGCAATCGCTTTCGGCTACACGAAACTGCTGGAGGAAAGCAACGAAGTGTTGACGGAACTCAGGAACGTGGTGAACATCACCACGCTCTCCATGACCGACAAGGGAGCGCATGGACGTGGTGGAACGCTGCCACGCGAAGATGAAGCGTTGGGAACATGAACGAAAGATACTGGTAGCCTATGAAGTTCGACAACCTTCATCAGATTTTACGTTCACTTTATGAGCAGATGATGCCGCTGTGTGGGGACATGGCTGGTGTGGCGAAAGGCATCGCCGGGCTGGGTGCGCTGTTCTACGTCGCCTACCGGGTATGGCAGTCGCTGGCGAGAGCTGAACCGATAGACGTATTCCCGATGCTCCGTCCTTTTGCCATCGGTCTGTGCATCATGTTCTTCCCGACTGTGGTGCTGGGCACGATAAACAGCATCCTCTCACCCGTCGTACAGGGCACGGCAAAGATGCTGGAGGCGGAAACGCTGGACATGAACCGATACCGGGAGCAGAAGGACAAACTGGAATACGAGGCGATGGTACGCAACCCCGAAACCGCCACCTCGTGTCCAACGAGGAATTTGACAAGCAACTGGAGGAACTCGGCTGGTCGCCCTCCGACATGGTGACGATGGCGGGAATGTATATCGACCGGGGAATGTACAACATGAAGAAGAGCATCCGCGACTTCTTCCGCGAGATACTGAACTGCTGTTCCAAGCCGCCGCCCTCGTGATAGACACCGTCCGCACCTTCTTTCTCGTGGTGCTGGCGATTCTCGGTCCGATAGCCTTCGCCCTGTCGGTATGGGACGGTTTCCAAAACACGCTCACGCAGTGGATATGCCGCTATATACAGGTCTATCTGTGGCTACCGGTATCGGACATGTTCAGCACCATACTGGCGAAGATACAGGTTCTGATGCTGCAAAACGACATCGAGCGGATGCAGGCAGACCCGAACTTCTCGCTGGATTCGAGCGACGGGGTGTATATCGTATTCCTCTGCATCGGCATCATCGGCTACTTTACCATTCCCACCGTTGCGGGCTGGATTATCCAAGCCGGAGGCATGGGCGGTTACGGTCGCAACGTGAACCAGATGGCGGGACGAGCCGGAAGCATGGCGGGCAGCGTGGCGGGTGCAGCCGCAGGAAACGCAGTCGGACGTGTCGGCAAATTGCTGAAATAATCAATGTGCAATCATAAATTGGAAAATATAAATGGAATTCAAATCACTTAGAAACATCGAATCGTCGTTCAGGCAGATACGCCTGTTCGGTATCGTCTTCCTGTCGCTGTGCACCGTGGTGACGGTGTGGAGCGTGTGGAACTCCTACCGTTTCGCCGAGAAGCAACGGGAGAAAATCTATGTGCTGGACAACGGCAAGAGCCTGATGCTCGCCTTGTCTCAGGATTTGTCGCAGAACCGCCCGGCGGAGGCACGGGAACATGTGCGCCGTTTCCACGAGCTGTTCTTCACGCTCTCGCCCGAAAAGAAGCGCGATTGAACACAACGTGAAACGTGCCTTGCTGCTGGCGGACAAGAGCGTGTACCACTATTATTCGGACTTCGCGGAGAAGGGGTACTACAACCGCATCATCGCCGGGAACATCAACCAAGTGCTGAAGGTGGACAGCGTGGTGTGCGACTTCAACGCCTATCCCTACCGTGCCGTGACCTACGCCACACAGAAAATCATCCGGCAGAGCAACGTCACCGAGCGCAGCCTCGTGACCACCTGCCGCCTGCTGAACGCATCGCGGTCGGATGACAACCCGAACGGTTTTACCATCGAGGGTTTCACCATCATTGAGAACAAGGATTTACAGACTATCAAACGGTAACAGGACATGAAAAGTATCAGAAAATCAATGTGGGGCATGTATTGGAAACTCCACGACAAACGGAAACGCTTGGCGGCAAGTCTCAAAGGGTATCTGGACGGCTTGCCGCCGGAAACACGCCGCCGCATCGTGCTGGGGATGTTCGCCGCCTTCGCGGTGCTTGCCCTTTACACCTTCGGCAGAGCCGTCTATGACATCGGCAGGAACGACGGCTCACATATGGAAACGGGACACGCCGGACGGGTGGAACTGCCGACCCCGGCGGAAACAGGCAATCACTTAACACCTTATTTATATGGAACAGACAAAGAATGAACCGACGAAAGAGAACAAAGCTGCTCCCGAAACGGGGAAACCGAAAAAGGAGCGCGAACCGCTGACAGAGGCGCAACGGCTGAAACGGCAGAAGATGATCGTGCTGCCCGCTATGGTGTTGGTGTTCATCGGGGCGATGTGGCTGATATTCGCCCCGTCCTCCGGCAAGGAGCAACCGCCGGGAACGGACGGATACAACACCGAGATGCCCGACGCTGACAAGGCGAACCGGCAGATTATCGGCGACAAGCTGAAAGCCTACGAGCATGGGGAGATGGAAGAGCGTCAGGAGAGCCGCAACCGTGCCATCGGGCAGCTGGGCGACATGTTCGACCGCGAGATAGCGGGAACGGAGAACGGAGTGGACTTCGACCTCGCCAATCCGGGCGGCAAGGAAGAAAGGGCAAAGCCAGCCACGCCGCAGACCATCCAGTCCTCCGCTGCCGCCTACCGTGACCTGAACGCCACGCTCGGAAACTTCTACGACCAGCCGAAGAAACGACAATGCGGAGATGGACGAATTGTTGGAGCGCATCGCATCGCTGGAGTCGGAACTGGAAAGCGAGAGGGGCAAGGCTTCCTCTATGGACGAGCAGGTGGCTCTTATGGAGAAGTCCTACGAGCTGGCGGCAAAGTACATGGGCGGTCAGAACGGAGGACAGCCATCGGCGGAACAGAGGGCAGAGCCAACTACCGTGCAGAAAGGGAAGAAGAACAAGGCAATGCCTATCAGACAGGTGGAGCATCAAGTAGTTTCTTCACTCTCACAGCCTATGAGTAACGCGGAGTTTGTCGCCGCCTTATCGCAGGAACGCAACCGGGGTTTCAACACGGCTGTCGGCACGGCGGAGGTATTGGACAGGAACACCATACCGGCGTGCGTGCATGGGGCGCAGAGCGTGACGGACGGGCAGACGGTAAGGCTGCGCCTGCTGGAGCCTATGGCGGTGGCAGGCAGGACAATACCCCGGGGTGCGGTGGTGGTCGGCACGGGCAAGATACAGGGTGAGCGGCTCGACATCGAGATTACCTCGCTGGAATACGACGGCACGATTATCCCCGTGGAGCTTGCGGTCTATGACACGGACGGACAGCCCGGCATCTTCATCCCGAACTCGATGGAGATGAACGCCGTCCGGGAGGTCGCCGCCAACATGGGCGGCTCGCTGGGAAGCAGCATCAACATCTCCACCAATGCCGGGGCGCAGCTCGCCTCCGACTTGGGCAAGGGGCTGATACAAGGCACGAGCCAGTACATCGCCAAAAAGATGCGAACCGTCAAGGTGCATCTGAAAGCCGGGTACAGGGTCATGCTTTACCAAGAAAAATATTGAAAACAATAAAAATTACCACTAAAATCCAAAAGTAATGAGAAAAGTAATCATCATGTTTGCCCTCGCTATGGGCATCATAACTGCCAACGCGCAGGAGAATGTAACCGTTGAAACGACCAACGGAAGTGAACAACCGACCTTGACGAAGGAGGTCTATCCGCAGAAGGAGGCGGACGGCGACCTATATCACGGGCTGTCACGCAAGCTGACCTTCGACCGCATGATACCGCCGCACGGTCTGGAAGTGACCTACGACAAGACCGTCCACGTCATTTTTCCGGCGGAGGTGCGCTATGTCGATTTAGGCTCGCCCGACCTGATTGCCGGGAAAGCCGACGGAGCGGAGAACATCATCCGTGTGAAGGCTACCGTAAGGAATTTTCCCAACGAAACGAATATGTCCGTCATCACGGAGGACGGCAGTTTCGTGAAGTACGCCGCCGAACCGCTGTTGCTCAACGTGGAGATGTGCGACTTCATCCATGACGGCAGCACGGTGAACCGCCCGAACAACGCGCAGGAAATCTATCTGAAAGAGCTGGGCAGCGAAAGCCCGATGCTGGTGCGCCTTATCATGAAGTCCATCCACAAACAGAACAAGCGCGAGGTGAAGCATATCGGCTGCAAGCGTTTCGGCATCCAATACCTGTTGAAAGGCATCTACACGCACAACGGCTTGCTTTATTTCCACACGGAGATAAAGAACCAGAGCAACGTGCCTTTCGATGTGGACTACATCACTTGGAAAATCGTGGACAAGAAGGTTGCGAAGCGTACTGCCGTGCAGGAGCAGATTATTCTGCCGCTCCGCGCGCAGAACTACGCCACCCTCGTGCCGGGCAAAAAGAGCGAGCGCACGGTCTTCACGATGGCGAAGTTCACCATCCCCGATGACAAGTGCCTCGTGGTGGAATTGAACGAGAAGAACGGCGGCCGTCACCAGTCCTTCGTGATTGAGAACGAGGATTTGGTACGCGCGGGTACCATCAACGAACTTCAAGTACGCTGACCATGAGAAAGTACATCGCAATAATCATCGCGTCGCTTGCCCTTTTTACAGGGCAGGCGCACGCCCAGCGGTGTCTGCCGAAGATGCAGGGCATCGAGGTGAGGGCGGACATGGCGGACGGCTTCAATCTCGGCGGCAAGGACGGCGGGTACAGCTTCGGGGCGGCTCTCTCCACCTACACGAAGAAGGGGAACAAGTGGGTGTTCGGTGGCGAATACCTGTTGAAGAACAATCCCTACAAGGACACCAAGATACCCGTGGCGCAGTTCACGGCGGAGGGCGGCTATTACTTCAAGATACTGTCGGACGCCCGAAAGATTGTTTTCGTCTATGCCGGGGCTTCGGCTCTCGCCGGATATGAGGCGGTAAATTGGGGGAAGAAGGTGCTGCATGACGGCTCCACGCTGCACGACCGGGACGCCTTCATCTACGGCGGTGCGCTGACGCTCGATGTGGAGTGTTACGTGGCAGACCGTATCGCCCTGCTTGCCAACCTGCGGGAGCGTTGCCTTTGGGGTGGCGACACACGGAAGTTCCACACGCAGTTCGGGGTCGGCGTCAAGTTCATCATCAACTGACACGGGCATGGAAAGGACGGAAATAGATGCTGTCAGAAGGATGCCGCTTGCGGATTTTCTCGCACGGCTGGGGCATGAGCCTGTCAGAAGGAGCGGTAACGAGCTGTGGTATCTTGCCCCGTACAGGGGCGAGCGCACATCCTCTTTCCGTGTGAACGTGGCGAAACAGCTCTGGTACGACTTCGGTTTGGGCAAGGGCGGCGACATCTTCACGCTTGCCGGGGAGTTTCTGCAAAGCGATGACTTCATGAAGCAAGCGAAGTTCATAGCGGAAGCCGCCAATATGACGGTTGCCGGATGGGAAAAGCCCGTCTATCTCTCGAAGCCGACCGAATCCGTTTTTGAGGATGTGGAGGTCGCTCCGCTGCTCCGCTCACTGCTGACGGAGTATTTAGAGGAACGGGGCATCCCTTACGCCATCGCATCCCGTCACTGCTGCCGCTTGAACTACGGTGTGCGTGGGAAACGGTATTTTGCCGTTGGCTTTCCGAACATGGCAGGTGGCTATGAAGTCAGAAGCCGATATTTCAAGGGTTGCATACCTCCGAAGTCTGTATCACTGGTAAAGGCGAATGACATCCCGGCTGACGAGTGCCTCGTGTTCGAGGGCTTCATGGACTTTCTCTCTGCCGTGACGCTTGGTGTAACCGGTAACGCTGACTGTCTTGTGCTGAACTCAGTCGCCAACGTGGAGAAGGCGGCGGGATTGCTGGACGGATACGGGCGCATCGGCTGCTTCCTCGACCGTGACGAAGCCGGACGGCGGACGCTTGCCGCACTTACCATGCGATACGGGGAACGTGTCACCGACCGTTCCTCCCTCTATGACGGTTGCAAGGACTTGAACGAGTACCTGCAACTGACAACGAAAAAACAGAAAAACAACCATCTAAAAATCGAAGAACAATGAACATACTGAACAACAGAAACAAGAGAACATCAATATTCAAGGCAGTGGCGTTATGCCTGATAGCCGCCATGTCATTCACCCTCGTGTCATGTGACGATGACATGGACATCCAGCAGTCCTATCCCTTCACGGTGGAGGTCATGCCCGTGCCGAACAAGGTAGTAAAGGGGCAGACAGTGGAAATCCGCTGTGAACTGAAAAAGGAGGGCGACTTTTCGGGTACGCTCTATACCATCCGCTATTTCCAGTTCGAGGGGGAAGGCTCGCTCAAAATGGATAACGGCATCACCTTCCTGCCTAACGACCGCTACCTGCTGGAGAACGAAAAATTCCGCCTGTACTACACGGCGGCGGGTGATGAGGCGCATAATTTCATCGTGGTGGTGGAGGATAACTTTAGCAACTCCTACGAACTGGAATTTGACTTCAACAACAGGAATGTAAAGGACGACGATCTTACCATCGTTCCCATCGGCAACTTCAGCCCCTTGTTGAAATGATGCGTGTATTCATGACAATGCTCTGTTCACTTCTGACGGTCTGTTCTGTGTCCGCGCAGATCAGCCGCCAAGAGGGAACGGACGGGCAGGCGGCAATCTACCGACTGCCGCTTATGGAACGTGCTTTTTTTATGCTGCCGCTACTTTGAAGGCTGGCACTCAGAAAAACACTACCCATACGTCGGTTGGGGTCACAAACTTTTGCCAAACGAGAAGTATTCGGCACGAAACCATGACAAAACGGGATGCGGATGAACTTTTGCGGAAAGACCTGCGCAAATTTGTCGCCATGTTCCGTAAATTCGGGGTTGATTCGATTTTGCTTGGCACGTTAGCTTACAATGTGGGACCGGCGAAGCTGTTAGGCAGCAAAACAATCCCCAAAAGCACCTTAATCAAGAAGCTGGAAGCTGGTGACAGGAACATCTACCGTGAGTATATAGCCTTCTGCAACTACAAAGGAAAACGCCACGCCATGCTGCTCAAACGGAGAAAGGCGGAGTTTGCGCTGTTGTATATCCCATAAAAGGACTGACAAAACTGGCAAAAGACGTGCCATATTTAACTTGGCACGTCTTTTGCTCTATCACTTGATAGATTATCGTAGGATTTTCTCGTTAATTGACATCGTTGAGCCATTTTTGCCTATCGGTTTCCAAATAACACTTCAAGTTGTAAGTGTTGTGAGAGCAATACAAAACATAGTTATTAACCATAAAAAGTATAGCGAAATTATGAAGAAAGTATTTAGGAAAATTCAGAAAGGAACAACAAAAATGATTGAACGTATCAAATCGTTGGGGGGAAATGGAGACGAAGCAGAAATGTGTAGTTCAACGGTTCGAGATTATCATTCCCCTCCACCAAAAAATAACGACCCAATATATAGCCTCCGCAAGTTTTACTTGCGGATTTTTTAGTTATCGCAGATTGGACAAAGGTTTCTTTGCTACTTTCTTTGTCCGCCATCATGCTCACTGAAAGAAAGTAGGGCGGCTCTCGCCGCCCCGCCACTCAAAAGCGTGTGTAAAGTCCCGTCACCATCGTGAACATTTCCTCCAGCATATCAAAATAGATACCCTCGTGTACGGCAATGTCCTTTGTCTTGCACTCAAAGGTCTTTTGCTGAACGTCCTGCGGTAGAAGCGCATATTGTAGAGGTCTGCCCCTTCGTCATAGATGATGTCAAGGCGGTTGGCACTTGTTTTGTTCCTTGCAAGGCTCATCCGTAAGCCGTTGCCCATATCTATGAAATCACGGCTACCTGTCATGGCGGTGAAGCGTTTTCCGCCTATCTGCTGTAATATCGTCTTGGCTATCATATCTTTTGTTTTTAGGGTTTTAAGTATTGGCGGTGCGGACACCGCCATCCCGTTCAAAATTCTCGCATTTCGGAAATGGGGGTCTGCCGTTGTAGCCACTCTTTCACACATTCCATATTGTACTCGCTCGTGATGACTGCCGTATGGCTGTCGGTGGCGGTGAAACGTGTGCTTTCGTAATCATCTATCCACCCCTTGAGGGTGTCCGTTCCCCACGCTCCGGTATCGTCAAAGATACCGTCCAATGCCGTGATAGGTTCGCTGAACTTGACTATCAGCGTTTGATAGGTCGTGTTCATAGTCTGTCCTCCTTTCCCTTCTTTGCGTTCAGCCACTTGTCCCGTGCGGCTCGGCACTCGTCCAACGTGGGTTTGACACAAGAGAACAATTCTCTGTCTATGGGGTGGCGGTAGTCGTACTGCACAAGTGTCCGCCTGCGTCTTCCGATACCCGATTGGAAACGCTCGTATTTCTCCGTACCTGCTTCCGCGCAGGTGCTTACTCCGTTGATGGTCATTCGTGTTGTCATAATGTTGCTTTTTAGATGGTTAAAAATGTACTGACAGAACTCTGTTCTTCATCACCATTTCGGGGTTGCTTGTGTAGCGTTGGTGCAGGTAGAAATGGTGTGAGCCGAAGCCGTAAAGGAAAAACTTGTCAAGTTCGTGCTTCTCGGCAAACTCCTTTACGCTCTTTCTCAATTCCCCCTCACTCGTTGTGAGAGTGAGGAGGTTCACAAATTCAAGGAACATCGTGGGGATTGCATCATCCCACACACAAATCATACTTTCAATTCTTACTTCCATATCAATGTTGTTTTAGGGGTTATGCTATGCCGCTTTCATCCGCTCACGGATAAGGTTGGCGTTCTTGTTCACAAGGTCTATGATGCGCTCGTGATATTCGTGTCCTGGTTGTGCTTGCCGTGGCACTGCACCACTTCGAGGGTTCGCAAGTCCACCTCTACGGTTTCAATAATCTCATCGCCAATCCTTGCCGATAGTATGAGGGTGTCGGCTTTCTTGTAGTATCCACTGCCAAACACGCAGATGCCCTGCGTCTTGCCCTCGTTGTAATACTCGTCTATGCTTTCAAGCACCTTGACGATTATTTCCTCGTCCGCGATTACCAAGCCGAAGAATTTGGATTTGTTGGCGATGAAATCCTCCGCATCTTTCTTTCGTTGGAGTTGTCGCTGTTGCTCACGCTCACGCCTTTCAATCTCCCAACGGCGTTGCTCTGCGGCTCTTTCCTTCTCGTGTATGGCTTCAATTTTTCGGGTTGCGTTGTCGTGTGCCGCCATGAAATCTTCGGGACAGATGTTCTTCGGGTTACGGAGGTCTTGACCGAGTTTTTTGAGCATACGCAGATAGTCGCACCACATTGAGAGGTTGTCTATCTGATACTGTGACGCTTGGCAATCAGATATGATGCCCAACATTCATCGGCAGTACGGGTATTGAAAAGAAAGTGTTTCATGACCTCAATCTCACCGCCTTTCATAAGGGTTTCAATTCTTGGGTCTGAAAGCAAGGCTTTGAAAAGACGCACGGGGGAGATGCCGTGGAAATCGCCCTTGAAGCCGTTACGTCTGAGTTGGGGCAATATCCTCATCTTTGGATATGCACAGCTTCTTGCCACCACATCATCGTATAGGCTGTTGTGCGGTCTTACCTCCATATCGCTGCCTAATGCCCACACATCGCAATAGCAGAAAAGGAAGCCACGGAGCAACGCCATGTCCGTAACCTTGCCGTCGGGTGAAATCCAACGCTGCACGACCTCGTGGCAGTAGAAACGCATCGGTTCGCCTTTCCTGCTCTCGCATCTGACCTGCGCCACGCGGATTACCTGATACCCTTTGCAGGTGGTTATCACGCTGAAATTCTGCGTTTCCTTGTAGATGCGTCTGCGTGTGTCCTGCACTTTGAGTTCGGCATGGCATTTGGGGCAGGTGCAGCCTTCAAGGGTGTCGCATAGTCCGCTGTCGCTGTGCCACTCGTGACCGCAGTCGGAACAGGTGATGTTCCCTTTCTTGGTGCGGTAGCCGATATGCTCAACGCAGTGGCGGTATGCCCAATCTATTTGTGTCGCTGATATGGGGCGAAGGTTGGCGGAAAGTCTTGCCACCTCTTTCTGTATCTTGGTCTTCGGTTTCATAAGCCTAAATCAAATAATGAGGGTTGGGGTTGGTTTTCTTTTCTCGCTGACGGTCTGTGGCGGTTCTGCAACTTGCGGAGTTCCTCCTCTTGGTATTTGCGGACAGCGTTCTGACGTGCCTCCGCCTTTTCCTCTGCCGTGAGTTTCACAACGTGGTTCACAACCACTTGGCAGTCCATCGGTTTGCCCACCTCTATCTCGTTTTCCTCATAGTAGTGGATGGCTTGCCCGAATATCTCTCCGTCCGTGAAACCGTTGCAACCGCTTTTCTGCACATAGTTCAGAATGTGGGTCACGCACTCGTCCATGTTCTTGGCAGGGTTGCGGTACTTCTTTGCAAATAGCGCATCTTCCTCCGCACGCTGTTCCAAGTACATATATATCGTTCTCTTGAAATGGTCTGTTCCTTTCATATCGCTGTCATTTTTAGATTATCTGTTTCAGTATCTCTCTCCAATAGGTCGGCTCTACCTCGCTGAGAAGGAAGTCCATGAAATCCCTCCGTGCGTCCTTGTTCAGTTCGTGGTACAATCTTCGGAAAGTTTCAAAATTGCCGTTGATGTACGTTTCCACCATATACACGAAGATGTTGTCCACCTCGTAATATCTGCACTGCTGCGCTGCCGTCTTGCTGTTTCTTTTTGCCATGTCGGTAAGGGTTAAAGGGTGAATAACCAAAGGATGAAGCCAAAGAAGGCAATGGTGGAAAGGATAGCCACGATTACACCTATCGCCACTCGGAACACTCCGTTTACAATCTCTCTGATGATGCCCCAAAGGATGCCGAACACCCCGAAGGCGGTGCGCATCATCAAGCCGCATATCGCCAACCCGATGTGTTGCGCCATTTGTCTGAAATTTGCCGTTGCCGTCATATCTTCGCTGTTTTTGATTTTTTGTTTTTTAATGCGGATTCAAGAGCTGAGGGAGTTGAGTTTCAAACTATCTTATCTGCCTCTCGTTTATCCGACATTTTTTTTATGCGTCTTTCTGTCGCATCGGTCGTTTTCGTTTCGGGTGCTTGAAAAGGTAGGGATTAGGGAATGCAAGGTTTTTCGGTCAAAATACTACCCGCAGGGCTGGAGATTTTTACCGAAAACAGGAGGCTTGACCTTGCTTTCCCGTCCAATCCCGGAATTACCTTTGCGCCCAGAACGAAAATGACTGACTGATGCGGCTTACTGAAAGGCGCAAAATGGAGGTAAACGAAAACAGAGGCAGATTGTGTAGAAAAAAAAAAAAACGGAAAATCCGTAAAAAAAGAATCACCAAAAGGAAAAAGACATCACCGGAAGCGTGAAAAGGGCA
>VOFG01003011.1_pt1 | contig 11516 bp, 23 predicted proteins | sample 5384171 | NCBI WGS metagenome assembly VOFG01 (sample SAMN12384726, study PRJNA508395) | human gut metagenome | isolation source: healthy gut F | host: Homo sapiens | reverse complement strand
CAGCTGGCCTTCAGGTGCGCCACGTTGGAAGAGATCTGCTGGTGGCACTCCTGCTCTAAGATTTCAAAGATGTCGCCGGTCAGGTCGATGCGGGTGTAGTCCCGGTTGCCGAACAGGCTGCGGGGCAGGTAGTCGATGGAATAGATCACCGGGGTGGTGTCGGCAAGGATGCGCTTTTTGATGCAGATCACCTCTTCACCAACTTCCAGCGCCAGCGCGTGCGCCATCTCCTCGCCTGCACGAAGAAGCATCACCTGAATGCCGTCGGCGTGGGGATAGCTGCCAAAGCTGCGGATCAGCGGGTAGTATTCCAGCTTCTGATCCAGACGGCTGCGCAGGCTCAACACTGTACGGTTCACTACCGTGCCAATGCCGCGCACTCGCTCCACGTAACCAGCGCGTTCCATTTCGCTCAGCGCGTCACGGATCACGGTGCGGCTCACCCCCAGCTCGGTGGCAAGGTCTACCTCGGCGGGCAGACGGTCGGCTTGGGCATAGCGCCCGTTGGACAGCTCCTCCAGCAGGCTTGCAACAACGCGGTCGCTGATCACGGCGCCGCCCAAGCGGCTGGACGATGCCAGTGCGGGATCTTTCATGGATGGTTCCTCCGTTTCCGGGCGGCAAGCCGCCCCGAACTTCATACAAACGGGCAGGGAGGATTCCTCCACAGCCCCTTCTCTCTTATTATAGCATAATTTGACATTTAGAAAAGCGTCATTTATACTGGAATCTGCTGAAAAGTACGATTTTATTTTGGAGGGCATAGTACAGATGGACTATTTTCTGCAAAAGTATGCGGCAAGCCCGCCCGGCAGGCTGTTACTCTGCGGCGCTGCACCCCCGCCGAGGCATCGGCGGTGTTCGTGCTGCAAAACGAAGTGCGCGCCGCCATGCCGCACCCGGAGCAGTTCGTGCCGGATACGCTGGAAAACATCACCGGCTATCTGCGCACCGGGATATGTATCGGTGCGTGGCAGCAGGGGCGGCTGGGCGCGTACCTCATCCTGCGCCTGTGCGGGCAGAGCAGCGAAAACTATGCCGCCTTTCTGGGCGTGCCGCAAAGTCAGTGGCAACACTGGGCCAACGCAGACAGCGCAGTAGTGCACCCGGACTGGCGTGGCAACGGTTTGCAGCGCGCTATGCTGGAGGCGGCTCTGCCGCTGCTGCCCCCTCAGATCACCCATCTGGGCGCTACCATCAGCCCGGATAACAGCTACAGCCTGCGCAAAACGATATGCAGCGGCAGGCTGTGTTTACCACGGACGGCCCGCTGCTCATCCTTGCCGGTGCCGGCAGCGGCAAGACCACCGTGCTGGTCAACCGTATCGCCAACCTTATCCGGTTCGGCTCGGCGCACGGCTCTAAGGAAACGCCCCGCCCGGTGACCGAGGAGGACGTCAAAGCCCTGCGTACCGCCATTATGACTGGTACGGATGCCCCCCAGCTGGCTGGACGGGATGCTGCGCCGCAACGCGGTGCGCAGCTGGAACGTGATGGCCATTACCTTTACCAACAAGGCGGCAGGGGAACTGAAGGAACGTCTGCGCCGGATGCTGGGCGGCGAGGAAGGGACGAAGTGTTCGCCTCCACCTTCCACTCCGCCTGCGTGCGCATCCTGCGCCGCTGGGCAGAGGAGATCGGCTACCCCCGCAGCTTTACCATCTACGATACCGACGATGCCCAGCGTGTGATGAAAACGGTATATAAAGAGCCTGAGCATCGACGATAAATTTCTGCCCATCAAGGCCGCCATCAACCAGATGAGCCGCTGGAAGGATCAGCTGGTCAGCCCGGAGCAGGCGCTTGCCAGACCACGCCAGAGACGTGAAGAGCACCCAGACCGCCCGCATCTACGCAGCTTACGAGAAAAAAGCTGAAGAAGCCGGTGCGTTCGATTTTGACGACCTCATCTACCAGACCGTGCAGCTGCTGGCCGAACACCCGGACGTGCGGGAGTTCTACCAGAACAAATACCGCTACCTGCTGGTGGACGAGTATCAGGACACCAGCGTGGCGCAGTTCCGTCTGGTCAGCCTGCTCACCGGGCCGGAGCGCAACATCTGCGTGGTGGGCGATGACGACCAGAGCATCTACCGCTTCCGCGGGGCTACCATTGAGAACATCCTCAACTTTGAAAAGTGCTACCCGGGGGCAAAGACCATCCGGCTGGAGCAAAACTACCGCTCTACGTCCAATATCCTGAACGCTGCGAACTGTGTCATTCAGCACAACACCGAGCGAAGGGCAAGACCCTGTGGACCGACAATGGCGAGGGCGACAAGGTGCAGGTGTACACCGCCGAGAACGAGCAGGATGAAGCCAGCCATATCGCGGACGTGATCGGCCAGCACCTGAAGGAGGGCGGACATCTGGCCGACCACGCCATCCTCTACCGCATGAACGCCCAATCGGCCCCCATCGAAAGCTACTTTACCCGTGCAGGCATCCCGCATAAGATCGTGGGCGGCAGCGCTTCAACGACCGCAAGGAGGTCAAGGACATCCACTCTTATATGTCCATCGTGGCCAACCCCCGGACGACGTTGTGCGGCTGCGCCGCATCATCAATGAGCCCGCCCGCAAGATCGGTGCCACCACCGTGGACGTTATCGCGGACCTTGCCGGGCAGCAGGGGGTCAGTATGCTGGATATCATCAGCCATGCCGACCAGTACGCGAAGCTTTCCCGCGCCGGTGACCGCTGCTCAAGTTCTGGCAGATCTATCAGCGCCTGCAGGACTCTCTGGAGACCCGCACACTGGACGAGTTTGCAGCGGATGTGATCGAGCTGACCGGCTACAAGGCCATGCTGGAAGCTGACGCCGCCAAGGGCCACGAGGATGCCGCTGACCGCCTGCAGAACCTTGGGTCAGCTGGTGAACAACGTCAAGAATTACTGCGACCAGCACGGCGAGGAAGCCACGTTGGAGGGCTATCTGGAAGACATCGCCCTCATCAGCGATATTGACAGCTACAACGAGAGCAGCGATCAGGTGGTGCTGATGACCATCCACTCTGCCAAGGGTCTGGAGTTCCCTTATGTGTTCCTCATCGGCATGGAGGAGGGCGTTTTCCCCAGCGAGATGAGCAAGTACTCCGAAGCAGATCTGGAAGAAGGAGCGCCGTCTGGCTTACGTCGGCATCACCCGCGCCAAAAAGGAGCTGTACATCTCCAACAGCGTCACCCGGATGCTGTATGGCCGCACCCAGCGCAACGAGCCGAGCCGCTTTTGCGGGAGATCGAGCCGGAGTATATCGAGGAGACCCGCAGCCCTGTATTGGAACAGCGCTCCCGTTTTGGCGGCTGGGGCAGACAGCTATCGTGATACGGTGCCCGGCGGGGCATCCGGTTACTCCGGCCCCTCCGGTTACAGCCGCAGCGCTACGGCGGCGGTTATGGCGGCGGGGCTACAGCTCGGGCAACCGCAGCGGCTACCTGAACCGGGAATATAACGCCGGTGAAAGCCGTGGTTTTGGCTCCTCTTACGGCGGAAGAAGCACCGGTCTTCTTCCGGTTTTGGCAGTCACTATGGCAACAGCACCACTCAGCCGACTACCAGAAGCGGCGGATTTGGTTCTGGATATTCCAGCGGAAATGCGACGAAAAAAACTGTAAAGCAAACAGCCTTTACAGGCAATTCCGCCCAAAAACCGGCAGTGGCTTTCGGCGCAAAACACTATGAACCGGGCGACATCGTGGAGCACAAGGTGTTCGGACGAGGTCAGGTAGTGGCTGTGAAGCCCGCCGCCGGAGATCAGATCGTGGAGATCAACTTTGAAAAAGGTCGGCATCAAAAAACCATGGCCAATTTTGCGCCGCTGACCAAAATTGCGGAGGAAGAAACACCCTTATGATGACTGTTCGTTTGATCGCCCATACCCCGGAACCGGAAAAGGTGGTGGCGGCAGCGGCAAAGCTCTGCTATTCCGACGCCCACATCACCGACCTGCTGGACGGGTTGGACGAGGAAAAACTGCAAAATTCCTGACCATGCTCAGCGACCTGGGCCATGCCAGCCCCATCGAGCACGCCAGCTTTACCTTTGGCATCGAGGGGGTCAGCCGCACCCTTGCTTGCACAGATCACCCGCCACCGCATCGCGTCCTTCAGCGTGCAGAGCCAGCGGTATGTGCGCCTGGACGATTTCCACTATGTGGTGCCGCCCGAGATCGAAGCTATCCCGGAGGCAAAAGGAAGCTTTCCTTGCCAGCATGGAAGAGGACGCACAAGCGCTACCTCGACCTTGCCCACAAGCTGGAAGAAGGCCACACTGCCCGCCTGATGGCTGAAGGAATGCCCGAAAAGCAGGCCCGCGCCAAGGCCAGCAAGACAGGCCAACGAGGACGCGCGGTTTGTGCTGCCCAATGCCTGCGATACCAAGATGATAGTGACGATGAACGCCCGCAGCCTGCAGAACTTTTTCATCTGCGCTGCTGCAGCCGTGCCCAGTGGGAGATTCGGGAGCTGGCCGAAAAAATGTTTGAGCTGGTGTACCCGGTGGCACCGCATATCTTTGCAAAGGCCGGCCCTGCCTGCCTGTGCGGCCCCTGCCCGGAGGGCAAGATGTGCTGCGGCAAGACCGCTGAGGTGCGCGCAAAATATGCTGCCATTAAAGAAGGCTGCCGCGTATGAGCAAAGGCAAACTGATCGTACTGGAAGGGCTGGACGGCAGCGGCAAGGCCACACAGGCAAAGCTGCTGGCAGAGCATCTTGCCGCGCAGGGCCTGTACCTGTGCAGAAGATCACCTTCCCGGATTACGCCAGCGATTCCAGCGCCCTGGTCAAGATGTACTTGGCCGGGCAGTTCGGCTCAAAACCGGATGATGTGAACGCCTATGCGGCTTCCAGCTTTTTTGCGGTGGACCGCTATGCCAGCTACAAGACCGCTGGGGCCGCTTTTACGAGGAGGGCGGCGTGGTCATTGCCGACCGCTACACCACCTCCAACGCGGTGCACCAGTGCTCCAAGCTTCCGCAGAAGCAGTGGGAGAATATCTGCACTGGCTGTTTGATTACGAGTTCCGTCTGCTGGGTCTGCCCGCACCGGACAGGGTCATCTATTTGCAGGTAGACCCGGCGGTCAGCCAGCGGCTGATGACCCAGCGCTACCACGGCGACGAGAGCAAAAAGGACGTGCACGAGAAGGATACCGCCTATCTGGCGCGCAGCCGTGCTGCTGCTGAGTTCTGCGCCCGGCATCTTGGCTGGGACACCGTGCACTGCACCAGCGGGGACGCAATGCGCAGCATTGAAGAGATCCAGCAAGAAGTGCAGCAGCTTGCCCGGAAAACACTGGGCTGAACGATAAAATATGATAAGAGGGGGCATCCTGAACGATGTATCGTCTGATGCAGCCGTCCGACGAACCGGCGGCAGTGCTGGCTTTGTGGCAGAGCCAGCATCATGAATCGAAGATTTTGCAAAAATGGTACTGGAACGTTTTGCCGGTGAGCAGAACATTTATGTGGCCGATGAAAACGACGAGATCGTGGCGGCTGCGCTGGCTGTGCCGGTCACCCTGCAGGGCCGCACGGGCAATTACCTGTGCCTGTGCGGCGAGGGCAGTCTGCTGCTGGCGGGTCTGCTGGATACCCTGTGCGCCCAGCAAAAAGCTGCGGGGCGCAGGCTTTACCGTGGCAGTCCCGGCAGATGCAGCACAGGCCGCTCTGCTGCAGGATAAAGGGCTTTGCAGGCCTTTTTGCCCTGCGCTGCCTGCCCCGCGAGGTGGAGCCGCAACCTGTGGAGCCAGGCGGAATTTGACACGGTCACCGCCAAAAAGCTGTGCGAGCTGCGGGAGCAGTTCTGGAAGCCCGATACCGTGCAGCTGAGCCCGGAACGCATGGCGGTGGTGCTGGGGAGCTGTACGCCCTCCGGCGCCACCATCGTTTCCAACGAACATGGCTACGGCATCTATTTCCGCAAGGAGGATACCCTGTATTTTGTGGAGATGATGGCCGACAATGACCGCGCCGCCGAGATCCTGATGGAAGCCGCCCGCGAGAAGGAAGTCATCGTGGAAAAGGCGGTCATCACCGTGGGCGCATGCCCAGCCGCTGTTCCTCGGCGAGGGCACCCGGCAGGAATACGGCATGATCCGCTTTGACGCAGAACCCTTTGACGTGAGCGAAAGCTATCATGCGTCTGATGCTGGAAAACTGAAAAAAAGGAAGGTGCGTATGGCACACAACGATACACACCCCCGCAAAAAAGGGCGGTGCAGGGAAGATTCCTGGTGGTGCTGCTGGTGGTACTGCTGGCGCTGGCCGTTGGCGGGGCGCTGCTGTTTGCCCGCAACGAGATCCACGGCAATGGCAGACCCGGCACGGAGGTAACGGTGAGCATCCCGCAGGGCAGCGGCGTTTCCGTCCATTGCCAAAAGCTGAAGGACGCGGGCGTCATCCGCTCTGCCTATCTGTTCCGCTGGTATGTGGGGCAAAAGGGTGCGGCCGCAAAGCTGCAGTATGGCGATTTTACCCTGCAGAAGAGCGCCTGTTCTTACGATGCCATCATTGCGGTCCTGTCCCACCTACGCCAAGGCCGAAACGGTGCGGGTGACCATCCCGGAGGGAACGACGGCCATTGCCATTGCCCAGAAGATGGAAGCCGCCGGTCTGTGCACCGCCGAGGAATTTTTGAAGGAAGCCAACGAGGGCGATTTCAGCGCTTATACCTTCTGGCAGTATGTCCCGGAGGATAAAGACGCCCCGAACCGCTTTATGAAGTGCGAGGGCTATCTCTTCCCGGAGACCTACGAATTTTTGAAGGACGATACCGTGCACAACTATGTGGCTACCTTCTATGCCCAGTTCGATGCACAGATCACCGATGAAATGTACGCAGAACTCAAAAAGCAGGATATGACCCTGCCGGAGCTGATCACACTGGCATCCTTTGTGCAGGAGGAAGCGGGCAACAGTCAGGACTCCAATGTGGCGCAGGTGTTCCGCAACCGTCTGGCTGAGGGCTCGCCCTACCCGCGCCTGCAGAGCAACACCTCCAGCCATATCCAGAGCGACGCCGACAACAATTATCTCTGGAACTGGGTGGCACCCTACTATGGCGGCTGGGATAATATCCCGGAAAATATCGTGGCTGCGTATGATACCTACAGCTGCACCGGCCTGCCTGCCGGGCCGATCTCGAACCCCGGCATTGCGGCCATCAAGGCAGCGCTGGCCCCCAGCCCAATGAGGAGGCCAAGGACGCTTATTTCTTTGTGACCGACCTCAAAGGGCAGCTATTACTATGCCCGCACCCTGAGCGAACACAACGCAAACTGCCAGAAGGCAGCACAAGTGAACAAAACTGTGAATACGGAAAAATGAGAGGAATTTGAACTATGCTGCAAATCCCGGAACTGCTGGCCCCGGCAGGCGATCTGGAACGCCTGCGCTATGCCATCAACTACGGTGCCGATGCCGTTTACTGCGGCCTGCCGGAGTTTGGTATGCGCTCTGCCCCGGCCAATTTCACCCCGGAGCAGCTGGCGGAAAGCGTCATCTACGCCCATGCCCGTGGCCGCAAGGTCTACCTGACCATGAACACCCTGCCTACCAATGAGGAAGCCGACCGCCTGCCGGACGCCATCAAGGAAGCAGCCAAGGCCGGTGTGGATGCCTTTATCGTGGCAGACCTTGGCGTGCTGGATGCCTGCAAGACCTTTGCACCGGACATCGATGTGCATCATGTCCACCCAGACCGGCATCACCAACTGGGCCGCCGCCCGCGCCGCCTATCACCTGGGTGCCAAGCGCGTGGTGCTGGCCCGCGAGATGTCCCTGCAGGACATCGCCATCCTGCGCGACAAGACCCCGCCGGAACTGGAGATCGAGGCCTTTGTGCACGGGGCGCTGTGCATGAGCGTTTCCGGGCCGGTGCCTGCTTTCCAACTACATGGCAGGGCCGCGACGCCAACCGCGGCCAGTGTGCCCAGCCCTGCCGCTGGAAATACTACCTGAGCGAGGAGACCCGCCCCGGCCAGCTGTACGAGATCGGCGAGAACGAGAACGGCAGCTACATCCTCAACGCCAACGACCTGTGCACCGCGCCCTTCATCGACCTGATCTGCAAGGCGGGTGTGGACAGCCTGAAGATCGAAGGCCGTGCCAAGACCTTCTACTATGTGGCCAGCGTTACCGCTGCCTACCGCAAGGCATTGGACGCCTATCTGGCCGACCCGCCAACGACAACTTTGAGCTGCCTGCTGAAGTGTACGAGGAGCTTACCCGTACCAGCCACCGCCACTACTCGCCGGGCTTCTACTTTGGCCGCGAGCAGGCCAGACAGGCCACCGACAGCGCCACTTACATCCGCGAGTGGGAGTTTGTGGGCACGGTGGACGGCTGGGAGAACGGCGTTGCCTCCTGCCAGCAGCGCGGCAAGTGGAGCCTGGGCGACACTCTGGAAGCCCTCTGCCCGGATGGCCGCAGCATTCCGCTGAACCCTGAGTGGATCGAAAACGAAGCCGGGGAACGGGTGGAAAGCACCCTCATGCCATGAAAATACACCATTCCCACGCCGGAGCTGCCGCCCATGAGCCTAAAAAGATCGCACTGTTCGGCTCCTACGGCTGGGGTGACGGTCAGTGGATGCGCGACTGGGCACAGCGCGCACAGGACGACGGCGCACAGCTGTTCAATGAGGAGGGACTCATCTGCAACGAAACCCCCGATGATGATGTGCAGGCCGCCTGCCGTAAGCTGGGCGCAGATCTGGCGGCTTGGTAAGGGCGGCCGGGAAAGCACCTCTTGACAAAAATGGTTTGCTGCGCTAAACTATAACCCGCCGTGCTTCGGCATTTTATAGAAGCGAAAGTTAGAATGCACTAACTTTTAGGTGCAGCAGCCGTTATGCAGAGTATCGTAAAATGCAGAATTTACGGCAGGAGAAAACGGACGAAATATCCGTCAACTCCTGCCGTTTTTGGTAAAGGCGGTGTATATGGAAATGGCTGTGGCACTTGGCGTTACAGTAGGCTTTGCGTTTTTGCGCAGTGCAGTACGCCGTGCTGCGCGCCGGTCAGGCCGTAAAAGAGAATAAGAATGATCAGGAGGAACGGACCCGATGCAGCAGACCCCAAAAACTTTGATAAAAAGCGTGCAGATGAAAACTGCTTGTCAGCGAGATGATCACATTCTACTGCCGCAAACAGCATGGCACCCCCAAAGACACTTTATGCCCGGAGTGCCGGCAGCTGCACGATTATGCGCTTGCACGCATTGAAAAGTGTCCGTTTATGGAAACAAAGACTTTTTGCTCAGCCTGCAAAGTCCATTGTTATAAACCGGAAATGCGGGAGAAAATTCGTGCGGTCATGCGCTGGGCGGGTCCGCGTATGCTGCCGGTGCATCCGATGTTGTCTATCAGGCACGTGGCGGTCACGCTCAAATCCAAGCGGGAAGCCAAAAAGGCAAACGGATAAAACCCATGTATAAACCCTTGCTCCACAGGGCAACCTATGGACAAAGAGGTGATAAGCATGGAAAACATCGGCGTGACCTGTGATGTCTGCGCGTGCTGCCACAATGTGGACGGCTGCAAATGTGATCTGCCGCAGATCAGGTGACGGAGCAGTGCAGCTGCACCACCCAGCAGGTGGAGACCCCGCACTACTGCCAGAGCTACGAGGAAAAGTAAGTTCCCACCAACGCAAAGCAGCCCCTGCCGGAGAAAGCTTTTCCGGCAGGGGCTGCTGCGTTTTACAGCATCAATGCTCAGCGCAGCGTCACGTTACAGGTGGCAAGGCTGCGGATCAGCGTACCGACGCTGTCCTTCATCTGTATACCGGCAAAACCCAGCGCAAAGGCGGCCTGCACGTTTTCCAGTCTGTCATCGATAAATACGCACTCGCTGGCCTTCAGCTGATATTTCTTCAGCAAAGCTTTGTAGATCTGCGGGTCGGGCTTGTTCACCTGTACCTCACAGGAGGCTACGCCGCCGTCAAACTGAGCCAGCACGCCGCGTTCGATCAGCAATTCCAGCACGTCCTGCGGAATGTTGCTCAGGTAATACACGCAATAGCCGTGGTTCTTCAGCCGCCGCACCAGTTCCAGCATCCGCAGACGCGGGCGCAGAATGTGCATCCAGTCGTCCAGAACGCCCTGCACCTCAAAGGCGCAGCCCTCGACACGGGCACGCTCCAGCATCCGCTGGTTGCTGTCATAACGGGAAAGCTTGCCCGCGTCCAGCAGCTGCCATTCTTCGCTGCCAAAGGTCAAATCGTAGACCTTTCTCCTCCATTTCGGCGTTGCACAGCCGGTCTACAAGGTATGCCTTGGGGTCAAAATCCACCAGCACACCGCCGATATCAAAAATAATGCTTTTATACATAACTGCTGCCTCGCTTGTATTGGATGTTTTTCTCAGATATTTTCCATAGTATACCACAACCGGGCGGGTGCTTTCCACCCCTTTGGCATAGAAAATGCCGCCCCGGCGTATGCTGTGGCAGAAAGGGGAGAGTGCCGTGACGATCCGGGAACTGTGCGAGAAAGAGGTCGTTCAGCTGGAGCAGGGGTGTGCCTTGGCCGCGCGGATGATCTGGAACTTGACCCCGCAACGGCGCAGCTGCAAAGCCTGATTTTGCTGGGCAGGCCGCGTTTTTTTGGTCTGCTGGGCCGGGACGAGAGTCTGACCATCCCTTGGCGGGAGATCGAGACCATCGGCACGGACGCCATTCTGGTGCATACCGCCGTGCCAAAAGCACCGGCAGCACCTCACGGCTTCTGGCAGCAGCTGCGTGCTAAGCTGGGTCTGTGAAAAAATAGGGGAATATTTTGAAAAATAAAACCGTAATTTTTGTAAAATCATGAATGGACATTTTCAGCAAAGTGACTATAATAGGCACGAAAGGCTTGTGCAAATAGCACAGCCACTTTGAAAATAGGGTTCGGGACGTGGAAAGGGATATCGACTATGAAAACATCCAAACCGCTGTTGACCCTGCGCATGCTCTTCCCGGCGGCAGCTTCTTTATCGTGCTGCTGCTGGGCGAGTGGATCGCGCGTGGGTCACTGACCGCTGATACCTTTATCAGCTTTATTTTCCCCCATTTCGGGGCGTACCTGCTGGCATGGCTGCTGCTATTTCTGGTGTGGGAACTGCTGGACTGGGTGCTGCGCATCCCGCCGCTTGCCACGCTGGGCATGGCCGTTTTGGGCTGTGCGCCCTGCGCGGTAAACTTCTATACCATGCAGCTGCGGGTGAGCCCTTTCTGCCGTGGGATCTGATGCAGGTGTCCGAAGCCGCCGGTGTGGCCTCTGCTGCCGGGCTCAAGCTGCAGACCAGCATGGTGGTCTCCATTGTGTTGGTGTTGGTACTGACGGTGGCAAGCTTCTTTGTTTACCGCGGGCGGCTGCGCCAGCGCTGGCTGCCAAGGCTTGCGGGCACCGGTGCTTCGGCGGCGGCGCTGTGTCTGCTGATCTTCGGCGTTTACTTACAGCCCGCAGTCACGCAGGTTTTGGGCATCACGCCGGATGCGTGGATGCAGGACCGCTACTACCGTTACTACGGTGTACTT
>VOFG01001193.1_pt1 | contig 11538 bp, 22 predicted proteins | sample 5384171 | NCBI WGS metagenome assembly VOFG01 (sample SAMN12384726, study PRJNA508395) | human gut metagenome | isolation source: healthy gut F | host: Homo sapiens | reverse complement strand
AGTTCTCCAAGCTGTACCTAGGCTCCTTATTCCGTTCTTCATGCTGCGCTCACGCCCCATATATTTGCCGACTGTTGCGCCCATTCCGGTTCCATAATTTCCTGTAAAAAGGTATCATAAGAAGCGTTCACAAGCCTTGTATGCCATTTTGCCATCCTACTTTGCATTTTTATCACCTATTACCAGGTCAAAAAATACACGACTGCACCACAAGAGGCACCTTTGTGACCCCCATCAAAGCCTATCGCGCTCCTCGAGATACTTTTAACTCAAAATGCTTTTACTGTTCCTATTCCAACCGTTTATAAAACAGGCGGACCTTATCAGTCCGCCGCATATACAATTTCACATTTATTTTAAATCTATTGAATTTATTTTTTGCTGCAATTGGTTTGATAGTATTTAAAACCAATCCAACAAGGTATACGATGATTGCGGCAACTATTGCCTCAATTATCTGTTAAAGCTGATGACCTGGTGATAACGCCCAGCACCGCGTTTCGCCACACCGATTGCATCTGCATAAGCATCCTTGTAAAGTACGAAGATTGAGCCCCCATTATAAGTAGTGGTTGGTCATGGCACCGGCCACACCTGCATATACAAAACGGAATAACCTGTGTGCTCTTTTCTGATAAATACAGCCTCAACTACTATAAATACCACAGTCTGACTGCTATGCCGATTCCTAAAAGCGGCTGCCTGTGAAAGTGACTCTGACATCTTGCCGAGGAATGCATATACCCGGAATGCAAGGAATACTGACATGAGCATATTTAAACTGTGCCCCAGAGATTTTTTCTCTTCTCTGACGCAAGCACCTTTTGATGCCTATATATACAAAATAAGGTATAACACCTACTAAAAATTCTTGGAACAAATGCTATGAATAAGCCTTAAATATACCTGAGGTTCCGACCAGGATGGCAAGTTAATCGGCGAAAATACAAAGGATGAAAAGAGTTCCTCCGACTATAGTTGCCTTTAGACAACTGGTAAATCCGAATACAAATCCAAGGAATGCCCTTTTAGGTCCGGCAGAAAAGTGAACCAAGGATTACCGGAATGTGAATAATCGTAGCGTTGATAACTACGAGCGGAATATATCCGAGTGGTGTGAATGCCATGATAATGATAATGGCTGTGAATAAACCTGTCAGTACAAGTTCGTTTGTTTTTGAATTGCGCATTGTTTTTCCTCCTTTTGGTATAAGCCCATATGGGTCTCGTCCTAATTCTGTTATGCTGTGATTCTGTCACACGGCATAAGAGCGCACATGAAATTGTATGGCTGCTGGATTCTCGTATGAGTAACCCCATTTATGTATCATACCACCGTGCAAGAAGTGTGTAAAGCAGTTTTTGTTATTTTTTTTAACAATTTTTAACAAAATGTGTTGGTGCAGTGCAAATCACTGACATATACATCGATGTCTTACATATGCTGCATTGAATCTCACAAGCGTGAAAAAATCCCCGGACATCGTATAAATGTCCGGGGAAATTATTTATTCTACGGTAACTGATTTTGCAAGGTTACGTGGCTGGTCAGGGTTTAAGCCCTTTCCCTGTTGATGTGTAGTAAGCGATAAGCTGACAGATTATAACTGACTCGAAAATCGCAAACTCATCCGGTGCCTGTGGAAGTGAGATATGCACATCACAGATTGACTTATTGTAATATCCTTATCCTTGCTAATAAGGATAACGTATGCGCCTCTCGCCTTTACCTCGCGGATATTTGAGATGACCTTGTTGTATACATGGCTCTGTGTAGCAACTGCGATAACCGGAACCCCCTCGCTGATGAGCGCGATTGTACCGTGCTTTAACTCTCCTGCTGCATAAGCCTCAGCATGAATATAAGAAATCTCTTTGAGCTTGAGTGCGCCCTCCATGCAGAGTGTATAGTCAAGTCCTCGTCCGATATAGAACGCATTTGTTGCATTAACCATTCTCTTTGTGAGCTGCTCAATCTCAGGTGCCTGCGTGATAACTGACTCGATGAGATTTGGAACCTCCTGAAGATTCTCAATAAACTCTTTTGCATCTGCCTTGGTCATCTTGCCTGATACAAGACCAAGCTTGCAGCCTAACAGATAGAAGCTTGCAGCCTGTACTGTGTAAGCCTTTGTAATTTGCAACAGCAATCTCAGGCCTGCATGTGTGTAAGCACATAGTTGCTCTCTCTTGCGATTGATGAGCCTCCTTCACGTTTACTATAGAGAGTGTCTTCTCTTTGTGTATTTATTGGCAAGACGAAGTGCCTCTATGGTATCAATTGTCTCACCTGATCGTGATACAAATACAACCATTGACTTGTCTGAGATAACAGGCTCCCTATATCTGAAACTCTGATGCGATTGCAAGAAAGTTACAGGTATATGAAGTCGGTTCTGAATCATGGTTTTCCAATCATTCCCGCATACATGGCTGTACCCGCATGCTACTATTGTGATGTCGCTTACATCCTCAAAGAATGAATCCGGAATGCCGTCCTCTCAGAAATCAGGCAGAGAATTTGATTCTGGAGTGATAGTCTTTGTAATAGCTGCAGGCTGCTCATGAATCTCCTTGATCATGAAATGCGGATAGCCGTCCTTCTGAGCTGCTGTTACATCCCAGTTTACCTCAAGATACTCAGGCTCAACAGTCTTTCCGTCAAGATCCTCTATTGTAATTCCATCTGCTGTCATAGTCATGATAGCATACTCAGGTAAGATGAAATATCGCTTAGAGTATTTGATAAATGCTGTGAGGTCAGATGCGATAAATGCCCGTCATCGCAATATGTTGCAACCATCGGGCTTACATTTCTGACAGCAAAAAATCTTTTCCGGCTGATCCTTGAACATGATACAGAACGCAAATGAACCCTGAAGCCTGCTACCGCCTTCTTAATAGTAGCCTTTGGATCTCCGTCATAGAGCTTGTTGATAAGAGCAGCTGCTACCCTTCCACAGGTTGAATTGTTTCTCATCATCGCAGATAGCTAGAAGATCATAACCTTTCCGACGGTTTTATGAATAGAAATCTTGCCTGTATCCTGAAATAAGCAATACTGCACCGTATCCACGATACTCTAACGCCATGAGTCCTTCCGTCAAAATCTTCTGTGCCTCTAAACGGTACCTGTAAATCCTATAATTCCACACATAGTGTTAGATCTCCTTTTTCGATATATAATTTTAAATGTACAAATATGTAACTGTTCTGTACTGAATAGCTACTTGATTTTTATGGTTCTCTCGCTTTGTTTTGATGTCTCCATCATATTTGGCTTGAGATGCGCATCCATATATGCGTCCAGGCATCCGCCGAATTTTCGATAACCTGAAACCTCGTTAACCGGCATCATTTTTACGTACCTGCCGGTGCATGGCGCTAAAGTTTTTAACTTTTCGAAATCCAATTCCTCCACATTTGATTGAACGTTGTTATTCTATCACATTGGGATAAATGCCTCAATTGTAAAATTAGCTGAATTTTCATAAATGTGGGGTAAATTTATAATATGCGACTATATATCGTATTATAACAAAACCCGCCTGTTCAAGATATTCTATTAGCTGTTTGATCTGATAAGCCTTAAGCTCTTCAACTATTTTTAGTTACAATTGTCAATTTAGTTCTTTCTGGTATCAAAAATGGCGCATGCAAGGTTGAGTGCATGCGCCTGAATGATGTATATATTTTAACGCGCTTTGTCAAAATGGGGTTCATTTGCGCACCAAAATACCAGATTTAATTGAATGGTACCGTTTTATTTTACACCAAAGTGCTCGAAGAGAATTTTTTCTGCCTCTTCATTCCACAGACCACGATGTGCCTTTACAGATGCATCGAGCTTTGCGAAAAGCGGATCTGTTTTTCCAAGCGCCTCGAAGTCATCGATTGCTGTGAGTGGCATATCAAACTGCATGTATGTAAGCTTCTTGCCACCAGGGATTTCCGGAAGGTGGCAGGTTGCATCTGCTACTGCGTTGATTCCACCTACGTGTGTAATCATTACAGCCGGATTGATTGCGCCCTTTGATGCAAGATCAATTGCCTCTACGAGGTCATCTGTGTTTCCACCTGTTGTTCCCATGATGTGTGTTGTTGTGTAGTGGCAGTTGTACAGATTAATCTCTGCCTTGAACTGGTTGTCTGTAGGTCCTGCAAAAGAAGTTCATGCAGCCGTCAAATGCGAGAAGTCTGTCTCCCATCTCTGCAACAGGCTTGATTGGTACATATACGAATATGTCATCATAGCCCTTTCCGTCTGTTATTGCCATAAGCTCTGCCTCTGCATCCTTTGCCTTTGCTGTGTTGAAGTAGATGAGCTCTATGCCCTTCTCTGCTGCCTCTTCAACGGTGATGCACTGCTTTTGCTCTCTCGATTTTTGCATCATCTACGTCTGTTACTACGATTCTCTTTGGCTTGTTCTCAAATGTAAGTCCATAGCTTACCGCTCCAAGTCCCATTGGTCCGCAGCCACCCATGACACGGATGCTTCCGCCAACCTTTGTGCCCATTGCATGGTCATAATTGTGCTTGTTTGTGTGATAATTTGCATGGTATCCACCGATGATACAGCTCATTGGCTCTCCGAGAGATGCCTTTGAAATAGCTGTCTCCATCATATTTGAGGAGGCATCCAAGCTCCATTACCTCATGAGGCATGATGCAGTAGGTTGCTGCTCCACCGCAGTATCTGTATGAGTATCCAGGTGAGTCAAGCTTGCCCTGGTAGTTGAGTGCAGGCTGTAATGCAAATTTCTCGCCCGGCTTGAACTGATCCTGCCATTTCTTTCCCTACCTGTACTATATCTCCTGAACACTCGTGTCCTACGATTACCGGATGGATATCCATATCCTGTGGTGCTCTCTTATGCTTCTTGCCCTGCTTTGCAAGCTTGTATGTTGACATGCATATGCTGTCGCTCATTACCTTTACAAGTATTTCATCATCCTTGATCTCCGGGAGCTCAAACTCCTCAAGTCTTAAGTCCATTTCTCCGTACATTCTGACTGCTTTTGATTTCATATTAATTTCCTCCTATTTCAATATGTATACTATGATATGTTGATATAACTATGTTATTTGTTGCCCTGTTCTTAGCTTAATAATGCATAACCGCATATCGCTTATACGCTGATTTTACGCTTTTAAACCTGCGCTTTTTGTATATTTTAAGTATTCTAATATTTTTTTTATTACATTACACATCAGCTTCGATAAACAACTGATAAATCTCGTCTGCCGTTCCGTTCACTGCCTTGTCAACATTCTCTGCTTCTGACAAAAGTATTGCTATACTGCTTAAAATCTCGATATGCTCATTTTTCTTTTCCTGCAATTCCGATTTTGCTATACGGACCATGTTTCCGTTGCCCCAGTCAACTCCGTCAGGAAGCGTTACTATCGCGATTCCGGCTTTATTTACAAATTTCTTTGTTGCCTCGATTCCGTGTGGGATTGCAACCCCATTGCCCATAAATGTATTGAATACCTTCTCCTTGTCGAGCATTCCCTGAATATATTCCTTCTCGATACATCCTGTATCGTAGAGCATCTGACCAAAACTTTTCAATTACCTGCTCCTTGTTTAAGCCTCTCCCGCCTGTGACAATGTTTTCTGTTCTTAATTCTCATAATACTCCTTTTTGCTATCACTGCATTTTTGTATGTAAAAATCCTCCTTTTTGATTGCTTCTCGTTTCCCTCCCATTTTCTTCAAATATGGAAGGTAAAAAGTCGCTTCTCTTCCAAAAGCGCTGTATCCTTCCCATAATTTCTGTATCTGTTTCTCCCTTATCCATGGGTGCAGCAAGGAAAACTGCTGCCTTTATAATTTCATGCTTTCATCTGTAAAGCATGCACCATCTTCAGGTGTCATCGTTTTAAAAACAATGCTGTTTACTGCTTTTGTCTTACAATGAAACAGTGCAAATCAAGCTCCGGAAATACCTGCGTCATTACACGCTCTCTCTTCATCATGTCATTTTCAATGTATCTGCAGCCGCCATGCTGTCGGTTATTACATACGACATGCTCTCAACCAACTGCTCCATGGTGCTTGCACTGTCAGCTCTGTAATTACTGTAATTTTTTGTCAGCCGTTTAATCTTTGAAACTATTTCATTTTATCTGTGACAGCTGTTCGTTAAAGTCGATATCCTCCTGCTTACTTGGCATTCTGGAATATTCATCAACCTTTAAGCGTATCGCCATGATGTCATTAGCATTTATTAACGGTGACACCTTTACTATATCTATGTCCAGGATTGTCAAGTACAAGTCCTGATACAAAATCGGTTTTCGATGCCACATATGGTGTGATTTCGTCACTCCATTGAGTCTTTATTGTGACATCCTCTCTTAAAAAGCCTTTGATTTTGGTACTCATGGTCTTGCGACTCCAAAGCCTCCTGCACACACGATTCCGATTTCAACCGGCCGCCTCCTGCGTTTTCTCTCGTGGATTCTCTCCATGGCTGCTCCAAAATGGATTGCAAGATATCCCCACCTCACTGTCCAGGAACCTTATGGTATATTGCCTTTTTCTATAACATATGCTGCCTGTCTGCACTGTGCAAACACCTCAGGATACTCACTCTTTATCTGCGCCTCGAGAGGATTGTATACATACAGTTCATTTTCGATTCTGATTATTGCCGGCTGTAAATCCATCATCAGACCATATATCAGCTCATCATCCTGCCTCATTTCACATGCATCTGTCGCATCAAACACACCTATCAGCTTGTCAATGATATCAAGCAGCTTTTCTGCTCAAGTTCCTCATCATCCTCCATATTATACCGGTTCTGTTTGGAGCCCTTTATATAAAGCAGAATATTTGAAAATTCACTCTTTGGCAGCTTGATATCAAATTCACTTTCCAGTGCTTCTATGAGATGCTCTGCCGCCGGGTAATCATCATCAAACTGCACATTTACCGGCAAATCGGTATCTTCTATGACATTTCCCTTCATGATCCTGTCAACAGCTATTGCCGTGTGAATCAAGAGACCAATATAGGAATCCTCAGCCATATGGTTGAAACGGTTTTTTCATCTATGTCTTCAAATACCTGTATCACCCTGTCAACCACCGAGCTGTTTAATAGTCCATACACCTTTACACTGTTGTAATTTTTCATTTACCCTAAGCAGTGCTTCCTGTTTTCAAAAACATGCTTCTCATGGATTCATCATCCATATTATCATTAACAAAATAATGAAGTGCTGTTCGTATATCCTTTTCTTTGCCATCAACTATAACACCGAAGCCCGGTTTTCTGATAAGAGAAAGCCTGTAGCCGGCAAACTTTTTCCACAACATCAAGGTCATGGCTTATTGTTGCCTCGCTCACTCCGAAAAGGTTGCTGAAATAGAATAGCTTTTTAGGAACCTTTTCACGTAAAAGCTCATATATAAGATATTTTCTTCTTGTATTTTTTTATCAGAAAAATTATTATTCTGAGTTTCTGTTACTTCTTTTCTAAGGCGGTTCAGGTTCACGGCATCACCATCAATCCATACACCGATATTTTCTTCTTGCACAGACTCAGGTCGTAATCCACCAGTCCTGCCGCTATATAATCAAACTCTCTTTGGACAGTCCTCTTGCTTACCCCTATATGCTGTGCTATGTCCTGCTCCAAAACAGGTTCATTTTTCTCAAGAACAAATTGTAATATCTGTTTGATTCTAGGTGTTAATTCCATGAACCCTTCCCCCCTTTGTATGCTGAAGGATTTACTGTAAATTTCTATTAATTGCATCCCTGCAGCATACTTTTACTTTGTATTACTCTTTATTTGTTTAAGACTCTCCACCAGCTCATCATATTCAGGTGCTGTCATGAAGTTATAATTGTCACAAGTCTGGCCTGTGGCGCTTTTCTTCATGGCTCTTTCCTTTAAATCCTGATGTGTAACAACTATCTGTGCCTCAGGTGGAATGCTTGATACCGATGCATGAGTTACTTCTATATCAAGTCCGGCCTTTTGTAACTTTTTCTTTAAGACACCTGGCGCCCATCGCACTTGAGCCCATTCCCGCATCACATGCAAACACGATATGCTTGATTTCCTCAGCAGGGATAGCTACTGTCTGCTGCTCTATGGCATCTGCAGATGCGCTGACTGCCTCTCCCTTAGAGGCTGCCTTCATATCCTTCATCTTTGCTGATGCATCCTCTAGACTTCCCTCATGCTTGTTTCCTGTCAGCCTGATGATTGGTATTGCTATTACAAATGAAACTACTGCCGCTATTACTACTCCAAGGAGTACCGCAAGTGTAGAGCCCTTTTGGTGCCATAAGCAGGAATGCGATGACACTTCCCGGTGATGCAGGACCTGACAGGCCAAGATCAAATACTGTGTAGTATGTCATTGCTTCAAGCGAACCGCCGATTGCTGCAAGCAGTAAAAGTGGATTCATAAGTACATACGGGAAATAAATTTCATGTATTCCACCAAAAAGGTGAATGATAAGTGCTCCCGGTGCTGAATCCTTTGTCTTCTTATCCTTTGAGAAGAACATCTATGCAAGTAAGATTCCTGTACCTGCTCCTGGGTTTGACTCAATCATGTAGAATACTGATTTTCCTGTCTCAGCAATCTGCTCTGCTCCAAGTGGAGAAAATATTCCGTGGTTGATTGCATTGTTTAAGAAAAAAGAATCTTTGCAGGCTCTACAAATACTGTTACGAGTGGAAGTATACCGTGTGTTACGAGTACGTTTACTCCTGCGCTTAATGCTCCAAGTATAACTCCCATGAATGGTCCAATCAGATAGTATCCGATGACTGCCATTATCAGTCAAGTATTCCTACTGAGAAGTTGTTTACAATCATCTCAAAGCCTGCCGGAATGTGTCCGTCTACTGCTTTGTCGAACTTCTGATAACAAGTCCTGCGAGAGGTCCCATAATCATGGCTCCCATAAACATTGTGTACTCTGTTCCACAGATAACACCGATTGTGGCAATTGCCTCCCATCAGGGCGCCTCTGTCGCCTCCAACTATTTTTCCACCCTGATATGCAATCAGGATTGGAAGTACATATGTAAGCATTGATTTACTATACTACTAAGCTGTTCATTTGGGAACCAGCCCTTTTCTATAAACAGGGCTGTTAAAAATTTATGCTATGAACGCTCCAATGTTTGGCATTACCATGCCGCTTAGAAACGTCCGAAGGTTTTGAATTTTTGCTTTCATGATATTCCCCCGTTCTGAAAGTATTTTGTTGGTTTATTAATAGTAACGTAAAATCAAATGCATTTGTTTTTCTTGTTAACTTTATTATATTAGGGTTCAAGCTTTTTTTCAATTAATTGATTTTTAAGTTTGTCGTGTTTCAAAATGACAAATTTCGGGGAATGTGAAAATTACACATATCTTTATCATAAAAATGCGCAAAAAACACAGCACTGCGATAAACAGTACTGTGTTTAAATGTATTAGTAATGTAATTTTATTGCATTATTATGCGTCAGCATTTGCCTCTTTAAGAGCTGCTGTAAGCTGAGGAACGATCTTCTTTAAATCTCCTACTAAGCCGTAATCAGCTACATCGAAGATTGGAGCATCCTCGTCCTTGTTGATGGCGATGATGAGATCAGACTCCTCCATACCTGCTACGTGCTGGATGGCTCCTGAGATACCGATTGCAAAGTAAATCTGTGGACGTACAGTCTTTCCTGTCTGTCCTACCTGATAATCCTGTGCTAACCAGCCGTTCTCTACTGCTGCACGAGAGCATGATACCATACCACCCTTGAAGCATGAAGCAAGGTCACGAAGCATCTCGAAGTTCTCAGCGCTTCCAACTCCACGTCCGCCTGATACAAGTACCTTAGCGTCCATGATGTTCTCTACGTTGCCAACTGCCTTAACGATATCCATGATCTCAACGTAACGGTTGTTCTTCTCAAGTGTAGGATTGAACTCGATAACCTCTGCTGCTCTGCCAGCCTCTCGAACTGTTGCCATCTGTGGACGGTTGTCAGGACAAGCGATTGTTGCGATTGTGTTTCCACCGAATGCAGGACGTGTCATGAGAAGCTGGTTGTGCTTCTGCTCCTGTCCAGGCATAGCGTTGATTGGGAAATCACCGATCTCAAGCTTTGTACAGTCAGCGGTAAGACCTGTCTTAACTCTTGCTGAAACTGTTGGTCCGAGGTCACGTCCGATAGCTGTTGCACCAACTAACATGATCTCCGGCTTGTACTCGTTGATTACTGATACAAGAGCCTGTGCGTATGGCTCTGTTCTGTATGTCTCAAGCTCAGGGTTGTCCACTACGATAACCTTGTCTGCGCCATACTCACCGAGCTCTGTTGCAAGAGCCTTTACGTTAGATCCAAGAAGTACTGCAGTAACCTCTGTATTTAAATCTGCTGCTAACTCTTTAGCTTTACCGACTAACTCAAAGGCGATGTCGCTAAGCTTATTGTCTACCTGCTGTGCGTAGATAAATACGCCCTTATATTCTTCTAAACCCATTTTTGGTTCCTCCATACTAGATGATATGTTTCTCTTTGAATTTCTCCATGAGATAGTTTACTGACTCTGTTGGATCAAGGTTAACCTTTTCTCCAGCTCCCTTAGGTACCTTGTCAGATGCCTTAGCAATCTTTGTAGGTGATCCCTTAAGTCCAAGATCTGAATCGTCAACATCCTTAAGGTCAGCTCTGCCCCAGACAGTTACCTCTTTGTCATATGCATCGAAGATTCCGCCCGGTGTCATATAACGAGGCTCATTCAGCTCAGAAAGGGCAGTGATCAGACATGGCATCTTAGCCTTTCAGTACATGATATCTGTCATCGAACTGACGCTTAACGACTACAGAATCTCCCTCAACCTTGATATCCTCTGCATATGAGATTACAGGAAGTCCAAGATGAACTGCGATCTGTGGTCCAACCTGTGCTGTATCTCCCTGTGATGATTAAATCATAATCGAGATTTCTTAATGCACCTGCAATTGTAGTAGATGTAGCCCATGTATCAGCTCCACCAAGTACTCTGTCTGTTACTAAAACTGCATCATCAGCGCCCATAGCCATTGCCTCACGAAGGATTGCATCAGCCTTTGGAAGACCCATTGTAAGGACTGTAACCTTTGCACCTGTCTCGTCTTTGATTCGAAGTGCTGCCTCTAAGCCAGCCTTGTCATCCGGGTTCATAATGGCAAGCATTGCTGCTCTATCAAAACCCGCCATCCAGAGTTCCCTCTTTTCCAAGTAATGCATCCTTTGGAATACGTGCATCCTCGAAGATAAGCTCGTATGTAGATGATCCGCGGATACCCATCTTCTTCTCTTTTTGTTCCGAATGAGAATCCAGGTGTTCCCTTTGTCTACGATGAATGCAGAGAAGTTCTTCTTCTTTCGTCCACGCTTGTCCTCTGTCATGCTTGTAATAGCGATAATGATATAAACATCTGCGACTTTACCATTTGTGATAAAGCACTTAGATCCGTTTAATACCCACTCATCGCCATCAAGAACAGCCTTTGTCTGACATCCCTGTGCAT
>VOFG01001839.1_pt1 | contig 11539 bp, 19 predicted proteins | sample 5384171 | NCBI WGS metagenome assembly VOFG01 (sample SAMN12384726, study PRJNA508395) | human gut metagenome | isolation source: healthy gut F | host: Homo sapiens | reverse complement strand
TAGATAACACAAGCAGAATCAAAGAGGTTCGCAAGAACATCGCAAGAATTCAGACTGTTATCACTGCAAAGGCTGCAGAATAGAAATCTTAGAAAACACGTGTTGGTGTTGTTGTAAGCGATAAGATGGATAAGACAATCGTTGTAGCTGTAAGAGATAACGTAAGACATCCTCTTTACAACAAGATCGTTAAGAAGACTTATAAATTAAAAGCTCATGACGAGAAAAACGATGCAAAGATCGGTGATACAGTCAGAGTTATGGAAACAAGACCGTTATCCAAGGATAAGAGATGGAGACTTGTTGAAATCATGGAAAGAGCAAAATAATAAAAAGGAGGCTACAAGCATGGTACAGCAGGAAAGCAGACTCAAGGTTGCTGATAACACTGGCGCTAAAGAGTTACTTGTTATCCGCGTTATGGGTGGATCTACCAGAAGATATGCGAACATCGGTGATGTAATCGTTGCTACTGTTAAAGATGCAACACCAGGCGGTGTTGTTAAAAAAGGCGATGTAGTTAAAGCCGTAGTAGTTCGTTCAGTAAAAGGTGCTCGTCGTAAAGACGGATCTTATATAAAGTTTGATGAGAACGCAGCAGTAATCATCAAAGATGACAAAACTCCAAAAGGAACACGTATATTTGGACCAGTAGCTCGTGAGCTTCGTGAGAAACAGTTCATGAAGATTGTTTCTCTGGCTCCGGAAGTATTATAGGAGGAACGTCAATGGCAACTATGAAAATCAAAAAAGGCGACCTTGTTAAGGTTATCGCTGGAAAAGATATCAACAATGAGGGCAAGGTAATTGCCGTAAACGCAAAGAACAATACACTTCTTGTTGAGGGAATCAACATGGTTACTAAGCATACAAAACCAAGTATGTCAAATCAGCAGGGCGGTATCGTTCATCAGGAGGCTCCAATTGATGCTTCCAATGTAATGCTCATCCATGACGGAAAGCCTACTCGTGTAGGATTCAAGATGGATGGAGATAAGAAAGTTCGCTTTGCTAAATCAACAGGCAAGGTTATCGACTAATTGGAGAGAGGAGGATTAAGACATTGAGTAGACTTAGAGAACAGTACGAAAATGAGATCAAGGACGCAATGATCAAAAAGTTCGGATACAAAAACGCAATGGAAATTCCAAAGCTTGACAAGATCGTAGTTAACATGGGTGTTGGTGAAGCTAAGGAAAACGCTAAGGTTCTTGAGGCAGCCGTTAAGGATATGGAAGCCATCACAGGACAGAAAGCAGTTACAACTAAAGCAAAGAATGCTATAGCTAACTTTAAAATCAGAGAAGGAATGCCAATCGGATGTAAGGTTACATTACGTGGTGAGAAGATGTACGAGTTTGCAGATCGTCTCATCAACTTAGCATTACCTCGTGTACGTGACTTCAGAGGTGTTAACCCTAACGCATTTGATGGCCGTGGAAACTATGCCCTTGGAATTAAAGAGCAGATCATCTTCCCTGAGATCGAGTATGATAAGGTAGATAAGGTTCGTGGTATGGACATTATCTTCGTTACTACAGCTAAGACAGACGAAGAGGCACGTGAGTTACTGGCACAGTTCAATATGCCATTCGCTAAATAATCGGAGGAATTCTAATGGCTAAGACAAGTATGAAAATCAAACAGCAGCGTGCACCAAAGTTCTCTACAAGAGCTTATACACGTTGTAGAATTTGTGGACGTCCACATTCAGTTTTAAAGAAATACGGAATCTGCAGAGTATGCTTCCGTGAGTTAGCATACAAGGGACAGATCCCAGGTGTTAAAAAAGCTAGCTGGTAAGCCTGAAAGCAACTTAGTGAACACAAGCGCATATGCGCTGTGTGAGCTTAGTGCGAAGAGAACTTCCTTTCAGCAACAGCTGTTTTTATAAATAACTATATTAACAAACATATTTAAGGAGGATATCGTTCATTATGATGATGACAAGTGATCCAATCGCAGATATGCTTACAAGAATTCGTAACGCAAATACTGCAAAACATGATACAGTAGACATCCCAGCTTCTAAGATTAAAGTAGCAATCGCTGGAATCCTTGTAGATGAGGGATTCATCGAGAAATACGACATCGTTGAGGATGGAAAAATCAAGACAATCCATGTTACATTAAAATATGGTGCTGATAAGAACGAGAAGGTTATTACAGGCATCAAGAGAATTTCTAAGCCAGGTCTTCGTGTATACGCAGGCAAGGATGAGATTCCTTCAGTACTTGGTGGACTTGGAATCGCTATTCTTTCAACTAACCAGGGTATCGTAACTGATAAAGAGGCTAGAAAGCTTCAGGTTGGTGGCGAAGTTTTAGCATTCGTTTGGTAGCCCCTAAAGATCTTAATTTATATTAAGTATATTTCATCACGTATCCATATTCGATGCATCCATGATGTATAGTAGGGATACAGCAAGTAACATCTTAAAGTATAACCTGACCACAAGGTCAGAAATACTAAATAACTATTAACCTAATATCAAAATATAGGAGGTACGGGCATGTCACGTATAGGAAGAATGCCAATCGCAATTCCAGCTGGAGTAACAGTTGAGATCGCAGAAAATAATCATGTGACTGTAAAAGGTCCAAAGGGTACTTTGGAGAGAACTCTTCCATCAGAGATGGATATCAAATTAGAGGGTGAAGAAGTAGTAGTTACAAGACCTAATGATTTGAAGAAAATGAAATCCTTACATGGATTAACAAGAACACTTATCCACAACATGGTTGTTGGTGTAACTGAAGGTTATACAAAGACTCTTGAGGTTAACGGTGTTGGTTACAGAGCTTCTAAGGCTGGAAAGAAACTTACTCTTAACTTAGGATATTCTCATCCGGTTGAGATGGAAGATCCGGAAGGACTTGAGGCAGTTGTTGAAGATAACAAGATCATCATTAAGGGTATCGATAAAGAAAAAGTTGGCCAGTACGCAGCTGAAATCAGAGATAAGAGAAGACCTGAGCCATATAAGGGCAAGGGTATCAAGTATGCTGATGAAGTTATTAGACGTAAAGTTGGTAAGACTGGTAAGAAATAATTAAAGGAGTGGACAAGAAATGGTTAGTAAAAAGTCAAGAACAGAAGTTCGTGAAAAGAAGCATAGCAGAATGCGTAATCATCTTGCTGGTACAGCAGAGCGTCCTCGTTTAGCTGTATTCAGAAGTAATAACCATATGTATGCTCAGATTATTGATGATACAGTTGGAAATACACTTGTTTCTGCTTCAACTCTGGATAAAGATTTAAAGGCAGAGCTTGAGAAGACTAATAACGTTGATGCAGCAGCAAAACTTGGTACTGTTATTGCAAAGAAAGCATTAGATAAAGGTATTTCAACTGTTGTCTTCGATCGAGGCGGTTTTATTTACGCAGGCAAGGTAAAGGCATTAGCTGAAGCAGCAAGAGAAGCTGGTTTAGAGTTTTAGGAGGAGACAAACATGAAACGTGAAATCATTGATGCGAGTCAATTAGAATTAGTTGACCAGGTTGTTGACATCAAGCGTGTAACAAAGGTCGTTAAGGGTGGACGTAACATGCGCTTCACAGCTCTCGTTGTTGTTGGTGACAAGAATGGTCATGTTGGTGCAGGTCTTGGAAAGGCTGCTGAAATTCCTGAAGCAATCCGCAAGGGTAAAGAGGACGCTATCAAGAGCATGGTAAATGTTAAATTAGACGAGAATAACTCTATTACACATGATGTAACAGGAAAATACACAGGTGCTTCCGTATTATTAAAGAAGTCTCCTGAAGGTACTGGTATCATCGCAGGTGGTCCGGCTCGTTCCGTATGTGAGCTTGCAGGTATCACAAATATCCGTACAAAATCATTAGGATCAAATAATAAGCAGAACGTAGTACTTGCTACTATCGAGGCTCTTAAGCAGTTAAGAAGCCCGGAAGAAGTTGCAAGACTTCGCGGTAAATCTGTAGAAGAAATCTTAGGTTAGGAGGAACGCTAAAATGGCAGATAGAGTTAAAGTTACATTAATCAAATCTACAATCGGTGCTGTTCCTAAGAACAAGAAGACAATCGAGGCTCTTGGTTTAACTAAGTTACACAAGACTGTAGAGTTACCAAACAACGCAGCTACACAGGGCGCGCTTCGCAAGGTTGCACCATACGTTAACGTAGAAGAAGTTTAAGAATAAAATAAGGAGGTGCCAAAATGGATTTATCTAGTTTAAAAGCAGCAGAAGGCTCCGTACACAGCGATAACTTCAGAAGAGGTCGTGGACACGGTTCAGGAAATGGCAAGACTGCTGGTAAGGGACACAAGGGACTGAAGGCTCGTTCAGGAGCTCCAAGACCTGGTTTCGAAGGTGGACAGATGCCATTATATAGAAGATTGCCTAAGAGAGGTTTCAAGAATAGAAACACTCTTACAATCGTACCTATAAATCTTTCAGCTCTTGAGAGATTCGATAACGATGCAGTAGTTTCAGTTGAGACATTAATCGAGGCTGGAATCGTTAAGAATCCTAGAGATGGCGTAAAGATTCTTGGAAATGGAGAACTTACTAAGAAGCTTACAGTTCAGGCTAACGCTTTCAGTGCTAGTGCAAAAGAGAAAATCGAAGCTCTTGGTGGAAAAGCAGAGGTGATCTAATGCTTAAGACACTCCGTAATGCGTTTAAAATAAAGGATGTCCGTAATAGAATCCTTTTTACATTCATGATGCTTATTGTCATCAGAATCGGAAGCGAGCTTCCGATTCCTGGTGTCAAGGGCTCCGTATTTCAGAGTTGGTTAAACAGTAAATCAGCAGATGGTTTAGGCTTTGTTGATGCTATAACAGGTGGATCATTCTCACAGATGTCAGTATTTGCGCTGAATATTACACCATACATTACATCTTCAATCATTATGCAGTTGCTTACAATTGCAATACCTAAGCTTGAAGAGATGCAACGCGATGGCGAGGATGGCAGAAAGAAAATTGTTGAGATAACACGTTATCTTACAATAGGATTAGGCCTTCTTGAGTCAGTCATGATGGTAATTGGTTTTTACAGACAAAATTACCTTACAGAAAAGACACCATTGACTGTTATTATGGTCGTTACTTCACTTACAGCAGGTTCAGCTGTACTTATGTGGATTGGAGAGCGTATTACAGAAAAGGGTGTAGGAAACGGAATATCAATAGTATTGACAATCAATATTATTTCACGTATTCCAGAGGATTTAAGTACACTTTGGTCACAGTTCATTGCTTCAGCAGCGAACGTTCCAAAGGCGATTGTTGCAGGTCTTATCGTAGTAGCAATAATTGCTGCAATGGTAGTATTTGTAGTATTGCTTCAGGATGCACAGCGCAAGATTCCTGTACAGTACTCTAGTAAAATAAGAGGCAACAAGCAGATGGGCGGTCAGCAGACATGTATTCCACTAAAGGTAAATACCAGTGGAGTTATCCCGGTAATCTTTGCACAGTCTCTTATGCAGACACCTGTTATCATTGCCAGCTTCCTTGGAAAAGGCAATGGAAATGGAATAGGCTCTAAGATATTAAAAGGATTATCACAGTCTAACTGGGTGATCCAAAGGAGCCGGTATATTCAATCGGACTTATTGTTTACATTGTGTTGATTATAGCATTTGCTTATTTCTACACAAACATTACATGTAATCCGCTTGAGATTGCAAACAAGAGGAAGCGTTCAGGTGGCTTTATACCCGGTATCAGACCTGGAAAGCCAACCAGCGATTACTTAAATCAGATATTAAACTACATTGTATTTATTGGAGCTATAGGACTTGCGTTTATCGCATTTGTTCCGATATTCTTCAATGGAGTATTCAACGCAGATGTATCCTTTGGTGGAACTTCAATCATCATCATTGTCGGAGTTGTTATTGAGACATTGAAGCAAATTGAATCACAGATGAGAGTTCGATACTATAAAGGATTTTTAGATGATTAATTGTACATTGGAGATACTGAATTCAGTATCTCCATTCGTGCTATCAACAAGTTTTGTATAAAAGGAGAAAATTTTTATGAAGATCATCATGTTAGGGGCACCTGGTGCCGGTAAAGGTACACAGGCAAAACAGATAGCTGCAAAATATTCTATACCACATATCTCTACAGGAGATATATTCCGTGCAAACATCAAGAACGGAACAGAGCTTGGTAAGAAGGCAAAGACTTACATGGATCAGGGAGCACTTGTTCCGGATGAGCTTACCTGTGACCTTGTTATGGATAGAATACAGCAGGATGATTGCAAAAACGGATTTGTATTAGACGGTTTTCCAAGAACAATTCCACAGGCAAAGGCGCTTGATGATGCTCTCACAAAGATTGGGGAGAAGATGGATTATGCCATCGATGTAGATGTTCCTGATGAGAACATTGTTAACCGTATGGGTGGAAGAAGAGCCTGCCTCAATTGTGGTGCAACATATCATATCGTTTTCAATCCAACAAAGGTTGAGGGCAAATGTGATGCATGTGGCGCTGACACAGTACTCAGAGATGACGATAAGCCTGAGACAGTTCAGAAGCGCTTGGCTGTATATCATGAGCAGACACAGCCGCTTATCGAGTATTATGACAAGCAGGGTATTTTAAAGTCTGTAGACGGAACAAAGCCTATGGATGAAGTTTTTTCAGCCATTGTAGGTATTTTAGGTGAATAATAATGTCTGTAACTATCAAATCAGAACATGAGATAGAGCTGATGAGGGAGGCCGGCAGGATTCTGGCGGCCGTTCATCAGCAGCTCGGTAAAGAAATCAAACCGGGAATGTCCACTAAGGATGTGGACCGGCTGGGCGAAGAAATGATTCGTAGTTATGGATGCGAGCCGTCTTTCTTAGGATATTGCGGATATCCGGCCTCCATATGTGTTTCAGTAAACGAGGAGGTTGTACATGGTATCCCGACTGATGAGCGTATCTTACAGGAGGGCGATATCGTGAGCCTTGATGCTGGTGTTATCTACAAAGGATATCACTCAGACGCAGCCAGAACAGTAGGCGTAGGAGAGATTTCAGAGGAAGCAAGACTTCTTATAGAAAGAACACGTCTCAGTTTTTTTGCAGGAATAAAGAATGCAGTTGCGGGAAACAGACTGTATGATATTTCAGGAGCCATACAGCAGCTTGCCGAGTCGTTTGGATACGGAGTTGTATATGACCTTGTTGGTCATGGCATAGGAAGCCATTTACATGAGGATCCTGAGGTGCCGAACTTCAGACCACAGGGCTTTAGAAAAGGACTTAGACTTAAGCCAGGCATGACACTGGCGGTTGAGCCAATGATTAATGCAGGTTCACCGCATGTGGTGTGGATGGATGACGAATGGACAGTTGTGACTGAGGATTTATCGTTGTCGGCACACTATGAAAATACCATACTTATTACAAAAGGAAAGCCGGAGATACTTTCTCTGACAGAGGATGAAAAAAGCAGCCGGATTTCTGGAGCTAATCTAATAATAATCATAACGAAACCCAAGGATTTATTTACAGGAGGAATCAAAATGTCAAAAGCAGACGTTATCGAAGTTGAAGGTGTTGTAGTTGAGAAGTTACCAAATGCGTTTTTTAAGGTAGAGCTTGAGAACGGACACCAGATTTTAGCAACAATCAGTGGAAAGCTTCGTATGAATTTCATCAGAATTTTACCGGGAGATAAAGTAACAATTGAGATGTCTCCGTATGACCTGACAAAGGGCAGAATTATCTGGAGAGATAAGTAATTTTTACAGATAATTTTTTAAAAAATATATTGACTTCCCTTAAGTGTCCGTGTATAATGCTATCTGGCCACTTTTGGAAAAGTACCTGAACAGGACTTTTATAGAGAAAGGAGGATTTGCTGTGAAGGTAAGATCATCAGTTAAGCCTATTTGCGAGAAATGCAAAGTCATCAAGAGAAAAGGAAGCATCAGAATTATCTGTGAGAATCCGAAACACAAGCAGAGACAGGGCTAATTAGTACATATATTTGACCCTGTTATTTGTGCGTTTGGTTTATTAAACCTTTTTCACATCATTATGTGCGGCTGCAGCGAGATATTTATCATCGCTGTTCATAATAAACAGAGGCATTCTGGTTTCATATTATAATACCGAGTGATATGGAACAAAATGCAAATATGGGAGCGCATATGGCTACACACATTTCAGGACGTGCAACCGTAGCTGTAGATGCATATGTGTTTCGGAGAGTATACGTCAAGTTGCAGATGTATCGTTACTATAGTAAATAACTAAAAATTATGGAGGTGTAAACACACATGGCTCGTATCGCAGGTGTAGATTTACCAAGAGAAAAACGCGTAGAAATTGGTTTAACTTACATCTACGCAATCGGAAGAGTAAGTGCAGACCGTATCCTTGAAGCAGCTAATGTTGATCCAAGCACTCGTGTTAGAGATCTTACAGATGACGAGGTTAAGAGAATCAGTGCAGTTATCGACGAGACAATGACTGTAGAAGGTGATTTAAGAAGAGAGATCGCCATCAACATCAAGAGACTTCAGGAGATCGGATGCTATCGTGGAATCCGTCACAGAAAAAGGTCTTCCGGTTCGTGGTCAGAAGACAAAGACTAATGCAAGAACTCGCAAGGGTCCTAAGAGAACAGTAGCAAACAAGAAGAAATAATCACTTGGAAAATAAGTGAAAACGCCACTTGAATGTAGTGCGCGTTTAGTTCTGCGGACGAAGAAGCAGAGCTTCATTATAACTTAAATAAAGTTTAGAAAGTAGAAAGTAGGTTAGTTTAAATATGGCTAAGAATGTTGCAAAGAAAACAACTAAAAAGCGTGTAAAGAAAAACGTTGAACGCGGACAGGCACATATTCAGGCATCTTTCAATAACACAATCGTTACTTTAACAGATGCTGAAGGTAATGCTTTATCATGGGCAAGTGCCGGTGGTCTTGGATTTAGAGGTTCAAGGAAATCTACTCCATATGCTGCACAGATGGCAGCTGAGACTGCTACAAAGGCAGCTTTAGTACACGGATTAAAGACAGTTGACGTTATGGTTAAAGGACCAGGATCAGGAAGAGAAGCAGCAATTCGTGCGCTTTCCGCTTGCGGTCTTGAGGTTACAAGCATCAAAGATGTAACTCCGGTACCTCACAACGGATGTCGTCCACCAAAACGCAGAAGAGTTTAATTAGGAGGGAGAGACGAAAATGGCAGTAAATAAAGTTCCTGTTCTGAAAAGATGTAGATCCCTTGGTTTAGAGCCAAGCTACTTAGGATATGATAAGAAGTCTAGAAGAAACCTTACAAGAGCAAACAGAAAGGTGTCTGAGTACGGACTTCAGTTAAGAGAAAAGCAGAAAGCTAAATTCATCTATGGTGTTTTAGAGAAGCCTTTCCGTAACTACTACAAGAAAGCAGATCAGATGAAAGGATTAACAGGTCTCAACCTTATGACAATCCTTGAGTCAAGACTTGACAACGTAATCTTCCGTCTTGGTTTCGCAAGAACCAGAAAGGAAGCAAGACAGATCGTTGATCACAAGTTCGTTACAGTAAACGGAAAACAGGTTAACATTCCTTCTTACCTTGTAAAAGCTGGCGATGTTATCGAAATTAAAGAGAGCAAAAAAAAGAATACTCAGAGAATGAAAGATATCGTCGAGGTAGCTGGCGGAAGACTGGTTCCGGAGTGGTTAGATGTAGACGCTGAGAAATTACAGGGAACTGTAAAAGACTTACCTACACGTGAGCAGATCGACGTTCCTGTTAATGAGATGCTTATCGTCGAGTTATATTCTAAGTAAAATTAGGTTGATTTGCCGGGGATTTATTTCCCGGCTTATCCACTCTTTGATAACATATAACAACGATACCCGAGAAGGAGGGATTTTGTAGTGTTCGATTTTCAAAAACCAAAAATTGAGATCGCAGAAATTTCAGAAGACAAGAAGTACGGAAGGTTTGTTGTAGAGCCATTAGAGAGAGGTTACGGTACAACACTTGGAAACTCTTTAAGACGTATCATGCTTTCTTCTTTACCGGGCGCTGCAGTAAGCCAGGTCAAGATTGATGGTGTTTTACATGAATTCAGCTCTATTCCTGGTGTTAAGGAAGATGTTACAGAAATCATCATGAATATCAAGAACCTTGCAATTCGCAATAATAGTTCTACAAATGAACCAAAGGTTGCATATATCGAATTCGAAGGTGAAGGCGTTGTAACTGCAGCTGATATCCAGGTTGATTCAGATATCGAGATTTTGAATCCTGAGTTAGAGATTGCACACTTGAATGGTGGAGCAGATTCTAAGCTTTACATGGAGCTTACAATCACTAACGGCAGAGGTTATGTCGGAGCAGAGAAGAACAAGAACGAGGATACACCAATCGGAGTTCTTGCTGTAGATTCAATCTACACTCCTGTTGAGCGTGTTAATCTTACTGTAGAGAATACCCGTGTAGGTCAGGTTACCGATTACGATAAGCTGACACTGGATGTATACACGAACGGTACCTTAGAGCCGGATGAGGCTGTCAGCCTTGCGGCAAAGGTATTGAGCGAGCATTTAAGCCTGTTCATCGATCTGTCTGAGGCGGCACAGCAGGCAGACGTTATGATCGAGAAGGATAAACGATGCGAAGGAGAAGGTTCTTGAGATGAACATCGATGAGCTTGAGCTTTCAGTTCGTTCATACAACTGCTTAAAGCGTGCAGGAATCAACACTGTTGCAGAGCTTATCAATAGAACACCTGAGGACATGATGAAGGTTCGTAACCTTGGTCGCAAGTCTTTAGAGGAAGTTTTAGCAAAATTAAAAGAATTAGGTTTAGAGTTAAATCAGACTGAGGAATAATTCATTCGAATAATCCTTACACTGATTCTTCTAAATAAATTGGTCATATATAAATTTTAAATATCATATTTATGTTTATGTGTGACAAAACTCATAGCGGCAGGGCCAGTAAGACCAAAGAGCGTGACCGTGTCTGATACATGAGTGGCAACTGATTTGAGCATTTGCTTTTTGAAATAAGGCAAAGCTTTATCACAACAAGATACGTTGTCTGGCAGTAAGACCGAAGAGCGTGACCGGATGTCCCACAAATGGAGGAAATTAAAATGGCAAAATATCGTAAGTTAAGCAGAACCTCTAGCCAGAGAAAGGCTTTACTCAGAGGTCAGGTTACACAGCTTCTTGTTAACGGAAAGATCGTTACAACCGAGGCTAAGGCGAAGGAAGTTCGCAAGATCGCTGAGGGTCTTATCGCATTAGCAGTAAAAGAGAAAGACAACTTCGAAGAGGTTACTGTAACGGCTAAAGTTGCCCGCAAGGACAAAGATGGCAAGAGAGTCAAAGAAGTTGTAGACGGAAAGAAAGTTACTGTTTATGACGAAGTAGAGAAGAAGATCAAGAAGGATTCTGCTTCACGTCTTCATGCCAGAAGACAGATGCTCAAGGTTCTTTACACAGCTAAAGAGTCTGACGGCACAAAGAAGGGAACAAAGACTATCGATGTAACAAACAAGTTATTCGATGAGATCGCTCCTAAGTATGCTGATCGTAACGGT
>VOFG01003028.1_pt1 | contig 11551 bp, 22 predicted proteins | sample 5384171 | NCBI WGS metagenome assembly VOFG01 (sample SAMN12384726, study PRJNA508395) | human gut metagenome | isolation source: healthy gut F | host: Homo sapiens | reverse complement strand
GGCGTTCTGCACAAAGTTGGCAATCCGCCCCGCAGTGGGCCAATCGAATAACAGAACATCATTCACGTCCAGCAGATTCTTGACGTACCGGTTCAGGGCCGAGACTGAGATCACTTCAGCCATAATCCAGCCTCCTGTGCGGCAAGAATGGACACACCGATGGCGTTGTCGCTGGAATGCTGCGGCCAGGTCACAGCCGGAGCAGACTTCCAGCAGAATGGAACAGAGTGTGCCCGCACCGGCAGGCAAAAGCGCCCCTGCCCCGGCGGCCAGCATCCGGAAAAAGAGGATAAAACCGCAGAGCTTGCAGTACGTTATGGCGGCATCGGCCAGGATCTCATCCAGCCGCGGCGGTGCAGGGATGCTGGCGCTGCAGATCCCGGTTTGACCGAACGCACTCCTGCAAACCGGTTCAGCAGGGCGGCAGTCAGATAGTTTGCGGTGATCTGTGACGCAAACAGCAGCACGCCAAGCTCTGCACTGCCCAGCGAGGGCAGGCTCTGCCTGGAATTTGCGGGCGGGCTGTTCACCGTGTATGGGGACGGGCTTAGAATCGAAAACGCTGGCCGCTCACTGTAATTGTTCTGCGGGGCGGTTCCTGCGCACGGATTTTTCCAGCAGTTAGGGGGATGCAGCATCTATGCCGGGCAGTATCGTCACGCAGGAAAAACTTGCCGCCGGGGAATATGCGCTGCTGCAGAGCGGTGAATTCTCGTGGGTCAGCCTGAATTTTCTGGATGGGCGGCTGGAACTGGAAGCGGCAGAAGCCAAACCGGTGCCTGACATTGCCGCCGGAACGCTCCGGCCTGCGGGCAAAGGCTGCAGGCACGGTGGTCAGCACAAACCTTGTCAGCGGGACGATGCTGGTGGTTCCCGGGCAGGCAGTGGAAAAAGGCCAGGGACTCATCGGCACTGCCCCGGCTGAACAGGACGGCACGCTGATCTTTCAGCCTGCAGTTTGCGGAAGATCTTCCACTGATGGCTGCCACATACCAGCTGACTGCGATGTTCTGCTCCAGCTGGGTGGGTGGCACCGGGCAGCAGCTGCAGCAGGAAGCCGCCCGCGCAGGCAATGGTCAGGTCAGTATCCACCAGCACCCCAGAGCGCAGACGGTGGGCACCTGCTCGCTGTAAGCATAGTAGCTGGTCAGGTCCTTCGGCGATCTCGCCGGAGACCAGCGGCACCTGGCCCACAGTGGGTTCTTTCTGCAGGCGGTTGTCACGGATGACGTGAAACAACGAAATTCGTTGTAAGCCATGGCGTTACTCCGCTTCCTCGTTTTCCGCAGCCACTGCGGCGTTGAGCCTGCCTGCAGTTCCGGGGATGCCGTAGCCGTTTTCGCCGCTGGTCAGCACCACCCTTCTGACAGCCATGGGGGCGGCAGATGTTTTCAAAAGATCCTCCTGCGTTTTGGCAAACTGGCTCTTTTTCAGCTTATCCGCCTTGGTCAGAGCGGTCGCACTTTTCAGCCGCTCGGGTCGATGCCGTATTCTTCCGGCGTGGACGCGCACCCAGACTGCCAGCTGTGCGCTCTCCTTCATCACATCGCCCAGAGAGCCGGTAACGGTGATCTTGCCGGTGCCGTTGTCTATGACCTGCACCTCGATGGGGCGAGGGTCTCGCCGCCTACACTCGTCCATGCCAAACCGTTGGCGATGCCCACAGCGTTGGTACGGTTGATGATGCCGTAGAGTGCGCTCTGGTTCATGGTGACCTTGCCGGTCAGACCGCAGGCCTTGAGCTGCTTGGGCAGCAGATGCTTGCGGGCAATGTTGTATTTTTCCACACGGGTATAGCTGGGCAGCTCAATGACGTCCATGCGGTCGCGCAGCGGGCCGGGGATGCTGCCCAAGTCGTTGGCGGTGGTAATAAAGAGCACATGGCTCAGGTCAAACGGGATATCAATGAAATGGTCGTTGAAGGTGCTGTTCTGCTCCGGGTCCAGCGCTTCCAGCAGAGCTGCCGCCGGGTCGCCCCGGAAGTCCCCTGCCAGCTTGTCGATCTCGTCCAGCAGCATCAAAGGGTTGGAGGACTTGGCTGTGATCATGGCGCTGATGATCTTGCCGGGCATGGCACCGATGTAGGTGCGGCGGTGGCCGCGGATCTCGGCTTCGTCCCGCACGCCGCCAAGACTGATGCGCACATACTTGCGGCCAAGGCTTTCGGCGATGGAGCGTGCTATGCTGGTCTTGCCAACACCCGGAGGGCCTACCAGACAGATGATCTGCGCCTTCACGTCCGGTGCCAGCTTGCGCACAGCCAGCGTTTCCAAAATGCGATCCTTGACCTTTTTCAGGCCGTAGTGATCCCGGTCCAAGATCTGCTGGGCGCGGTGGATATCCAGATCATCCACGGTCATGGTGTTCCACGGCAGGTCCAGACAGGTGTCCAGATAGGTGCGGATGACCGTGGCTTCCTGATTGCTGCTCTGCATCCGGGAAAGGCGGTCTACCTCCTTGAGCAGCTTTTTCTCGCTGTCCTCGGCAAGGTGCAGTTCCCGGATCTTGCGGCGGTAATCATCGGCTTCGGCGTGGGTATCGTCCCCCCCTCGCCCAGCTCGTCGTTGATGATGTGCAGCTGCTCGTGCAGGTAATAATCGCGCTGGTTCTTGTCCATGGACTCGTTGACCTTTTCCGCGATCTCCTTTTCGATCTTCATCACCTGACATTCGCGGCGCAGCATCTCCACAAGGCGCTGCAGGCGGCCGTTGAGGGTGTTCTCGTTCATCACAGCCTGCTTGTCCTCGTAGCGGAACAAGAGATTTGCCGGCATATACTCGGTGAGGAACATAGGGTCATCGCTGAAACGATGGTGAACACCACGTCCTTTGCAAGGCGCGGGTTCATGCCCAGATACTCGTCAAAGCCAGTCTTGAGAGCGCGGAGCAGTGCTTCGGTCTCCACAGCTTCTTCGGGTTTTGCGGCACGCACCGGAGCGGAGCGCACGGCAGACAGCAGAAAATCGCCGGTGGTATCCAGCTCGGTCAGCTTGGCGCGGTACTTGCCCTCTACCAGCACCTTGACCAGCTCGTCCGACACGCGCAGCACCTGCTTGACCTCGGCTACTACGCCGTAGGTGTACAGATCCTGCTGGGTGGGCTCGCTGGTTTCCATCTCCTTCTGGGCTACCAGAAATACGTTGGAGTTATTGGCCATAGCCCACTCCACGGCAGCAATACTCTTTTCCCGCCCGACTTCAAAATGAACAAGGTTGTTGGGGAACACCACCAGCCCACGCAGTGCGATGGTGGGCAGATGGAGCTCCTTGCGCTCGACCTTGATGGTAACTTTTTCAGACATATACAAACACCTCCCGACTGCCGCTCGAGTTTCCATGCCGCGGCAGCGCTATCCTTTGGGGGTCTTTTAAGGTGTATCTGAAAACAAAGAAAATGACGAATATTTCGCAAGCACAAGCGGGATTTAAGGCAAATAGCCGCAGGAATCCTTTGTGGATTTCAAGGCTGTTTCACGCAAAATCCAGCTGTGTTTGTAGAAATAGACTAAATTTTCGACTTTTCAGATACACCCTAGATAAAAAATACAGTTGTTTCCTTATTATACAGATTTCCGGCCAAAATGCAACTGCCTTGCCGGAATGGTCGGTCATTCGGGGCGGTTTTCGTGGGTGTTGAAGCCCATTTTGCCCAGTGCGGGCAGCAGCGCCCGCAGGGTGACCGAGGTGAGCGCGCCCATGACAAGCCCCAGCACCAGCATGACCGGTGCATAGTACAGCGACAAAGACGAGGAGATGATGACCCCTGCGCCCAGCAGCTGCCCCCACGTTATGCGCCAGTGCGCCGCAGACCGACAGGATGAACCATGTAGGGCGCACTGGCAAAAGATATAATACAGCACCCACATCACCGCAAGGGACAAAAAGCCCGCCGCACAGCGAGAGGAAGCCCGCCGTGAAACCGGACACCAGAAAGACGAACAGCGCCTTGAGCACATCCAGCACCAGTGCCTGCCGGGGACCCATGAAGAACAAGGCGTACATGACCACGATGTTGGCAAGCCCCAGCTTCATGCCCGGCAAAAGCCCCGGGATGACCAGCGTGCCCTCGATGAAGGAAAGCGCCATAGCCAGCGCAAACAGCAGGCCGGACAGGGCAATGTGCCGTGTTTTTTTGATAGTTGCGGTGATTTTTAGGCATAGAGGATACGCTCCTTTATTCTTCGGGCTGCTGCGTCTGCTCGTAGGCTTCCTGCTCTTCCATGGCGGCTTCCCATGCGGCAAAAAGTTCCTCCTGATGGAAGCGCAGGTCGCTCAGCTCATCGCTTTTCTGGCGCAGCAGGTCGGGGTCGTTGTACACCTCCGGGAGTTGATCTCGTTGTCCAGCTCCACCTCGCGTGCACCGCAGGCCTCCATCTCATCCTCGCAGGCCTTGATCTTGGCGCGCAGCTCGGCGCGGCGGCGGCGCTGTTCCTTGCCGTAGCCGGTCTTGGCGGGCTCGGCCGCCTTCTGGGCAGCCTGCACCGGGGCGGCACGTCCCATCAAGGCATCGTAGCTGGGGTAGAGCACTGCCTTGCCGTCCTCAAGGTAGAGGATGGGACAGGCCAGACTGTTCATCAGGTGACGGTCGTGAGTGACCAGCAGCAGTGTGCCGGTGTACGCCATCAGTGCTTCGGTCAGGTTTTCGCGGGTGTAGATGTCCAAGTGGTTGGTGGGCTCGTCCAGAAACAGCAGGTTCGGCCGTTCCAGCACGATCTCTGCAAAGCGCAGACGCGCCAGCTCGCCGCCGGACAATGCTTCGCAGGGCTTGAACACGGTATCGCCCCGGAACCCCAGCTTTGCAAGGTGGCTGCGCACCTCCAGCTCGGTCATGCGGGGGTACTTGTTCCAGATGACATCAATGACCCTGCCCTGTCCCAGACGGTTCTGCTGCTGGGCAAAAATACTGGGACGCGCCCCGGTGCCCAGCCGCACCATGCCGCCGGAGGGGCGGCGCTTGCCGTCCAGCACCTGCATCAGGGTGGATTTGCCTGCGCCGTTGGGGCCGGCAATAATGAGCCGCTGCCCGCGGCAGACCGTATAGGTAAAGGGTTCCAGCAGGGTACGCTCCCCGATCTTGATGCTGAGGTTTTCATCAGCACCAGCTCGTTCCACGGCTCTACGTCATATTCAAAGCGGAATTTCAGCTGGTTGGTCTCGTCCTTGGGTGCCTCGGTGATCTCCAGCTTTTCCAGCTGCTTGCGGCGGCTCTGCGCCATTTTGGTGGTGGAAGCGCGCACAAGGTTGCGGTCCACATAGTCCTGCAGTTTTTCAGCCAGTGCCACATCGGCATCGTGCTGCTTCTGGCGCAGGGCATCGGCGGCTTCCTTCTGGGGCAGATAGGCCGAGAAGTTACCCTTGTAGGTGGTCATGGTCTGGAAGGATACCTCCCAGATCTTTGTACAGACATTATCGAGGAAATAGCGGTCGTGGCTGACCACCAGCACCGCGCCGGAGTAGCCCTTGAGGTAATTTTCCAGCCATTCCATGGTGGCAAAGTCCAAGTGGTTGGTGGGCTCGTCCAGAATGAGCACATCCGGCTTTTTCCAGCAGCAGCTTCGCCAGACGCAGCCGCGTCAGCTCGCCGCCGGAGAGCACCGCAATGTTCTTTTGCCATGTATCCTGCGCAAAGCCCATGCCGGACAGCACCTTTTTGATGTTCACATCCATGTTGTAGCCGTCGGCAGCATCTACGATGTTTTGCAAAGCATCGTGCTGCGCCAGCAGGTCGGCGTTATCGGGCTGGGCTGCCATGCGGCGCTCCAAGATCTGCATCTGCGCCATGGCGTCCAGCACCGGGGCAAAGGTGGCGCGCATCTCGCCGTAGATATCCAGCGTGGCGTCCAGCTTTGCGTTTTGCTCCAGATAGCCCAGCGTTACCCCGTGGGTCACGCTGAACTCACCCTCGTAGTCCTGATATTCGCCGGTAAGGATCTTGAGCAGAGTAGTCTTGCCTGCGCCGTTTTGTCCCACGATGCCGATGCGGTCCTCCCGCTCGACACTGGCGGTCACATCGTGCAGCACCACCTTTTCGCCAAAGGTCTTACCCAGTTTTTCCAAATGTATCAGCATAGTTTTGATCCGTTATCCGTTCTTTTTCATATTTCAGCACTGATGGCGGCGGTTCTTCAGGCCAACATTGGCCAGCTCCTCCTGCTCCATCACCAGCGGATACAGCTCTTCCAGACTGGCGATCTCGTAGGTAGGGATCACCTTGCCGGGGTTCTCGGCGTGGTTGGGGTTGTACCAGCAGGTATCCAGCCCGGCGTTGCTGCCGCCCTGAATATCGCTGGACAGGCTGTCGCCCACCATCAGAACGTGCTCCCGGTTCTCCACACCCAGCGCGCGCAGGGCTGCATCAAAGATGCGGGCATTGGGCTTTTCGCAGCCCATTTTTCAGAGATGAACACATCTTCCATAAAGTTCATCACGCCACTTTCCGCCAGACGGCGGGTCTGCACCTTCTGGGCACCGTTGCTGACGATGGCCAGCGTTGCCACCTCGGAAAGCTCGCGTAGCACGTCCAGCACCTCCGGGCTCATCAGGTCCGGGTGGGTGGACAGCTGCTCCAGATAGCAGCGGTTCATCTCCACGCCGTCGCCGGCGGCATTGATGGCCTTTAAAAAGCGGCTGAACCGCTCGCCGAACAGCTTTTCGCGGCGGATCTGGCCTTTTTCCAGCTGCCGCCACAGTTCCTCGTTGATGGTGCGGTAGGTCTGCACGGTCTCGGCGTCCGGCTCGATGCCGTAGTTCACCAGCGTTTCGGCCAGCGCCTTGTTTTCGGCTGCGTCAAAGTTGAGCAGCGTATTGTCCGCATCGAACAGGATGCAATAGTATTTTGCCATAGTATCTCACTTTCTTTTCAGCATTTCCCACTTTGGTGTATCAACAGGGAGAAGCCAGCCCCACCCCCGGCAGAGCTGGCTTCTCGTTATTCAGAAACGATTTCATACGCAGACAGGTCTGTTTGTGCCGGGGTATTGTCCGGGCACGTTGCCTTTCCTTCGCAGGGCGTCAGACCGCATTTCTGCATTTCTTCCTCCAGTGCGCTGTTATCCACGTTTTCCCAATCGGTATCGTAGTAATCCACGCTGCCGTCGGTCACGTCATTTTCCCCGGGCAGGGCGGGCGTGCGCATCGCTTGCCAGTACATAGGGCTCCACCTTCCTCTCACGCCAGCCTATGCGGCGCGGGGAGCGGAGTGTGCGCTCAGTTGGCGGCTTCCTTGCTGGCGCTTGCCTCCGTTTTGGAGGAAGCAGGCTTTTCTTCTTTAGAAGAAGCCGGTTGTTCTTCCTTGGAGGAAGCTGTGTGTTCCTGCTTAGAGGAAGCAGTTGTTTCTTCCTTGGAGGAAGTGCTGCTCTGTGAAGAAGAGACGGGCTTTTCTTCCTTTGGAGGAAGCAGAAGACGAAGCCGGCTTTTCCGCCTTAGAGGAGCTGCCGGTGCTTTCAGAGGTGCCGTTCGAGGAGGAAGAAGCGGGTTTTTTCTTCTTTAGAAGAAGCCGGTTTTTCCTCCTTGGAGGAGGCGGACGTTTCTTCCTTGGAGGAAGCAGGCTTATCCTCCTTAGAGGAAGCATCAGAGCTGCTGGAGCTGGTGGACGAGCTGGACGGTGCACCGCTGACCGTAAACTCCAGCTTATTGCTGGTCACTGTGCAGTCGTTATAGCTGGCAGTGGCGTACACCCGGAAGGTGCTGCCCAGCATGGAGGGATCCACCTCACCCTTTTACGGAAGTCTTGCCGGCAGCCTGTGTCACCTCGGTGCCATTGACATACCAGCGGATGCTGGAAGCATCCAGATACTTGCCCTTGAGGGCAGCTTTGAAGGTGTAGGAGTCCCCCAGCATAGCCTTGCCGCTGCTGCTGATCTGGATGGAAGCGGCTGCAAACACAGCGGTCACATCCACATTCTGGTCAAAATTGGTATCGGTGCGGGTGCGCTTGGTCACACCATCGCTCCACTTGACGAACACATAGCCGTCCTCCGGCACAGCGGTAACGGTAACGCTCTGGGTGGCGCTGGTCACCTTGACGGTAAGAGACTTGCCGCTCTCGTCGCCGCAGGTCAGGGGAGCCGCCGCCGGTTTTGTCCACACGATAGTCCGCCTGATACTCCGTTTTTTCCTCAACAACAGAGGAGGAGACCGCCTCCGAGCTGCTGGGTGCTTCCACCGCAGAGCTGGGGTTTGCGGTATACTCGGCACGGGTGGGGATGTTATTGGTATCCGGGCGGCGGTCCTCAGTCTCATAGGCGTGGGTGCGCAGATACTTCAGCAGCACCTTCAGGCCTGCGGGCTTGAGGTGGATATCCCCGCTCTGGTAGTAATCGACATTGCCGTAGCCGTTGGCGTCCTTCAGTGCCTCGGCAGAGTTGAGGAACTTGACGCCCAGCTGCTCGCACATGGTCAGCAGCGCCATATTGAAATCATCAATGCGGGTCTGGTCCATATTGGGGTAATTAGAGTGGTTGGACGGGACCGGCGGCACCGTGTTGACGATGATGTCGGTATAAGGATAGCTGGCCTGAATGGCCTGCACCAGTGCGGTGTAGTTGCTGATGAAATCCTCGGTATTCATGCCGTTATCGTTGGTGCCCAGCATGATGACCACACGGCGGGGCTTCATTTTTGCCACTGCCTGCGCGATGGTGTAGCGGTTATCGTCCCGCTTGAAGGTGACGATGCCTTCGTTCAGGGCGGCACCGGTGCCAATGCCCTCCTTGGCACAGAACTGCTGCAGCGAGATCAGGCCATTGGCATACAGACGCACCGTGTTGGAATCGCCGATAAAAAGGGTCTGCTCCTGATAGGCATTGCCTGCATCGGCGGTCCCGGTGAGCAGTGCGCTGGAGGTCTCGTTGATCTGATAGTGGTCAGAGATATCCTCCTCCCCTTCCGGGCGGGCGCGGGGGTAATAATGGAAGAATCCCCGGCTGCTCCGTCGGGTTCTTGCCCCGCTTGAGCATGGTAAGGGTGATGCCGATGGTCAGCAGCGCCGCCAGTGCGCACACGATGCACACCAGCACCGCCTGCTTCTGCATCGGGGTCAGCGCCTGATTCTCCTTCTGGTTATTGCTTCTCATATTCTATCCATTCTCCTTCCGAAGGAATGAAACTTCCTGTCATACCCGGGCTGCCAGCAGCCGGTCGGTAAGGTCGGCGCAGCTTTTAGCCAGCAGCACTGGATGGAAGGCTTCCAGCTCTTCCCGGCTGCCGTAGCCGTACAGCACACCGGCAGCATCCAGACCACAGTCGGCAGCGCCCCGCATATCATCGTTGCGGTCGCCCACCATCAGCACCCGCTTGCCCTGCAAGGCGGGCTGGCTGAGCACATAACGCACGACCTCGGTCTTGGTATCCCGGCTCTCGTCCATGGAGGCACCACCGATAAAATCAAAATACGGTGCCAGCCCCTGCTCTTCCAGAATGGGCGTGACCACCTTGGTGGGCTTGGAGGTGGCAGTGCACAGGAGAAAACCCGCGTCCTTCAAGGTTTGCAGCATCTGCGGAACGCCCGGGAACACGGCACACTCGTGGCTGCCCTTCACCGCGTAGCTCGTGCGGAAAGGTCGGTAGCTTTTTCGATCAGCGCCGGGTCGGTGAAGTGCTCGCCGAAGCTTTTGCGCAGCGGCGGGCCCAGATACCGGCGCAGGTTGATGCCGGATACATCCACACCCATGGTGCAGAAAACCTCTTGCAATGTATGAATGATACCGGGGGCTGAATCGATCAGCGTCCCGTCCACATCAAATAGGAACGCATCATAATGCAGCAATGTTTTATTCCTCGCTTTCATGGTGATACATCCAATAGTATAGCACAGATTTGATACATCAGCAATTCCAACAAAAGATTTTTCTGTCTCTTATGCAGAATTTTCCTGAAAAGGGAGACCGCCGCACCGTATTATGCGCAGCAGTCTCCCTTGCAATAGAACGATTTAGAATGCCCTCCGCGTGCGCTCTGGGCATTATTTAGAGGAAAAAAACATTTTATTAGAACAATGCCGGGCAGCCTGCGGGCTGCCCGGCATTGCATTTTCACGGGTCAAATTGCAGCGGAGAGCGCCCCGCCCCAAAAAAACATTACTGCGCAGGTGATGGGCAGCCGCTGTCCCCGGGACATAGAGGTTGTTGGAAACGAACTCCAGCTTATCCTTGAGCACCAGTTCAAGGTTTGCGACGGCGTGCACCATATTGGTGGCGGAGTCGTTCACCTCCAGCAGCTTGCAAAGATCCAGACCATCCAGATCCATGGCCTTCTGCATCTTCCGGCTTTCGGCGCACAGAATGTGGCTGAGCGCCGTTTCCTGCAGGGCAATGCTTTCCATCAGGTCCACAACAGCCTGATCCAGGCTGACCTTGGGCATTTCCGGGCACTGAGAACGGGCACAGGGGGTATCGATCATCATAGGGCAAAACCTTCCTTTCCGGTCGTGTGCCCTATCCTATGCTGCGGCGGGTACGGCTGTTACTGCTTTTCTGCCTGTGCGCGCACCTTCTCGATGGTATCACGGTAGCCGCCGGAGCCGTACTGGATACAACGGTTGATACGGCTGATGGTGGCAGTGCTGATCTCCACTGCCTTAACGATCTGCTCATAGGTGGCACCGTCCAGCAGTAGCTTTGCCGCCTGCAGGCGCTGTGCCATATCCGAGATCTCCTTTACAGTGCACAGATCCTCAAAAAAGGCGTAGCACTCCTCCCGGCTCTCCAGACTGAGGATAGCATCAAACAGTGCGTCCGTTGTCTCATTTCTTCTGGAATTTTTCTCAGCCATTGTTTTTCTCCTTATTATAACAGCGGCGGCAGCGGGCAAAGCAGACAGTGCTGCCGCGCGGAATATTCTGCACGCTATTACTTTAGCACTTCAAAGTGTGAAAGTCAAGACCTGTGGGTGAATGGTTTTCAATTAATGTGCTATTCAGTTTTATTCTCTTCACACATGAAAGAAAATCATCTAAAAATTATTCCCAGAAAATAGCGTGAATTGGCGCATCCTCTGAACTTGTGACAAAAATATTGACAATTGATGAAAACGGGAATAAAGTAAGACACAATCATTCGGCAAATGCAAGGAACAGGACATGATCTTCTGCATCACCCTCTTTCAGCGAGCCGCTTCTCGGGTGAAAAAGCGGCAGTCAGGAGCAGAGGACCCTCGCCTGCGAGCAGCCTGTGTGAACCGGGTTTTGTGCCCCTTAGTAGCACGGTGCCGTCCAGCCCACGTTATCGGGCAGCATGGTCAGCGTACCATGCGTGGGAGAGTGGCTGTTTTACACAGCAAGCGAAGTGGTACCGCGGAGTAATGCCCCTGCCCCGGCAGGCGGGTGCAAAAGCCTTCGTCTTCGGAGTGTGACCGGAACATCGGTCATGTGCTGAGGACGAAGGTTTTTACGCCCGGGGCAATGCTTTGCCGGACGGCAGCCTAGCGTTCCGAACCTGTTGCGGAGTGAAAAAGGAAAGAGGTAGAAAACTATGAATACGCTGGTCATCGTATTGATCGCAGCGGTGTGCCTGTTTGGCGCTTATGTGCTTTACGGCCGCTGGCTGGCTAACAAAT
>VOFG01001585.1_pt1 | contig 11553 bp, 18 predicted proteins | sample 5384171 | NCBI WGS metagenome assembly VOFG01 (sample SAMN12384726, study PRJNA508395) | human gut metagenome | isolation source: healthy gut F | host: Homo sapiens | reverse complement strand
AGAAACCCGCTAAATGAAGCTAACGTTCTAAGACAGAGCCAGAGAGTATTTAGAAAGTATATGGATAAATTTGGGATCTTATGGCTGAGGATGTTCCGTGGATCGCCAATCTACTATGAAGAGAGACCATGCACGGTCGACCGCAGTAATAAAATGAACCAATTTAAGCTTAATCCAGTGGGTGCTCATCAGTTAAAAACAGTAGCAGTATACAGGAATAGTAACTATATGTACAGAAAATCCCGCTTATTCAGAGTTTTCTGTTTCAAGAAGAACGGATGAATACATACGAAGATTACTGAAGAAAAGTAAATGTAGATCGTATGTTGGGAAGTGGCTAGTGGGCTGGCAAAATAGAACGTCTTTCTGGATACGACGAAGAATATGAAGCTTTTAAATGGCTGGAAAAGAAGCAGTATCAGGAATATGGATTTAAAACCAGATTGATGCCATGATGCATATATCAGTCTTCCTCAGTTATCCAGACTTACTGTAAAATGGAAAATGGGTATATTCGCAGACCCATTCTATGGTTCCATCTTCTCATTGTAGGGAGAAATGGTTTGTGTCCTTCAGTGGATATGATAAAGAATACAGATTGTAAAGGAAGGGTGGTACTGACTAGAGTGATGGGTTACATTTGCATCAGTGGAAGCGCTCAGAAAAGAGGTGCAGGGGAGTAATATCTATTCAGGATAAAGGTGATCCGAGAATGCATACCATCTGCTTCTTGGTAGTCCTACGCCGGATGATTGGAAATATATTCCTGTTATTCCGGTGGTATCAATCCGTGATGATGATGGAGATCTTTTTGTGGAAAGATGAAAGCAGGAGAAGTGTGCGTTGCCAATTTACAACAATCGTAGATACGTCATGGAGAAAAATCCCTCTTTTGATTGCGAAAGCACCGGTGGATACAGATCGGTTCTGTATGTTTTACCGTGGTCATGTAGATTCATGGTATTATGGTGCAATTGATAATGGAACCGCAATGCAGCACAGATGGAAGTAGCCCGTTTAGTTTCCGCCCACCAAAAAAGAATTAAAGAGAAATTTCAGGATCGTACACTATTCAGGACATTCCCATGGTAGATATGCAGGTTCTGCCTGGTATGCAGATAATTTTTGGGAAGAACTGCATAAAAAGCTGCGTTGTCAATGTTAATGCGATAGCCCGGTGGAAAAGATGCTATGGATGTACAGCATTCAAACGATCATGCCAGAAACAATGGGGCTGGCAGTTGAAGTGGTAAGACATCAGACAGGTGAACAGTTTGAGGGACTCAGGGCAGCCAGAAAATGGATCAGAGTTTCTGGAATGTAGGAGTTTCCAGCGCATTTGCGACCTTTTCAAGACACCAAAAACACTGCAGGGAATGGAGAAATGGGATTTGACAGAGGGAGTGGCTGCTTTTGGGAGCATGGTGGCATACGCCGGATGACCTTCCTAAGAATATAGATAGAGATAATCTATTGAGAGATGGAAAAGTATTTGCTGAATATGTAATGACATTTCTTACAGAACCTGTTGTACCACTTAATTTCTGTGATACAGTAAATGATATTATAGATCATTTGAAAAATTGGGATGATATGGCTGGAGAAGAATACGATCTTTCAGAATCTGTTAAAAAGGCAGAAACGCTTCTGAACATTTGCGATATGTTTTATAAAAAGCAAATGGATCCAGAGAAGAAAAATCATCTGATCCTGAAACTGGCGCGCATTCTGTACTGCTGGATTTTACCAGTGGTAATATCTATACAAATGAGCCGGCAAAGGCTATTGATGCGATGCCGTCTCTTTCTCTGATCCGGCAGTTGGTTTCTTCGGATACAGATGAGAACAAAAAGATGTCCATTAAGGTTGCTCTGAGAAGACATGTTAATTATGTGAATGATAGTTTAAATCAGGCACAGGAGCTTTTAGGAGAAGTGATTTAGGAGGAAAGTTTACAATATGGATGTAAATGCACTTTTTGATTTAGTATCGAAAGAAATCAATAAAGAGAAGATGGTCCAAAATGTAAAAAGAAATAGGGAAATGGCATCGTTTATACTGGGGCTGCTGGTGAGAAGCTGTGTCGATCATCTTATCCGAACTGGAAAATATGGGGTACCGGCAAAAGCAGAAAGATATCAGGCATTTGTCAGTCTTCCTATAGATGAGGGAACAGAACTGGTATTGGAAAGTGGAGAACATTTAAGGCTGATCGGTGAAGTTTACAGTAAAGCAGTTGAAAATCTGATTGTGAGCTGGTTTATGATCATTGGTCTGAAAAAAAGAAGATATATGAGTTAGAAGAAAAAGAAAGATTGAAATCATTTCGAGGTAAGCTCGTACTGACTCATTCTGGGCGGCGGTGATTTTGCAGAAAAACTATTTCGTGCAGGTGCAATCGGCACATCCATATAAGTATGAGCAGAGGGGATATATCCATCATTGCAATATAGGTGCAGAATGGGGAACTCCTTCAGCAGATGCAATGAACCGTATAGTAAGTATTCCAGCAGCAGATGTATCTTTTGAAGATGGGCAAATGCTTATAGAACGATTGGAACAGGGAGAGACAATAAAGGATTTCTTACGATCCGTATGGAATCAGGAGTAAGGGAAGTAGAATGGTGATTGCTGATATTCCCCGAAAAGTGAAAACTTTATACCGATCAATGGCCATTATGATTCTGGTATGAAGGCATTACAGACAATGCTACAAGTGATGCTATTATGTTGAATTAGCCAGGGTATTCTGGAAATACAGAGAAAAACTGGAACGAAGTGTGAGAATAGCCTGGTGGTCAGGTCATTCTGATGCCAGATATGCAGGTTCTACCTGGTACTGCGATGAACATTTAGATGAATTGAATAAAAAATGTGTAGCGGATATCAATCTGGATCTGACAGGTTGTAAGCTGGCTGAACAAGTGAGAGCAAGAACAACCTGCATGGAAGGAGAAGATTTTACTGCCAGTGTAATTGAAGAATATACAGGATATAAGGCAAAACCATATATTCCAATGATACGTGGAGGAGATCAAAGCTTTTTGGGGAGCTCATATTCCGATTGATATTATGTTCAAATATGAGCCAGTAGATGAAAAAGAGTTTCTGCCTGCCCAAGTGGAGGACCATGGTGGCATACAGAGCAGGATACTCTGGATAAGCTGGATAATGATATTCTCTACAGAGATGCATTGATGAATTTAAAAATTGCATACCGGATATTAAATTCTCAGGTTCTTCCTGTAGAAATGTGTGGTTTTGTGGAGAAGATGCAGGGATTCTTAAATGATATAAATGCGTCCACAGAGCCTGATTTTGATTTGACGCAGGTTATAAATGCAATAGAAAAATGAAACCAGTCCTTAAGAAATTTGAATTCGAGATTAAACGTGTAGGTTCTGTAGAGGATGACAGGATCATTAAGGAGACAGCAGGAGAATTGAGCAGGCTTGTATATACAAGCGGAAGCCCATATCAGCAGGGACAGATCTTGTGCATATGCACCATTTGGGGTATTAAAGCAGCAGGAAGGGGTCAATTTGAAAAACGTCTCAGAAGAGTGTTATTTGTTTAAGAAGACAGAATTTAAGAGGGCTTGCAATCGCATAATAGGTCAGTTAGAACATGTAATGTGGGTAATGGAACAATATTTGGACAGAAAAGGAGAAATGTAAAATTTTATGTATCCAATTATTCGATTAACACAGGAAGATCCATATGAAAGAGGCTTGGAATATGGAAGACAGGCAAGAGAAAAATAGAAATCTGTGTAGAATATTATAAAAACAATTTCTGAAAAAAAGGGAATGTTATGGGAAGTATTAAAAAATATACAAACAGATTTTCGAAATAATTACAGAGACCTGTCCGGAACAGATAGAAGAAATACGGGGAATATCAGCAGGTTCTCAGATACCTTTTAGAGGAAATATTGATTATTAATGCACGTTATGAGATTTCAAAGTTTCCTAAAGAGCTGGAATGCACAACAGGAGCTGTTTGGGGTGAAGCAGTAAAAGACGGGCATATGTATGGATTTAAGAACTGGGACTTTAATCAGTGTGCACGCCCTCATATTGTAATTCTGGATATCCAATTAAAAAACGGTCCTCATACGATCGGTTTTTCTGAAGCTGGACAGATAATGCGGATGGATTCAGTAGTAATGGAATTGCGATATTGGCTAATAATCTTCAGTCTGTTAATGATCATGCGGGATATGGTCTTCCGGTAACCTGTCTTAGAAGAAAGGTTCTTACATGTGCCACATTTAAGGAAGCAGAACAATTTATTTTAGCATCAGAACGAACTGTGTCAAATAATATCCTGTTAATAGATGGTATTCATAATAAAGCAGTTGATTATGAGTGGCAGCCAGACGGTACTGTGGATATAATCGGACCAGAGCAGGATACGATCACACATGCTAATCATTTTATAGTGCATCCGAAAGAGATGCTTTTGGCTGGTCGGCCTAAAAACCGAGATCGCCGTTTAAGAGAACTTTTGATGGAACACTATGGAAAAAAATTGATTTGGATATTAAAGAATGCTTGAAAGATCATAAATATTATACTTTATCAGTATGTGGGCATCCGATCCGCAAGGAGATGCGTATTCAAAAGACCGGATGACCGTTTCTTCTATGATAGGAGATTTTTATAATAAAAAGTTTATATTACAGCCGCTCCGCCGTGTTGTAAATGAATATGTGGAGTTTGAACTGTAAAGAGAAGGCTGTTCTGCAATAGATGTTTTATCTGAGAACAGCCTTTTAATTTACTTACAGAACCATAGCGATCACAAAGTTATAAATAGTGCAGGTGATCACGCTGATGGGGACAGCTACCATGAGAAGACGGTTAAACAGCTCATTGCGTTCTTCTTCTTTCGGGGTGGAACCAAGGATCAGGGAACCGCCGGAAGAAAATGGGCTGATAGCGCTGGACTGGGCACCAAAGGATCGTGCAGGCAAATAATACCGGTGCGCTTAAACTTACAGAAGCAGCCAGATTCGGGATCAGCAGGAACAATGCAGGAGCAACTACTCCTGTGGTGGAGCTGAAGAAACTCATGATGGCACCTACCAGGCAGAAAGCAATAGGAACCAGGGGCTTTGGTACATTGGAACCGATCCAGGTGGAAAGTGCTTCAATGGTTCCTGCTTCTACTGCAACAGCGATCAGCATACCGGCGCCTGCGATCATGATAATAGTATTCCAAGGGATGCGGGCAATGGCTTCTTTCTGAGGTGCCAGCTTTAATAAGAGGGCGTCACAGTAAAGATAATAGCAACCAGACCGACATCCACTTTTCCACTGATATATTTAACAGCAGTATTTCCTGACATAAGGATATTTAACAGCGGGAAGATCAGAACTACAGCCATCATGGCTAACATTAAAGTGAGAGTGGTCTTCTGATCTTTTGTAAAAGCTTCAGGTTTTTTAAAAGTAACGCCTTTTCCAATATTTCTGTTTTCCTTAAAACCAAAGCGGAAGATGGTAATGAGGATCAGGGAGAAGATGATAGCAAAGATAAAGATCTTCATTTCCATATTGAAGGAATCTACGGCTGCGATATCAGGAGAAGCCTCATAGGCTGTATCAGCCAGACCGCGGAAAACGACCCCAAGATTGGAAGTTGGAAAATTGCCACCTGCTAAGGCACCGCAGTTAATGGCAACAGCACCGGTTAATTTGTCCATTCTGGACTCATCGCAGATCACCAGGGGTGATAGGAGCCAGGAATGCAAGAACTGTAAAATAAGTAGCACCCATAACAGAAAGGATGACGGCTACTGCAAACAGTGCATAAGGAAGCAATCCCGGAAAATTGCGACAGGCGTATAACAGGGCACCGGACATTTTCTCCAGAGTTCCGTTGATAGCAGCAAAATTATAAAATAACGAAACGGACAAGATAACAAACATGGTGTTTGTAGGCCAGAAAGCGATGACCTGTTTTGGTTTTAATCCCATAACGAAACATCCGATGATGTAGGCAAATACGATGCAGAAAAGACCGGTGTTGATCTTGGTCCTGTATCCAAGAAAGATCGCCAGCGCGATTGAAAGAATAATAATGATACTTAACATATGTTCCCCTCCTGATATATGTTATATTTTACTGAAGCTTTTATTCAGCAAGCTTCTTATTCAATTCCAAGAAGCTTGTAAGGAATTGTTTTTGTCATGTGGTAAATATGTTCTTCCGGGATACCATGATCAGCCAGATATTGCATATATTCCTCTAAAGCCAGCTCCCAGTTTGGATTTTCTGTCTGACCGCCGTCTGTATCTACCATAACGTGCTCATAACCAACGGCTTTGATGATCTCCAGATTGTCTGGAAGATTACTCTTGTAAGCACCACCGCCCATGTTCTGTGCATAACACCGTTCCAGGATCACATCATAATCTTTTACTAGGCGGATCTGGTCTTCCATGCTCATGTCTACTACCCACCATTCCGGATGAGTGATAACGCATCTTTTTACACCTGCATCTCTTGCTGCTTCTACCACTACAAATGCTTCTTCCGGAGACATGGGCAGTTCCAAGGACTACGTCATAGTCACGGATCAGCTTAAATACATCTAATAAGCTCTGGAACCACCTTTCCATCCCGTACCAATTCAATCCCATCAGCTGGATTCTGACCCATTTTCTCTAAATGGCGTTTTGCAGACTGGGTAGGAAGCCAGATCTCTTTTGCGCCCAGCTTTAAGCCCTTTTCTACTGCTTCAGGGTTGATGCCACCGATGACTTTGTTCATAACAACGCCGCCGTACATAGTGAAGCCGGTATTTTCACCATAAACTCTTTTTTTACGTACTGATTAGTGAGGTAAGCACGGTTTACCGTAAAGCCCAGATGGGTCTTTATAACAATGGCTCTGGCGCCCACTCTGATCGCAGCATCTGCCAGCTGAAAATCATCATAAGCACGAAGTCTTAAGTCTGGATTTGTGTGTACGTGCATATCGCACACGCCTTTCATGGAAATCTTTCCCATAATGAACCTCCAATTTGAGAGTGTATTTTATTGATCTGTTTTTGCTACATGATTATAATAATCTATTTTAGCCAACAGAAAAATGTAAAATATGTTATAATATATATCGGAAAAACCGATATGTATAAATAAAAATAGATTAGACAACGTAAAACATTAGGGAGTACAGATCATGGAAATGAAAGAGCTGGCTTATTTTATTGCCATAGCAGAAGAGAGGAGTATTTCAAAGGCGGCGGAGCGGCTGTTTATGGCTCAGTCCAGCCTCAGCCAGTTTTTAAGTATACTGGAAAATAACGTGGGAAGCAAACTGTTTGTCCGTACATCAAGAGGTGTGCGCCTGACCCAGGAAGGGGAACTGATGCTCCAGTATGCCTATAAGACATTGTCAGAATACAGATCTGTGCAAAATGAGATCAAAGACATGAAGCAGTTAAAAAGCGGCCGTGTGATCATGGGGGATCAGCAGCTTCAGAGGTTCTTATCTGCTTCCGCCGGTGTTAAATGCCTTTCGGTTGGAGCATCCAGATGTGAAAGTGGAGATCGTAGAGCAGAATTCCATGGCATTGGAACAAATGATACTGGCTGGTGAGATTGATATTGCCCTTTTGGTCATGTCTGAGGCAGATCCACGGCTTAATATACAACCGGTCATGAAAGATGAGATCTGCCTTATTACCAGTCATACCCATCCGGTTATGGTTTTTGCAAGAGGAATAAAGATAACCCGGAATCCAGGATTCCCCAATATGTAAACTTGAAAGATACACTTTCCTATGAATATCTTCTTAGTGATTATGATACAATCCTTGGACGGGAAGCCAGAAGGATTTTTAACAGAAATGGGGCACAGCCCATTGCCAGTAATCATGCTCTGTCAGCACTTATGGCAGCTGCTATGGGGGCTTGCAGGTCTGGGGCTTGCGTTTACCTATTACAGTTCCAGACATTATTTCAGAAATGCTGAATTCTTATCATTAGGAAAAGAAAGTACTTTTATTGACTTAGGGATAGCACTGCCGCCTGGCAGTTATCACCCAGGGCAGCTCTTGCATTAAAAGATACCCTGATGGAAGTTCTGCAGGCGGCAGATGGATAAAATCACTTCTCATCCCGGCTGCAGATGGCAAGCCGATGCTGGTATTTCTCCCTTGTAGCCATCCTGCCCCGGATGTGGCGCTCAGATTTGTTTAAGTCCAGGACCACTCTTGTCTGGGCGGCGAGAGCCGGGTTTATGGAGATAAGTCTTTCGGTGCAGTCCTTGTGAACGGTACTTTGCTTATCCCAAAGCTCTTTTGCAGTCTGGCGTACCGTAGCATTGTGATCTATGATGTAATTAGCAATGGCTACAGCCCGTTCTTCAATATAATCTTTCAAAAGGAAAACCCCTCAGAATACTTTTTTGTACAGTCTATGAAAGTATCTGAGGGGTTATGTATAGAGTTTATATTCTGCCTATGACGGTGATAAGCCGTTTATTGATCCAGTGGGAATTTTAACGGGGCTGCAGGAATGGACTCAGTTAAAATGTGGGCCTCCATATAATTGATGTAGGCTTTTTGGTCATCACTGGTTTTGAAGTTTTCTTTCAGCGCTTTTGCATAACGGGCTTTTTCCTTTCAGAAGATTATAAGCGGTCAGAGCGAAGATTTTTGCCGGGAGAACATAGGCAATGTCTTCATCAGCAGGGTGCATGTTCTTATCGTGAAGGACACCGGTGTATCCGCCGGTGTAAAACTGGAGCAGAGGCTTTAATGAAGAAAGATCACCGAAATCAGTAGAACCGCCCTTGGCTTGAGATCCGGATCCACCATCTTTACATTATATTTATCTGTGAAAATGGAAATGGCTTCATTAACAGCTCTCAGGTCATCTACAGGCACAGTAGGAAGATATCCAGGCATGGTGAAGATGTCGATACCGCAGCCAGAAGCCATGGCGCCTGCTTTTACTGCACGGTCAAATTTTTTCGTTGGCATTTTCAATGGCCCGGATATTGTTTGCACGGACGGAATATTCCAGGGTAGTGTGGTCTGCAATGATGTTCATGGCAGTACCGCCTCTTGAAAATAAAGCCGTGAACACGGACGGAATCCTGGTCTCTGTAGCTTTCCTGCTGCATATTAATAGCCTGGATTGCCAGGGTGGCTGCATTTAAGGCATCTACACCCTTATAAGGTGCATCTGCAGGCATGGGATGAAACCCCGTAAAAATGTACGATCTTGTTTAAAAATCCGTTGTTTGTATTATTTATTACCTGTATATCTGCATCCATGGTGGCGTGATGCCCCACTGCAACATCAATATCATCAAATGCGCCGATACGGATCAAAGTTCGCTTTTTCCGCCGCCGTAACGTATCTTTCCATCCTTCATCAGCTGGTTTTTAAACTCGACCTCTACGAATTCTTCAGCAGGCACAGCAAAGAAGACCACTTCTCCGTCAAGAGCTTCTTTTATTTCCGGATCACACAGTGCGAAAGCGATCCCATCAGTGCAGCCATCTGTGCATTGTGTCCGCAGCAGTGGGCAGCTCCTGTTTCAGGATTAGCTAAGGGCTGTCTGGAATAGGAAGTGCATCCAGTTCACCTACCAGGGCAACTGTGACCGGTTCTTTTTTGCTTCCTTTCAGGTATGCCTTTTGCACCGGTGATCGCCAGTCCATTTTCTACGGAAAGACCTAACTTTTTCTATATGATCCTGGAACAACCTGGAAGTTCGACTTCCTTTATAACCGCATTCTGCGTGTTCCCAGATATCACGTCCGATCTTAATGATCTCTTCCCGGTGTGCATCAATGGTATTTAAAATCTTCTGTTCAATTTTTGTCCATTGGTTCCTCCTTTATTTTTAATGTCCTCTCGGAGTCTTTTCTGCACTGCTTTTGTGGCCGATTTTCCGCCAGTCGCACCCGAATTTCAGAGGCGGACGCAACGCCAACGCCTCAGAAATTTGGGCACAACTGACAAAAAAATCTTCTCACAAAATCAGGCACAGAAAGATTCCGAGAGAACATCTTAATGTTTTCCGGACATTTTAATGTTATACATAGTCAGTATAACATTCATAGATGAATTGTCGCATGTTTGCTGGAAAATGGCAAGCATTTTTCGGACAGCTTTTCGCAGCGAAATGTAAAAATGTAACATCATAAAATAATGCAATGGATGACAGACTATAATAAAGAATGTTAGAAAATACTCCCCTCAAAAATGTCCGCCACAAAAAAAACATTTGTATTTTATACACATATTGTGTATAATGTTTTTTTTCCGTTGCATTTTTTTAACACTTACCAAACAGAAGGGATAGAAAAAGTATGAAAAAAATAGTTCAGGTCTGACAGGCATCAGTCTGGTGCAGAGGATCGTAGCTGGTCTCGCGATCGGCGCTTTTTATTAGAATGTTTGTTCCGTCCGAAGGCGGTATCGCCATTTTGGGTGATGTATTTGTTGGGGCGTTAAAAGCTATTGCGCCGTTGCTGGTATTTTTCTTAGTCATCAGCTCTTTGTGTTATGCGGGGCCAGTCACGGAGGTGTTATCCGTACAGTAATCATTATGTATATGTTCAGTACCTTCCTTGCAGCCATTGTAGCAGTTGCTGCAAGCAGCGCATTTCCTGTAACATTGACTCTGTCAGAGGCAGTTGCTGATATGGCAGCACCCCAGGTGTGGCAGAAGTTTTAAGAACACTTCTTATGAATGTAGTGACAAATCCGGTACAGTCTTTAGTATCTGCCAATTATATTGGTATCCTTGTATGGGCCGTTCTTATTGGTATTGCCCTGCGTAGGGCATCTGATACTACTAAGCAGTCTTTAAATGATATTTCAGCAGCCCTTTCAAAGACAGTTACCTGGATCATCCAGTGTGCCCCGTTTGGTATCATGGGCCTTGTATACAATACAGTTTCTGTAAATGGGCTTTCAACTTTACAGAATACGGTAAATTGCTGGCTGTGCTTTTAGGCTCCATGTTATTTATCTACTTTGTCACCAACCCTATTTTAGTATTCTGGTGTATCCGCAAGAACCCATATCCCTCTCATCTTCAAGTGCTTAAAGAAGAGTGCTATTACCGCATTCTTACCCGCAGTTCTGCTGCAAACATTCCTATTAATATGGAAGCCTGCGCAGAAATGGGACTGGATAAGGATACGTATTCCGTTACTATCCCATTGGGAGCGACCATCAATATGGATGGCGCGGCGATCACCATTACAGTTATGACACTGGCTGCAGCCCATACATTAGGCATTGCAGTAGATATCCCAAGTGCTGTTATTTTAAGTATCCTGGCAACTTTATCTGCTTGTGGCGCATCTGGTGTAGCAGGAGGTTCCCTGCTTCTGATCCCTATGGCATGCTCACTTTTTGGTATTTCCAATGACATTGCCATGCAGATCGTGGGTATCGGCTTTATCATTGGTGTGATCCAGGACTCTGTAGAGACAGCATTAAACTCTTCTTCGATCTTCTACTGTCTGCATCTGCAGAATTCAGACAGTGGCGTCTGGAAGGAAAAGAAATCAAG
>VOFG01003708.1_pt1 | contig 11557 bp, 25 predicted proteins | sample 5384171 | NCBI WGS metagenome assembly VOFG01 (sample SAMN12384726, study PRJNA508395) | human gut metagenome | isolation source: healthy gut F | host: Homo sapiens | reverse complement strand
TACTCCACCGCTGCCCTGCGATCGATGAAGAAATGAATACCCGGTGCGCATTCGCTCCACATGTTATCGTCGAAATCCGGAACTTCCACAGTAGCACCGACAGTGTAGACGAAGTTTTTGTCATGGTCGGAACGAACGGTATCCTCAGTTGCCGTTGCCGTCCATGTTTTCTGAATCTCACATGACGTATGCTTTATCGCAACGGCATTTGTGTCCATTGCCGAGAACTGCCGTGCATCTTCGAATTAAACAATTTTACAATGCCAGAGGCTTTCCAACCGATGAAACTTTCTGAAACAGGAAGTAATTATTCTATTGTTAAGACAATTACAGAGAATAACAGCAATGTAAGTGGAATGCTTATAGATACTAATGAAACATGTATTGTTCAGGGAGATGTTGAACTGATGGATACAGGCATGATACGCGTTTCACATTTTAAAAGTGATGTTGTTGTCAGAAATGGCGATAAAGTAGTTACTTCTAATATTAGTGATAAGTATCTGCAAGGAATTCTGATTGGATATATTAAGGATGTTAAGCTGGATTCTAATAATCTTACCCAGTCAGGATATATTGTTCCTGCTGTGAATTTTAATAATTTACAGGAGGTTCTGGTTATAACACAGCTTAAAGAATAAGTGTTTAGGACAATTTATTATGAAAAGAAAGATAACAGAATTAATCATTATATTGTTTTTCTATATCATGCAGGTTTCTGCAAAGCAAGAGTAATATCAATTGCTAATATTTCACCAAACTGGCTTATTATTATGCCTGTATTTTTTGGCTTTTTCTGTGGTAAGAATGATGGAATGTTTGCAGGTTTTTTTGCTGGAATTATGTATGATTTGTTCTATTCCGGTTTGTTCGGATTTACAGCGCTTATTTTTATTTACATAGGATATTTTTCGGGATTTTTTATCAGAAGTACGAGGTAAGGGAAGTTCTTATCCCTCTTGCACTTGTGATTACAGCTGATTTTGGATATGGATTCATATCATATATTGGTAATTTTCTGCTTCAAAACAGACTTAATGTTGGATTTTTTATGTCACGCTTTATATTGCCGGAGGTTGTTTATACAGCTCTTGTTTCATTACTGATATATCATCCGATACATTATTTTTGTGTTATAACGGAGCAAGGAAAAGAGAGAAAGAAGAAGGGTAAGATTGATGAAGGAAGTATTTGAGTACATTATAAGTCTTCTTAAATCCAGAATTTTTCCTATGATTCTTGTATTTATTGTTCTGATTTCTGTTCTTGTTCACAGATTGTTTGTTCTTCAGATAATAAATGGAGATTCATATGTCGAAGACTTATCAAGTTCTATACAGAAAGATATGAGTGTTGCGGCTGCAAGAGGTCGTATATATGACCGTAATGGTGTACTTCTTGCATATAATGATTTGTCATATGCAGTCAAGATAAGCGACTCTGGAAGATATTCAGATAATGCAACTAAGAATGCAACAATTAATAATTCTATAAATAAAACATTACAGATTATCGAAGATCATGGAGATACATATTCTAATGATTTTCCAATTATTTATAATAACGGACAATTTACTTATAATGTTGAAGGAACGTCTCTTTTAAGATTTTTTTAAGGGATTCTTATGGAACTGAATCAATTGCAGCGTTAACTGATGAACAGAAAGCTACTTCAGCTGAGAATATGTTTAAACGTCTTTGTGAGACATACAGCATTAATTATGAAGAATTTGGAATAGAACATTCATTAATGATGGTAAATCTTCGAAGATATATGGTCGCCAATTCGTATAACAGATATCTTACATTTATTATTGCAAATGAGGTATCTGATGAGACAGTTGCGGCAATATTAGAAAATAGTGATGACCTTGTCGGTGTCACCGTTGAAGAACAGTATATCAGAAGATATGTTGACAGTGTATATTGTTCACAGATACTTGGCTATACAGGAACTGTATCTAACGCAGAGCTTGAAGAACTTGGTGAAGGATATGAAAGCAATGACATTGTAGGTAAATCTGGTATTGAAAAAGCATGGAAAGTGAGTTATCTGGTGTTAAAGGTGAAAAGTCTGTATATGTTGATACTGTAGGAAGAATTACAGAAGTACTCGATGAGGAAGCACCTCAGGCAGGACATGATGTATATCTTACTATTGATATTAATCTTCAGAAGTCAATATATCATGCAATAGAAGATGAAGTAACTAATATTTTTATGCAGTACTTTACGCCTGGAAGCAATAAAATAACTTATAATAGTTCAGGTGATGTTGATACTATATATATAACTGCTCAGGAAGCTTATTTTGCACTTATAGATAATAATCTTGTTTCTTTTAAAAGGGATTCAGGAACAGAATACATCTAATGAAGCTGATATATATAGCCAGTTTGAAGCTAAGAAAGCTGAAACACTTTCATGGCTGAGGGAAGAACTTACATCTGGTAATACAGCTTATGGAAAGCTTTCAGAAGAACAAAAGTTGTATATATGGTATATATATGATCTTTTAAGAAGTGAGAATATATTCAGTCTTGCTAATGTTGATACAAGTGACAGTGTTTATTATGACTGGATATATGGCGATTCAACGAGCCTTTCGCAGCTTCTTACGTATGGAATATCAAAGAACTGGATTAATATGTCATCTCTTACATCTGAAAAGTATACAAGTCTTCAGGAATCATATGATGTACTTGTTGATTATGTTATATCAGCACTTGATACAGATACTGCATTTTTTAAGAAAATGTATAAATATATGATTAATGCAGGCAGCATATCAGGAAGACAGGTATGTATGTTATTATATGAGCAGGGTGTACTTGATATGAATGCAGATGATTCGAAATATCAGTCTCTCTCGCATCGGGAAGCATGGGGGCATATGAATTTATGTCATATGTTATCTCTAATAAGATTATTACTGTTGGACAGCTTGCACTTAAGCCATGTTCAGGTTCTGCGGTTGTAACTAATCCGGATAATGGTGATGTTCTGGCTCTTGTTTCTTATCCAAGCTATGATAATAATAAATTATCAGGAACAGTTGATGCAAAGTATTACAGTTCACTTGTTAATGATAATGCAAGTCCTCTTCTTAACAGGGCAACGCAGTCTTTATAGCCCCAGGTTCTACTTATAAGCCATGTACAATTATTGCAGGTATTGATAGTGGGATAATTTCTTCATCTACAACATTTAACTGCTCTGGTGTGTTTGATAAGGTTACACCATCCCCTAGATGTTGGCAGAAATGGGGGACATGGAAGTGAGACACCTGTAACTGCCATAAGAGATTCATGTAATGTTTATATGTATAATGTTGGATACAATCTTGCATGTAGCAAGAATGGTTCGTATAATAGCACTTATGGTACTAACATATTAAAGAAGTATTCTGATATGCTTGGTCTTTCAACAAAGACCGGTATAGAGATAGAAGAGGGTACTCCGGGAGCATCTTCGCAGAATGCCATTGCATCTGCAATTGGTCAGGGTAACCACAGATACAGTACTCTTTAATCTAGCCAGATATGTTACTACACTAGCAACATCAGGCACATGTTACAATCTTACGCTTATTGATAAGATAACTGATTATGATGGCAATGTTATTATGGAAAATCATGCTGAGGTTAATAATCAGGTGGAGCTGAGTTCTGATATATGGAATACCATTCATACAGGAATGAATCTTGCTGCTGGAACTTATTCTGCATTTTCATCATTAAAGATGTCGATTGCAGCCAAGACTGGTACTGCACAGGAAAAAAGAACAACAGATCCTGACCATGCTACATTAATATCATATGCGCCATATGATAATCCCACAATACTGTATGGCAGTGCGTATTCAGAATGGTTATGCTTCAGGTAATGCTGTAACACTAGGTTCAGAGATTTACAAAATGCTTTTTAATATTAATGATTAATATTGTTTAATGATTTACTAAAGAAATAACTAATATGAGATGAGAGGTGAATGTTTTGGATAATTCGGTAATAATCAAAGGAAGTAATAGTGGAATTACAGTATTTCTTGATAGTGAAATGGCTTTTGAGGATTTATTAGAAAGTGTTTCTGAAAAGTTCAAGAGTGCGTCAAAGTTTTTTAATAATGCTAATATGGCGATTTCTTTTGATGGAAGAGATTTATCTGCTGAAGAGGAAAAAAAAAATTCTCAATGTGATATCAGATGTATCTGAGCTTAATATTGTATGTGTTCTTGATGAAAATAACAATATGAAGGAAATATATGAAGATGCTGTTAAGAAAGCTATTGCAAGTGTTGATGTATCAGAGCCGGTTGTACAGCCTGTAAATGATATGGCATCTGATCCTAAAACAGCGTGTATGTTTTATAAAGGAACGCTTCGCTCAGGTCAGGTATTTGAATCTGACGGAAGCGTTCTGGTATTAGGAGATGTCAATCCTGGAGGCAAGGTTGTTGCAAAAGGGCGTTATTGTACTTGGAAGTCTTAAAGGGCAATATATTTGCAGGTGTAGATGGTAATGAGAATGCATTTGTTGTTGCACTTGAGATGAGTCCTATGCAGATTAAGATAGGCGAAATAATTGCCAGAAGCTCAGATGTAGGAACCAAGATAACAAAAGGCAGAAATAAAACTAAAGTTATTGAACCAAAGATTGCCTATGTATATGATCAGAATATTTATATTGAAGATTTAGAGCAGAATGCTTTAGATGACATATGTTTAGATTAATTTGTTATATTTTTTAAAAAATAGTTGATTTAAGAATAAAAATCTCGCATAATTAATATATTGCGATTTATTAAGAATTATTAATGGAGGTTTAATATGAGTGAAGTTATAGTTGTAACATCAGGAAAAGGGCGGAGTAGGTAAGACTACAACCACAGCTAATATTGGTACGGGTCTTGCTAAACTTGGAAAGAAGGTCGTTATGATTGATACAGATACAGGCCTTAGAAATCTTGATGTTGTATTAGGACTCGAAAACCGTATTGTATATAATCTTGTTGATGTCGTTGAAGGTAACTGCCGATTAAAGCAGGCTATGATTGCTGACAAGAGATGTCCTAATCTGTTTCTTTTACCAACAGCACAGACAAGAGATAAGTCAGCTGTGACACCTGAACAGATGATTAAGGTTATTGATGAAATTAAGAATGATCCTGAAGGATTTGACTACATAATTTTGATTGTCCTGCAGGTATTGAGCAGGGATTCCAGAATGCAATTGCTGGTGCAGACAGAGCTTTAGTTGTTACTACACCAGAGGTTTCTGCTATCAGGGACGTTGACAGAATTGTAGGACTCCTTGACGCTCACGGACTTCAGAATCATGAAGATTTAATTGTAAACAGAATCAGAATGGATATGGTAAACAGAGGCGAGATGATGTCTATTGATGATGTTAATGATATTTTACAGCTTAATGTTATTGGAGCTGTTCCAGATGATGAAAATATCGTTGTGGCAACTAATAAGGGACAGCCACTTGTAGGAGATGATTCTCTTGCAGGACAGGCATACATGAATATCTGCCGTAGAATTACCGGTGAGGAGATTCCATTCCTTGATCTTAATGGTAAGGGAGGTTTCTTTAAGAAGCTTTCTTCACTTTTAAGAGTGATAAGAAGAATTAATATGTATTATAATAAGTCACATATGGCTTATTCAGGAGGGATTAAATATGGGATTACTTGATTTATTTAAGAAAAAGGTTCAAGTGATGTAGCTAAGGACAGATTAAAGCTTTTGCTTGTTTCTGACAGAGCTAACTGTTCACTAGAGGTTATGGAAATGATTAAGAATGATATTATTAAAGTCATTTCAAAGTATATGGAAATTGATACAGATGGTCTTGATATTCAGATTACATCAACGGAATCTGATACTAACAATGGCTCTGTACCAGCAATTTTCGCTAATATTCCAATTAAGGATATGAGAAACAGCGAAAAGTAATAAGGGTTTTATTATGTTAAAAAAATATACATTGCGTTCATACAACTTTATATTGGTATTTATTCTGATTGTAACATCAGTATTTGCTCTTGCTGTGGTTAATAGTGCCAACAGTGCATATACAGTAAAGCAGGGGGCAGGTATTGCAATATCATTTATAATAATGATTATTGTTTCATTTATTGATTATAATTGGATATTAAAGTATTACTGGATATGGTATGCAATAGTTACTATTATGCTTATAGGTGTTCTTACAGTGTTTGGACATGGTTCACATGGAGCTACCAGATGGTTTAAGATAGGACCGGTACAGTTGCAGCCATCTGAATTTTTAAAGCTGGCACTTATTTTGTTAGTTGCAAAACTTGTTGCAGCAAATAAAGAGAAGCTTAATTCAATTAAGTTTCTCTTATTAATAGCATGTCTTACATTGTTTCCTATATTACTAGTTGCATTACAGCCTAATCTTTCAACAGCAATACTTTTTGACACTTATTGTCATTGCTATGCTTTATTGTTCAGGAGTAAGCTATAAAGATTTTTTGGTATTGCAATTCTTGTTGTAGTACCGGTTTTATCAGCATTTCTGATATATGTTGTATCAGTTGAACACCCAATCCTTATAGAGGATTATCAAAGAAAACAATTGTTGATTTTATTGAAGGTAAGTCAGAAGAAGTTGATATGAATGATGCAGGAACATATCAGCAGGCATATGCTGTTCAGGCTATTGGTTCTGGTCAGCTTTATGGTAAAAGGCCTACTTAATAATAATGATACTTCTTCTTTAAAGAATGCCGGATATATTGCAGAAGCCCAGAATGACTTTATATTTGCAGTAATAGGTGAAGAATTAGGCTTTACCGGAAGTTGTATTACAATTTTTTTTATTGTTTCTGATTGTTCTGGAGTGTATAATAGTAGCTGTGAGAGCAAGAAATTTTTGAAGGAAGACTGATATGTTGTGGTGTAGCAATATATATTGGATTTCAGACATTTATTAATATAGGTGTTGTTTCATGGATACTTCCTAATACTGGAGTTCCATTACCTTTCTTTAGTTGTGGTATCACATCTTTACTTACATTATTCATAGCTATGGGCATTGTACTCAATGTAAGTCTGCAAAAGAAATGTTGAAAGAGATGATGATATGTTTGCAGATGATTTCAGAGGATAGCTTTTATACATTTTAATTTATACATTAGGGGAAGCTTAAATGAACATTGGTTTAATAGCACATGATTCTAAGAAAAAATTAATGCAGAATTTCTGTATAGCATATAAGGGTATTCTTAATAAGAATCAGCTTTTTGCTACAGGTACAACAGGGAGGCTTATTGAAGAAGTTACTAATTTATCGATACATAAGTTTCTTGCCGGACATCTTGGTGGTGACCAGCAGTTATGTGCACAGATTGAACATAACCAAATAGATCTTGTTATTTTTTCTTAGAGGCAGAGAATCCTTTAGCACATGAACCGGATTCTGATAATATATGCAAACTTTGCGATATGTATAATATTCCATTGGCACTAATCTTGCAACAGCAGAATTGCTTGTTAAATCTCTTGAGAGAGGCGCTATGGAATGGCGTGAAATTTATCAGTAGAATAATTAAAATAATAAAAGGTGATATTCTGTCACATAATAGTGGAAAAGTATCATCTTTTATTTATTGTCAATCTTTTCTTAACTTGACAATGTTTCTTGCAGAACGCTTGTTTTTCTTCTACAATCTCTGCATAATGCTTCCGTGTAGTATTAACATCTTTATGTCCTAAAACATCAGCAACAAGATATATATCCTGGCTTTCCTGATATAGATTAGTACCATAAGTACTTCGAAGCTTATGTGGGGTAATATGCTTTACAGTTGTAACAGTCTGGGCATATTTCTTAACAAAAGTTCAACGGATCGCACACATAGGCGCTTCTTTTTTGGCTGATATGAATAGTGCATTCTCATGTCCTTCATCAGGCGTTAAATTCTTTCTTTCTTCAAGATAATTAAGAAGTGCTTCACGGACTTCGTCACCAAAGTATACAAAGCTTTCAGAGCCACCTTTTCTTATAACTCTGATTCTGTCATTATCAAAATCTACATCATTAATATCTAATCCAACACATTCTGATACACGGATACCAGTTCCGAGCATAAGTGTAAGGAGAGCCAGATCACGTGTTTTAAGCTTTTCATGGCTTTGGAGCTGTGTTTTTTGGTAAGTTTATTGCCAGATTCCACATTATCAAGAAATTCAGCTACCTCATTAGGCTCCATTCTTATAATAGCTTTTTCATGAATTTTAGGCATATCAACTTTTATAGTCGGATTCAAACTGATTATTTCATAACGGCAGTAATATTCATAAAAACGTCTTAGAGCACATAATTTACGCTTGGCAGCACTTTCTGAGTTCGTTATATCACGACCGTTCTTCTTATATAACTTTACATGTCGTAAGTATCTGGTTATATCTGTACCATTTATTTTTTCTAAATCCTGTGGTTTAAAGTCTTTCATTGCATATGAACTGAACTTAGGTATGCATTCAATGAGAAATTCAAAGAAACCTTTAATATCCATTGCATAGGCAACCTTAGTTCTTGGTACGCTTATTAAATTCAAGACTATCAAAATACTGTGTACAGAAATCCGGTAATATATCAAGTAATTCATTAAGCTTTTCTTGTACTTGATGTTTTGTTGTTCGGTGTAGGTTTTTTCAGCCATTAAGAATACCTCCATATATAAAAAATACTAATCACTTCGTTAAACCTGACTTTAGCGAAGTGATTACCCTACAAACAAAAAGATAAACTTAAAAACTTAATTTGTCAATATAGTATATTTATTTAATTATATTAATTTAATTAATATATACCCACTACAGCTTAACGGTTCCACGCTACGAAGTGACAAAAAGCCAATAATCAAGGGTATATAAACAAAAAAGCGGGCTTGTACCTACGCCCACTTTTGCCCTTGACTATCAGCTTTTTATCGTGTGTGTTCTCTATTCGCAGAGACAACCACCACATAATGTTTGACGCGTGCGTAATTCACACAACAACAACATGCTAAACTATGGCGCACCGACGAAATTTATAGTATAATATTGCATTATACACACAAAAGGAGAACCATACCATGGATATATTTGAACTTGTTGACACTATCGAAAACATATTTACAAGCCCTATAACAATGACTATATTTATAGTTTATTGTATAATTTCCTTTGTCGCCTTTTTAGTCTTAATATCACATTTTAGAATCAAATCCATTAAGCGCAAAATTGATATTCAAAACAATGCTTTAAACAACAATATACTTGCACTTAATGCCACATTAAACAAGCAGATAAAAGATATTAACGATATAATCGAAGAAACACTTAAACAACAGAATTAGTCTTTTTTTCTTGTAGTTTTCTTTACTGGTCGTGGCTTCGGTTTTCCAAGGCTGAATCCACGACATTTTCAAAAAGGATTTTCCAAATCAAGTAACCTTTCTTCTTCTCTTTGCCTTGTCTATGTTAAACTTTCCACGTTTATACAACTGCTCAAATATCATCATTTGATAAGCCTGATTAGTATTAACAAGACCACGATAGCACATTTCTGCAACAGATACACAACTGTCCATTAACTTTAACATTCTATCTCGTTTGAATATATCGCTATGCATAGCTTCACTATAAATTTGATTAAGATAGTCTCTATCATTCGTCACAATATCATCAAGAGTATATGCAAATTCTTTATGCTCCATTTTCTGCAACAAATACTGCTCATGATGTATGTCATACAAAATAGCATCATAAGGTTTTGACACTCTAAACGGCATACACCGAAGAGGTTTACTATTCAAGTCGCCATTTTCATATTCAAGAAACATTTCACCCAGTTTGATAGTATCAACCCTATCAGCAAATTCACAATACAAGTGAATATGGTCTTTATCTTATTATTAGTCACATCATCAAATTCCCCATGATGTTTAATATAAAACCAAAACGCTATTCCACTCTAACAAGATAATCAAGTTTTTTTTAAAAACTCTTCCGAATTGTAGCTTATTGTTGATATAGGTTTACTTGTTTTCATGTGGTATTTCCCCCTTGTATGTATTTACCATGCTATTAAATATAATAATTCTTATAACTTCACTTTCAGTCTTTTCCAATTTAACCGACATATCATGTAAGAACATAGACATATCATTATCACACCTAAATTTCTTTGTACCACAAAAATGCCATATATAAAACACTCCTTTCAAACAAAAATGTCAAAATTGTACCACAAAAACGTAACTAATTTTTTACCGCTATTCGTGGATAGCGGTAAATCATCTTACTCTTGCAGATTGTAAGCAATTAAAGCAAAGTATAAACGCTACAACTAAATTTAATAAAAAGCCATACAACAACAGCCAATACAATTTCAACAAAATACACTCATATTACACACCTTTCTCACAGAGGGGCGCAGGCTTCATTAGAAGCCTTTGCGCCTTTTTTTCCTCTGTGCGTTAATCTTCGAGCCTGACTTAAATCTCCGTCCATAAGCTATTATCCATAGGTTCAACCACAATTGGGTTAAACTCGTCCTTATTACTTAGGATTTAAGCGCCATTCAAGTCATAAGGGTCATATATCGTCTGACTTACTACTCGCCATGTTTTAGAGCATTCAATCCACTGCACAGCACACTGTCTGAAATTCTTGTCACACATACCGAACCTTTTGCGAAGCAAGCAACAAGGTTTTATTCTGCTTTCGTATCTGGTTAAGCGTATACAAGAATTGTGTTTCTCCAATACGATTGTTTTTATAATTTCTTGCATTCATCAACGAACCAATTTCATCAATGACATATATAATACACTGTCCGTCATAATCTTGGTCGTCCATTAACTGCTCGAAATATTCAAACTTCTCATAAGGCACATTATGCAAGTCTATATTGCTAATAAACTTTACATTGTCATACTTTTTATATATTTCTGTACAATATTTAGAAATTGATAACGACTTACCGCCACCATATAGACCACCATATATATATATGCCATAGTTTGCGTATTTCTTCCATTTTCGACCTTTTATGTATGCAAACATATCCTTACACATGTATAACGCCATTTTGACGAAATGGAGCAATACAAAAGGGTATAAAGGGAATGCATACATTACGAACCCTATAAGGGCAATTAATAACAATGTTGTCATTTATGCCAACCCCTGCACATATCAGTACACACGCTGAACACATCCAACATTATCACTGTAGCAAACAGACCAATAAGGAAGTCAGAACCGAATACTACATCACCGAATAATTGTTTACCTAACTCAATCATGCTTTCTTTCTCCTATTTTCTAATTTATTATGTATAAACCCGACTATAAACTTAGCTACATCATAAATAAAATATGTTAAGCCTAGATTATAAGCCATAACAGCAAGTTGCATTTCATCAACGCTGTTTATATCTGTTATAAAATCAAATATCATGTTTACTCCTTTACTCATGCAATATTGAAACCATTACGCCGAAAATTACGACCAATCCTGCAAATA
>VOFG01001554.1_pt1 | contig 11560 bp, 14 predicted proteins | sample 5384171 | NCBI WGS metagenome assembly VOFG01 (sample SAMN12384726, study PRJNA508395) | human gut metagenome | isolation source: healthy gut F | host: Homo sapiens | reverse complement strand
TCAAAGCGGTCAATCAGGTGGACATTCAGATTGAGCAGGGAGAATTTGTCGCAATTGTCGGAAAGTCAGGTTCCGGTAAAAGTACATTACTTCATATGCTTGGAGGGCTAGACACCCCGACAAAAGGCAGTGTTACTTTAGCCGGGAAAGATTTATACAGGATGAAGGAAGATGCCCTTGCTGTTTTCCGCACAAGAAAAATCGGATTTGTTTTTCAAGCATTTAATCTGGTTTCATCTGTTAATGTCTGGGAAACTATTGTACTGCCACTGGGGCTGGATGGAAGAAAAGTGGATGAAGCGTATGTAAATGATATCATTGCAACTTTGGGAATTGAAAACCGGATTTATAATCTGCCAAATCAGTTATCCGGAGGACAGCAGCAGAGAGTAGCAATTGCAAGAGCACTGGGTGAATCGTCCGGAAATTATATTTGCAGATGAGCCGACAGGAAATCTTGATTCTAAGACCAGTGATGAGGTAATCGCTCTGCTTAAGATGACAGCAAAAAAATATGGACAGACAATTGTAATGATTACCCATGATGACGAAATTGCACAGGTCGCTGACCGTATTCTGGTGATTGAGGACGGACAGGTGGTGGATTTCAGATGAAGACAATAAGTAGGGATTGCATATAGCAATGACAAAAGGAACAGGACAAGAAGCATATACTGATCATGATGGTCCTCTGTGTCTGACCACGATGCTGCTTGTTATCATCAGTACCGTGGAAATGGGGTAATTCATTTACAGAAAAGTCAGGCGGCAAGCTCATACGGAAGCAACTACGGCCTGTTTATCGCCGCAGATGGTACGCAATTAAAAGAAGTGGAACGCAGAGCTGAGATATCTGATATCGGCATCATGTGTACGGAGGGCATCCTGAAAGGAAATAAAAATGGCGGCTTTGTCAGTGCGGATGAAACGGTCAGGAAAATGCTTCGGTTCGCAGGATTTTATAATGAGCGTGTTGCGGAGGGTGACAGGCAATATAATATCTATTTTACCTTGAGCGATTCTGCAAATGTATCTATGAATAATGTTGCGCCTGTTATAAAAGAAATCGCGGATTCCTGCGGCATTGACCAGAAAAACGTGATCATCAATGACCTCTACCTGCAGTGGGTATTGCAGCCGAGCTATGAAATGATTGTGGTTTGTGGAACCCTGATCCTCGGAATCGTGCTGTTTTCCGTTGTGGTCATTTATAATATCTTCCAGGTCGGGATCGCCCAGAAGGTTCAGGAGTACGGAAAAATCAAGGCGCTGGGTGCAACCAGAAAGCAGATGAAGCAGTTGATCTTTCGTGAGGGCATTCTTCTGGCGGTTCCTTCGATACCGCTGGGGCTGCTGTTTGGTTTCCTGATTGCAAAAGTCAGCTTCAACTGGCTGGTGGAGCAGGGAAATCTGGTATCGTCCGGAATCAAGAACCATCAGGTGCCTCTGTTTTCACTGACAATTATGCTCATCTGCATTTTTTGTATCGTTATTGCAATCACCCATGGACAATTTGAGTTGCAGCTGGATTATTCCCGGAATTATGATGAAGCCTATCCGGAGAATAATCTGGATACGATTCTGACGGATAATCCATTGAATGATTCAATGATTGAAGAAATCAAAAGCATTCCGGGAGTGACAGATGTCATGACGAGAGAGATTGTCCCTGTAAATCTGAACGGAACAAGATTTCCGGCTGCTATTGTGAGTAAAAAATGATTTTGATTTTATGCGCCAAGACGGGGATATTGGCTCTATGGACTATGATCAGGCGGTAAAGAATGGTGAAATTTTCTTTGGCTGGTCGGCGTGGATGGAACAAGATGGATATGCTCCGGGTGAATCTATTGTATTTGACTTTGAGAATGGAAGTGAAACCTATACCTATCAGGGAAAAATCGCAGGCTCCTTTGTAAGCGTGGACACTTATCTGGTCATTCCGGAAGGTGTATACCGTTCCATGAATCGAGGGGAACAGCCTATGGCTACCTGTGGGTGGACTGTGCTAAAAAGATGTTACATCTGTGGAACAGAGTCTGAATACTTTGATTTCTAATGCTTCGCATATAAAAAATGGATACCTATCATGCACAGAATACGCGCCGTATGATGATCTGTCTGTTCAGGCAATTGTCGGTCTTTATTGGGCAATCTGGCAAAAACTATGATGAAGAAGCAGGAATACGGTGTGCTGCAAGCGGGTAGGCATCAATAAGCATTTCAATCAGTTCACCATGTCACTTTTATTTTGTGTTTTCCTATACTGTTTTATATAATTTTCTTGGTCTCCGGTATTCTTTGCTACGGTCGAGAAAGAATAAGCAAAGAGGACATCCACTGGATTTCCTTTTGTACTTTGACCCTTGTATTTGCCCTTATCAGAGTTCGTAAACACTGGTGGGACGATATAACACAAGGGAAACAATAAGGGAAAAGCTCACCTGCGACAAATCCAGTGTTTTCAAGGCTGTTTCGTTGTGGATGTGGAGAATTTAATAACAAATGGATAATTATAAAATGAATGCAGATGATGAATTACTAAAGAATTTGGATAAATTGCACACAACAGAATTAGGCGTAGAACGCATTAAAAGAAATCTGTTTTTAGATACAGATGATGTAGTCGGCTGGTGTAAAGCTAAAATCGATTCTGTAAAGGCTGTAATCACAAGAAGTGGGAAGAACTGGTATGTGAATATAGATAACTGTATCATAACTGTAAATGCTTATAGTTATACGATTATTACGGCACATAGGGAAAAGAAATGAAATATACAATTCGTGAATTAGAAGCATTTTCAGTTATAGGACAAGAAGTAGAACTTACAAATTATCATAAACGAAATATTCAAATCAGCACACAATTTTGGAGAAAGTTTAACGCTGATTTGAAGAAATCCTATCTTTCGCAATTTGAGAATTGGATAAAATATGCCTTTATGATAAAGAGAAACGGAAAACTGTTTTATTTTTGTTCTATTCCAAAAGGAACGTAATTCCAGACGGCTTTATCTATAAAGATATACAGTCGTATAAATATCTTGCTGTAGAGCATATTGGTTCTATGGATAACCTATATGAAACTTACAGAAAGATTTATCAGGAAATATTACTTAATACGGACTACACGCCTCTGCAAGAGGAGTTTTTGCACTTTGAAAGATACGATTATCGTTTTCATTGGAATAGAGAAAATTCAATCATTGAAATATGGATACCAATTAAGGGATATAAGAGCAGTTATCCACAATAAATGGAGATGATAAATGCAGAAAAATTAAATGACGAGATATTTTAGTCACACTTAAATAAGCCATAGGCTTTATTAAATTGGTAAGTCCTATGCTATGAGAGGCTTTAAGCTACGAATGTATTCATGATGGTTGATTTTGTCTGCAAGAACAACAGTAATGAGTTGTGTGATACCGGCAAGAATCAGATCTGCATGCAGAGTCTTTTCATTTTGAGTCCGGCGCCCTGCAAGACACAGATTATCCTTGATGTGATTGATCTCTCTTTCCACTACAGTCCTGATTTTATAGGTATCATCCCATTCTTCGGTTCCACGGATTGTCCCGGGATAAGTACGAAGGTTCTTTTCAGGATATATGTATACCATGCGACCGCATTTGGAAGAAGTACACGGGTTTTCACAAAAACATTGGCGATGTGCTTTTCGAGTCGTCTTGTCATAGACCCATTTCATTTTGGACAGACAAACTTGAACGTTGGTATACCGCTTCGTAAGTTTGATTTACTGCCCTCGGGTTTCATAGGCAGAGAAGGGTCGTGAGGGCAACAGGGAACCCCATTTTTATTAATGGAATAATCCTTATTTTCAAGACCCGATCTTGCATTCAGAGGGATATAAGCTTTCGAGAAATGTTTATCGTCACCGAAGGTGTCACCGATAAGGAGGCTCTTATAAAGCTCAACGGTATCAAAAGCTGCATCTGCGAGGAAGGATTTCGGATTAATTAGCGGATGTTTGGAAAAGAAGTCTTTCAGTGTTGGAATCAAAAGCTTTGAATCATGAACACATTTATCTTCGTCAGGGGAATCGGATTTCTTTTCGACAACGATATCCGGATGAGACAGCATAAATTCTTTGTTATAAAAAGAGATATGTCGGATAATGCCCAGCCCGTTGGTGACAATGCCAAATTTGAAGACATAGCAAAAATGCCCATTGATATATAGCTGTTTGATCTCAGGATTAGCAGAGGCATGGGAAGGCATGGAGCCATAGGCAGCCTTGTAGGGATCATAAGATTTATCAAAGCCATGAGCTTTCGCATGCGCCTTAAGCTGCTTGATGATCCTGTTCGCATACTTCAGATTATTTTCGGTAACAAATGCTTCAATGCCGAAAGAATCAAAGATGGTCATATCTGCATTCGCAGAGTCAATCGCCTGACAGATAGGCTCGGTAACATCAACAAGCTTATCGAATACGAACTGTAAGTCATCTAAAAAGTCCTGTTTGAAACGTGTGATTTTGGAAGCGTCAGGGACTTTGGTAAAGCCGCAGAACTCACGAAGCGGTTTTGAATAAGCGAGAAAAGTCAAGAGAAGCTGATCTGTAGGGATAGAGAAAATACGTTGTATAATCAAAGCCCACAGGAAAGCTTGCAAAGGGTATTTACGGGTTCTGCCCGTCGATGCATAGAAATGATTTCTGAAAGAAATCGGAATAAACGCATCAATATCGATATGGGTTTCAATAGAGAAAGAAACGCAGGTTTGTCATGTTCAAATTTTTCTTGGCAATCTGTAAAAATATCTTTCAAAGAAAGCTGTTTATATGGTATCATAGGTATCAGAATAACTCCTTTCTTGGATAGTGGATTTTAGTTTTTAGCAACTCTATTATACCATATCCGGTGAGGAGTTATTTGTTTTGAGAAATATGGGAAAAGGCACAAAGAAGAAAAACAAAAAGCAGCAGCGCCAAAAAGCAAATATCCAGGAATTAAGTATTTCCAGGAATGGTGGACAAATCAGGGGGTACTCGTATCAATTCTTGTATTCGTGCTATTTAATTCTTTCGTCATCAAGTCCGGGCATTTCTTTTCAGCTTGAGGGAATTGAAGATATTGATTGTATTAAGCAGAAAAATGACAGCAGTGATGTCACGCATATACAGCTGAAATATTCTGTCAACAAACAGGATGCCAGCTTTTTTGCCTGATGTGCTTAAAAACTTTCTTGAAGCATATTTGCTGGATCAAAATAGATTTTTTAAGCTGGTTTATGATTTCCCTGTTGCAAAAGGCAATCTAAGTAAGATATTTGCATCTGATCTGGACGAAAAATCACGCATCTATTGGACTGGTGTGATTTCCAATATCAAAAACACTCCTTCTTGGAATTGGTCTGTATATGATTTCGATGAATTTATTTCACATTTGTCATTTGAGAAGATTGAAAAATCAATACTTGCGGCTGAAATTGAAAAAAGCCTTAATTAGAATTTATGAGATTAACACAGACAATGTTTCATTATTTGCAAATAGCATAAAAAAATTCTTTGCTTTGAAAAAATGGAGCAGCGGGCCTATGTGACCAAAAGCGGAATTAGATTCCCAAATCCAATCTGTCAAAATAGATATCAGTAAAGGTTCCTCAAAATCCAGCGCATAGTTGGATTCGTAAACTAGACTACTCTAATCCCAGCTTTGATGAAGGTCGTGTAGTTTTTACGAGGGGAAAAAAGCAACACCAGCAGATATAGCAAGTGGGTTTCCAATCAAACGACCGAGCTTAGAAAAAGATGTTATTAATTCCATTTGCGAAAACACAGTTACTGTAATTAAAGCTTCTAGTGGGCAAGGAAAAACCACGCTGGCTTTGCAGGCAGCTTATATCCTCCAGAATGAATATACACCATATCAATTACTATGGTGCGATGAAATCAAAGAGATTGGGAATATTGCCCAATATTTTAAAGCAAGAATTCAGCTTGGTGAAAAGATTCTCATCTTAATTGACAATCTGGATAACCATCTCAGCAAATGGAATTATCTTGTTCAACTCTTACAATTCGAATTGCATTGTCATTATAAGTTGCTCATCACATCGCGCGAGATTGATTGGTATAATTATAGTGGCGACTTGAGCAATATTCAGTCTTTGAAAGTAATTAAGCCGGCTTTTAGAAGAAAAGGAAGCAATAGAGATATTCAATCTATTCAGAGAGGCTAAGCAACTTCACCCAAGCATAACAAGCTGGCAAAGAGCATGGAATAAGATTGCAGAAAGACAACTACTTATAGAGTATGTCTACTTGCTTACTCATGGCGAGATGTTATCAGAAAGAATAGCCTCACAAATATCCGAAATAGGACAATCATCTTCTGGTAAAGCAAAATGTGAAATCCTACGCAAAGTATGTTTTGCAGATCTTTGCGAGTCAGTCTTTCTGTTGTCAACCTTTATGCGAGTCAATCAGAAGACTCTGGCTCGGATTTTGGTGAGCTCTTAAAAAGTATGGAATCGGAGTTCCTTGTGCACGTGAATGAAGAGAGCAGGGTATATTGAGGGTCTACATCCCATTCGGTCAAAGCACGTTGTTAGAGAGGCTGCATGAATTCCTGCCGATTGACAATACCGTCATTTCCGTTATGAAAATGGCGGACAAAGCGGACCTGCCGATACTGTTTTCCCATCTACCGGAGTTTACCCTGAACAAAGAGACATTTTTCTGCGATGCGGTCGAGAGCCTATGGGATGAAAAAGACCTTTCAAACTATACTTCTGCAATACAGGGGCTTTTTTCAGGGAATGTGATGCAGTATTTCCTTTTCCAATCGGGCTGCGTTTGACGATGCAGATGCCCACGGCGGTCTTTTTCTTCTATCGACCGAAATGTGCCCATTTGCTGTATTCGAGGATTTCGGTGTGTCGATGGATACGCTGGACAAAATGCGGGAAACATTTCCGGATAATAAGAATATAGAATATCTTTTGCCGATTGCGGGAGCGTATTCCCGCCTGCCATTTGCAGGATACGTATGTCTATGTTTTCTGCGGTTGTCTATATAGGAAACTGCGCCCCTTTCGTTTTGACGGAATAAAGGACATCACGGCCTATGCCTCCATTTCTGAGTGGATCTATAACATCAATCCGGAGTGGAATGTGTCGGCCGGATTTTCTCTGGACGATCTTTTGAGCAAGTCGGAAAAATTGACGCTGGAGTGCATTTCTACGCTGATGTATCTCTCCTACTGCGGGAACAGAGAGAAATATATGGAATTTGTGGAACGAAATCTTAAGAGTATTCTTACGTACCTCAAGCAGCGGACAAGATCACATATGGTATTTATTGATTCCGAAAAAAAATGCGATTCATGTTGAGTATATCCTTCGATTACGCAATATCAAAACGGGGAATGAGCAGAGCGTCTCAAGGCTAAAATTTCTTTGCAAGACCTTGCCTATTTTCGATTTGTATTGTGCGGATGCGCTCAAGCCGACAGTTGATCTGCTTTCGACTTATTCTGTTCCCGACGATGCACATAAAAGCGATGCCCATTCGAAACATTGTGATCATGTTCCATCAAAACCTAACATCGTTATGGAATAAGACCATTATGAGCAATTACGAATTTGATACCGTAAGCGAATGGTTGGATTATTGGTTTAGTGTGAGAGAGAAGATATGTCTGCTTTGCCGATAAGTGCTGCGCCTGCATGGATAAGCTCCTGAGCGGAAAGCCATTAGGAAGTTTGGGCAGAGAAATCGATCAGCTCCATGAAGAGCTTACTCAGATGACCACAGGAGAAAAGCGATATCCCAAAGAGGACCGTCCGTTTGAGAAAAAAGCTGCGCTGCCGGAGGACTGGAAAAGAAAAAAGGAGAATACTTCCAAAGTGTACAAAACTTCTTTAATCAGTTTGCGGGGATTCTCACTAGAGATGAGCAGAAGCGGCGGTTGCCTATGGTAAATCTCACAGCGGCGCAGAGTGCTCTTGTACTGATGCAAAACTACTTTTCAGAGGTTGCGGCAGAATTTGATATTCAGGAAAGGCAGCGGGTTCTTTGCGCAATGGAAGAACGAAACATCAAACGGCTTTGCCATGTGCTGCAGTTATTACCTGAACACGCACCGAACAGATATTTTGATAAATATCAGATCAAGGATTGGTATGACAGGCACTGTTGGAAAAAGAGAGAAGGATTGCAGAAGAGGCATTATCGGAATTGGCATCCAAGTACTCGATTCATTTTCCTGATCAGATTTACACCATTGGCATATTGAGATATTATCCCATCGTAGTTGATGATTTTGATATGACATTGGAAGGCAATTTAACTGAATGGCTCCTTTGGGCAGTATTGCGTTTTCTGAAGCTCCTTTGACTATCTGGTGATATTGTCTGCAAACGATCTTGAAGAAATAACCCCTACGGCGTTGCAGCTCTCTCGACAGATGCTCGCTGATGTCAAAAAACGATTGAGTCAGAAGACTATTCATTGCTTGAAAAAGCAGATGGTCCCATATCCGGTGGACGTGACGGCGCAGATGCTCAACTGCTTTGCGAAAAAAATATGTTTTGACGGAAAGGGCGCCATAGAGGCCGAAGAACCTTCTATTGGGGATATTGCCGAAGAGCTATGGATCTACTCCAAATCAGTTGAGTTGCTGACGGAACCGGAAGATGACGGTTATCTCGCAGCCGAAACGCAAGGCCTTCAGACCAATATTTCAGAAAATGCTTCGTTTATTGCAGGATAAACTTCCGTCCAAAGACGTTAATTGGTTAACAGAAATATGTAATGGTGTATTCTCTGGGAAAAACTTTGACGACACGATGTTCAACAATGTTATTGCACACTTCGTACAAATGAAGACTGGTCAAAAGAATGTTGGTAGCATAGCTACTGGGAAATACCAGATCATGACGGGTATTTTTTCGGCGAGCATCAATCAAATTTGAATAGGATGTAGTACACAAAAGCAGAAATTCCGGGCTATCAGAATTCCTTGATAGCTTGGGATTTCTGCTTTTGCAGAGATTTATTTTTTTGTCGTGTGCTTGACATACGGGTGGCGCAGGCTGTGGACATTCAAGTCCGTCGGCAGGTCGTTCGCCTCGAGTATTTTCTTGAAGCGCCAAGTGAACGTCGAGGGCGTCATCGGTAATTTCATGCCCTTTCTGCAGAACACATAATCGTCCTTGGTCTGCTTTCGATGGTCGTAACGCTCCGTTTCCGCTGCGCAGAAGGCTTCGTATTCGTGGAGCAGGCTTTCCATCTCGGCGGAGAAGTACACATACCGATTACCGGCTTTGGTTTCGGTGCTTTTCACGATAATCTCGTCACCTGTCGTTTTGACGGCATTGCGGCAGACGTGGATGCTGCGTTCGGCGGCGTAGTTGATATCCTCCCATTTGAGGGCGCAGCACTCGCCGCGCCGCATCCCGTGGCGATGATGAGCTTGAAGTAGTTTTTCGTACAGGATGCTCACGGTTTCCAACGCCTGAATCAGCTTTTTTCACCGTTTCATCGTCCGCGATCTTTTTTCTCTTTCTTCTGTCCTGCGTACTTGTAAGTGCGCCACGCGGGATTGTGATCAATATAGCCGCCCTCCATCGCGTCACAGCAACAATACCATGAAAACGGGAAATAGCTGAGTGGATTTTGAAGATTCCACGAAAGAGACAATGACATCGGTGATATTTCAGCAGACTGGAAGTGATCAATCAATAATCCTTCGGCCATCAATTTGCTCAAGAACTCTTGCTTCTCTCTCAAACATGGCCTGATTGTAAGGGGTTTGTGTTACATTGCGATTCTTTCTTATCGCAGTTTCGGGATTGACAAATTCTAAAGTATATGTTTCTGCAAATTCATACCCGTCTAAGTTTTGCGCAACCACACAATCCTCTGCTTCGCAAAGATAATAATAATTATCCTGAACAAAGCATTCCGTCTCATCCAAATTACTCTTCTGAATGCGGTGGACATACCCCATATTCTTTTATCGTTTCGGGTTTAACTACCAGCCCTGATTCCTCACGGGTTTCCCGTATCATAGCATCTATGGGCTTCTCACCGCTTTCTATCCGCCGCCGGGAAACTTATAGTAGTCATATTTCAAGCTGTGTATCGTGGCAATCTTGTTGTTTACAATGATAATACTTCTGGCAGAATTGCGAATAAATGCGTGTGTACATTTCCTGTAATCTTTCTTATCCATCTCAAATAGTAATCTCATGCTGCCTCCCCCATAGCCCGATTTGTTGAACAAACTATATCACATATCTTTTCTGCATTCAACGATTGATATGGTGCGTCAGGAAACTTGCAAATCCATGCTGTTCTCGGAAACAGGCTAGCAGAGGGCAGAAAAAAATCTCGGAATCTCCTGCACTTTGCATCCTGCGTCGGACAGATCAATTATGCGGGCCGGATTTTTCTCGATGATCTCGTTGCGCTTCGCGTCGCTTAAGACGGCAGAGATGACCGTTAGATATTTCTGTACCGTCTTTTTCCTTTATTAGCACGGTGGCCAATTTGCTCGTGAGCATCGGCACCGCAACGCGGCAGTGCAGGCGGCTTACATCAGGCAAACGCCGCGGTTTGCCTGATAGAAGACAATTGATAACAAAAGCCGAATATGCAGTAAAAACCTATCTGAACGGAATATAGATGCAATGCAGGACGATGTATGCTAATAGCAGGACTTTAGTCCTCGCTATTGCTGATAGTCAGCTCATTTGTGGCAGAATGGTATGGCCGAAGTGCGGAGCGGCATCATGAATGAAGGGTGATGTCGCTCGAAATTATACGCAATGAAATAAGCGCGGTTCAGCAGGAATTGCTAATGAAGTTGGAAATAAAATCAATCGCCATGCTAGAATATGCACCAAAACAAGATTCCGAAAGGCCTGCTGAAAAAAGGCGTTGAGGATCATCAGGAATTGGCGATGGAGCAAAAATGTTTTTCTGATTTTTTCACGGCAGGGTCCCGGTGTGGATTCAAATCAGATGCGTTTGCTTTCGCGTACCAGCATTCATAACCGCCGCCGAAATACAAGGCACCGATCATCAGTTCAGAAAGAGACGCAGGTATATCATGACGTTTCCCATCTCCTTTCAGTTTTCGCAAGAAAGAAAACAACAAAGCCCGACCACGCCGCAGATCAGGATGTAAACACAGAGGGAAAACAGAGCTGCTGTGATCGAGCAGCCAGAGCATGAAGCCATGACCAGCATTGAGAAGCGTCAAGTTTGGTGTGTTTGTCAATGCTTTTAAAGCATTTTCAGCCCTGCGGTAAGGATCAGATAGATCACACATACCTGAATCCCGCGGAATGCGCAGGAAGCCAGCGCAAACTGAGAAACTGATCAAAACAGCGAGATACCATAAATTACAAAGAAAGATGGAATACCCAGACAGCAAGTGTGGACATGGCTGCACCCACAAATCTTTCACAATTTACAGCAACAATGTAAAGTTGCACTGTTGATGGCGACTGGTCACGGCGTGATTCGGCTACCGCAACCATGTCAGAAACTCGCTTTTTCAACCATTTTTCTTTTCAACGAAC
>VOFG01003779.1_pt1 | contig 11567 bp, 17 predicted proteins | sample 5384171 | NCBI WGS metagenome assembly VOFG01 (sample SAMN12384726, study PRJNA508395) | human gut metagenome | isolation source: healthy gut F | host: Homo sapiens | reverse complement strand
TATTACGTATTGCTGCGGAGCTTGCCTCTCCCTTGACGATTTTCCCGCCGTATCGTCCCCAACGGCTTTACAAGCTTATTTCTTGACCTGCGCCGAATTGATTTCGGCGCGTTTTCTTTTTCCTGTGGTATCGCGGCGATGGCAAGTGCCGCGACAAAAACAACAAAAAAAACGCAGGAAGAATCTTCCTGCCGTTTCGGCTTCATACGATCCTTCCTGCGTTTGCAGTATTGTTCAATTCTCATGGTCGCCCGTTTTCGGGAGGCGCATTTTGACATACTTCGGGTTCTTAATCAGAGCGAAAAGCTGCTGATAGCCTTCCGCCCGTGCCTGCTCTGCTCCGACCTAAATGCGCGATGCCTTAAGTACACGTTCAGTGTAGTACGGCGGCAGAGAAATGTACAGGTGGAAAATGCCGCGAGAAAACTTCTCGCAGCATAGTCATTGAAATACGAGGTGCAATGCCCTAATCTCAAACGGGAGCATGATGCTCCTCAAGTACAAACTTAACAACGTGTGCGATCCGAACCGTGTTCCGGGAACCCCGTAGGGGTGCCTGAAATTTCTTGCAATTTTATATACCACAATATATTGTGGTTGTCAATATTAAAACGTCTAAATAAAGCACTCAAAAAGTACAGTCAAACGTAACACGCATTATCTCCGTATTAAATGCGTACAGGCGCGCATCACGAAAATAATGCGTATTGCGTGCGTATTAAAGGCGTATTATTTCTGCGGAGAATGACCAAAGTACACCGGGTACATGGAAAGAGGAGTGGTCTTCCTCTCTGTAAGTTGTTGGATTGAATTCAGCGGTACCCAAAGGATAATAAGAGGGCTGAGATGCCGTACGGTTTTCACCGCATGGCATCTATTTTTGCGGTTTCCATCCCATTTTTCTCAGGCTCAATGGATGCCAAAAAGTCTAAGGGGGCGGATTCAATTCGCCATAAACGCCGGGTAAAAAGCTATTTGAAGTTCACTTTTTGCAGCGCGATATAATCAAAAACTGCCTTACGACCATTGGTATTCAGTGAAAGTACATCGGCAACCAAGTTGTCAACAACATAATTCTCAGTACGGGCTCTTTGTATGCATCCACACCATTTGCACAGGCTGTCCGACCAAGCAGGTAATCAACAGAAACATGGTAGAAATCGCCAGTATCGAAAAACAATGAATAGGAGGATCCACTTTCCCTGTCTCATATTTTGAGTATTGCTGCTGCGTTGTTTGGAGAATGGCGGCTATGTCGCTTTGCTTAAGATCGTGGTCTTCCGCAAATCGCGAATAATTTCAAAGCTCTTCTTCATGTAGCACTTTCCATAGGTGTATTGCATATATGCTACATAAAAAAGAGCGTATTGACTGCAAATCCCCTAAACGGGTGCATAACTAATTCCAAACAACCAACAGTTGTGTCACAGGAGATAGTTCTCCTTTTGTTTTGATGCTAAGTTCAAGGCAGCAAGGAGTCCGAAAATCAAACGGGGCATCCACATATTTTGCGTAGAACTAGTACTTCTACGTGAAATATAGATACCATTTTTCTAAGTGTAGCACTTAACCGTGAGCGCTGTCAACAAAAAACATGCATTATGACGCTGTTTTTGCAGTTTTACTGATAATTCCAAAGAAAAGAGGTGAGGAGACTCGTGTTGAAAAACCAGGGCATCCCAAAAATGCTGTGTATTTAATATCGCTGCCTACTCAAAGGGATCGAACACTGCAGGTATAAAACAACCTTTGGAAAAGGGCTTGAAATAAACACTACTATTAGAAAAGAAGGATGAAAGTTATGAAAAATAGTAAAGCCACAAAACCCGAGTCTCGCGAAGAAATTCGGGCAAATTACCAATCTTCAGAGGGCAGCAAAACGACTTGATGCTAATGTGTGGCGAGGCTGGGCTGCCATCCCGCACTATCTTGATTCACGGGGCAAAGCAGTCCTGTAGTTTTGCTCAGGTGGCAGCCTCATGGCAATTGGCAAATGCGGCAAGGCAGAAGGCAACGACACAGCAAAAGTATGCGTATCTTTTAAAAGCACATCCTTCCCCGCACCTTGGGAATTGCGAAGTGGGTAGTTTAAGTACAAATAGGATTAGCGCGTTCATTAGGGAAAAAGCTCAGCTGCGGCAGAATGGCGATAGCGGAAAACTGTCTCCGAGCTATGTCCGAAGCATGGCCATCCTCATTGGATCAGTACTTCGATTTGCGGATAAGCAGAACATTTGCTTTGGGTCTCAAATCGAGATATACAAACCCACCTTAGCGAGAAAAGAAGTGGAAATACTCTCAATTAACGAACAACTGTATTTGGAAGAGTGTTTGCTTGGTGAAGATACTCCCACAGGAATGGGAATTATCGTATCACTAAACACGGGACTTCGGCTCGGTGAAATATGCGCACTATCCTGGGATGATATTTGTTGGGATGATCATATTCTCACCGTTCGCGGTACAGTTGTTCGTCTGTCTGATGATGTTACTTCGGGAAAAGCAGCACTTCGGATTGATGCACCTAAGACTCCGACATCGCTGAGACAAATACCGATTCCGCTAAAGCTTTGGGCTCCACTGAGGCATTTGTATCGCAACTCAGTCGGGAAATATGCTTACAGGGACAGACAAGTTCATTAGCCCCCAGTACATATGAATATCGCTTTCATCGGTCATTAGAGCGCTATGGCATCCGCACGGTAAATTATCATGCTTTGAGGCACACGTTCGCAACCAGGTGTATTGAGGCTGGAATGGATATAAAAACTCTGAGTGAGTTATTGGGACATTCAAATGTCGCCACAACTATGAATACCTATGTTCACTCTTCTATGGAACACAAACGCATACAAATTGAAAAAGTAACTGCTCTTTTGAGAAGTGCCGAGCTGAGTAGTTTGTATATTTTACGTAGAAGTACTAGTTCTACGCAACTTGGAAATTGCTTTGGGGATAAGTATGGACAGTGTCTGCTATGACGGCATAAGTGTCGTAAACAAGCGGAGGATCAATATGGACGGCGTTTTGTTGAAACGGCGTCACATAGGTTCAGAAATGGTGTATATCGCGGTTATATGCGATGGAGTCGGGAGCATGGCGGATGGCGAATTCGCATCGGCTGAAGCGATCCGCCTGACAGGCGAGTGGCTCGATGGGCTTTCTGATACCAGGCGCATAGAGTTGAAAATGCTGGCACTAATTAAAAAGAAATCAATGAGGCGGTTTTTGCATCGGGGAAAAAGGGGTTGAAAACCGCATCAACATACTCTGCGCTGTTGCTCTGCGGAAGCCGCTACTACATCGTCCATGCAGGTGACAGCAGAGTGTACCGGCGAATGCACGGAGAATTGCGAAAAAAATGACACCGGACCACAGCACCGGCGGAAAACTGACATCTTATATAGGAAAGTCTGGCGACATGGATGTGTTCTATGACGAGGGAGAGTACAACGGAGAGTTGTTTCTCCTCTGTTCAGACGGACTGTATAAAAGGGTGTCCTCTGCGCAAATAGGGCAGGTTATTGCCGGTGTCAATAAAAAAGAATATACACGGCGTATTAAAGGAATTGGTGCAGATAGCGATCGAACACGGAGAACAGGACAACATTTCAGCCGCCATATTGCTAGCGGAGAATTGAGGAGGTACATATGAAGATCCGAATATTAATTGTTAGTACAGATAGCGCATATTTGGAACGCATGACAGGAATGGTGGCAGAGCGGTATGCAGATGTTGTTGAGGTAAACGGGTACTCAAATGCAGAGGCATTACAACATGCCTGCGCCGATTCCCCGATATGACGTTACGATAGCAGATGTGAATCTGCCGGACACTTTCACGCTGCCGGCAACGCGCGTGACTCTGTTACTGTGGGACGGCGCAACAGCGCTTCCAGACAGCGCAGCGCAGAACGGGCTGGTAATTAAGAAGTACCAGCGGATATCTAAAATCATCGCGCTTTGCGCTGGAAAAATATGCAAGTGTAGCATCTGATGTTGCCGGGATGCATGACAGCGGCGAAATCGCGGCCTTTTGGTCCCCCGGCCGGCGGCTGCGGCAAAACAACCGTTGCTATGGCATATGCGGCGAAGAAAGCGGATACGTGCAAGAAGCGTCATATATATCAATCTGGAGCCGTTTTCAAGCACCGATGCTTTCTTCGACGGAGAGAGCAAAAGTATCAGCAGGGTGTTTGAGCATCTGGAGGAATCTTCAGATCTTGCTGCAAAGTCTTTGGACGGAAGACCGGGCATCGGGGGTCTTCTACTACGGAAAGCCCGAAAAACTACGATGACATCAATGTTCTGACACCAAACGATGTGCATATGCTGCTTTGCGCTTGCGCGAATGTGGCAGACGCGGTCATTGTCGACTGCGGCAATATGTGTGACCAGAAGACCAGGTGGTCTTTGACCTTGCCCAGCAGATCCATGTTGTGATGGATGGGACGCTCTGCGGGCAGAGGAAGTGGGATCAATTCTGTACGCAGAACAATATATTCGAGGATATCAGAGAAAAGGTCACTGTCGTAAGAAATCGGGGGTGCCGCGGTAAGTGCGCTTTTTTATGGTGTAGGCAGGACAGTTGCTTTGCCGTGGTGGATTCCACAGACCCGAAGCGTGGTATACAAGAGGCTGTCCCAACTGTTTTGATCAAAAGACGTTATGCGTCAATGGGGAGAAAAAAATGGACGAAAAGCTTCGCAGTGAGTTGATAGCACAGCTGAAAGCGGAGGTGCACAACGATCCAGACCTGACCACAATGAGTGATACTGCGCTGCAAGGGCCATCAGCCACGTACTGGAGAACAAGATTCAATGGGCCGGGCAGCACAGCCCCGAGGCCTTCAAAGTGTTGTCGGCGTTAAACTTCAGAGAAAAAAGCGTTCCATTGAGACAGCTGTTTTGAAGCTATTCGCGGCTTAGGTGTATTGGGTCAGATCATTACGGACAGTGACATCACGGAAGTGATGATCAACGATACCAGGACATATTTATCGAAAAAATGGGCAGCTGCGGAAGCTGGAAAAATCACTTTGAGAGCCGGCAGGAGCTTGAAACAATTATTACAAAGTTTGTCTCACAAGCCGGCCGTGTCGTAAACGAGAGCGAGCCCATTGTCGACACGCATCTATCTGACGGTTCGCGTGTAAATGTGGTCATGCCGCCGGTGGCCTCAATGGCCCGATCGTGACCATACGCCGTTTCCCTAAAGAAGCCATGACCGTCAGGAAGCTGATAGAGTATGGCTCTATCACCCGGAGGTGGCGGAGTTTCTTGCATTGCTTGTGCGGGCGCGCTACAACATTTTTGTCAGCGGAGGTACGGGCAGTGGAAAGACCACCTTCTTAAATGCGCTTTCTAACTTTATACCCGGTGACGAGCGCATCATCACGATAGAAGACTCCGCTGAGCTTCAAATCAAGAACATTACAAATCTGGTGCGCTTGGAAATGCGGAACGCCGGGCCTGATGGAAGCGGTGCAATTACCATCAAGGATCTGATCAAGTCGGCACTTCGAATGCGCCCGGACAGGATCGTTGTGGGCGAAGTTCGCGGTGCAGAAGCATTAGATATGCTGCAGGCGATGAATACAGGACATGATGGCTCTCTGTCAACCGGTCATGCCAATTCGACCTACGATATGCTCCAGCCGCCTGGAAACTATGGTGCTTCAGGGCGCGGCGGGGCTGCCGTTGAGGCCATCCGACAGCAAATAGGATCAGCGGTTGACATTGTCATTCATCTGTCCAGGTTGCGGGATAAGGGCCGGAGAACCATGAAATTGTGGAGATTCTTGGCTATGACCGGGAAACACACACATAGCAAGGTAAACCCGCTATATGAATTTATCGAATCCCCGGAAAGCAGAAAAGAAAAGGTAGTGGGCATGCTTCGCAGAACAAAGAACGCGATGCAGAATACACAAAAAGATGGAAAAATGCGGGAATCTATACAAAGCTATGAGGATGGATAAATTATGGGAGAGAACATATTTGCGCAACCAGGTTGCAGCCAAGGGTTCGCGAGAACAACCAAATTAGAACGAGCCGCTTTGTACTCCCGGAGTACTCCGTAAACAAAGGCTCTACGGCAGACAACATACTTGCTTTTCTAAAAGGCTGTGCAGTCGGGTTTGCAGTTTTATTTGTGTTTTATAAGTTATGGCTCCTGTCTGCCATAGGCGGCATAGCCGTTGGTGTCGCAAGCATTTATGCGGACAGGAAAAAGCGGGCGAACACCCGCATTCGGAAACTTCGAGTTGAGTTTTACGATATGCTGGAGGCAATGTCTGTTTCTATGCGTGCGGGAAACCCGGTTCTGAAGCGCGCTGGAAAGCGCAAAGGAAGACCTTTGAACTGATTTATTCAAAGACAGCGATATTATTGTGGAGCTGACGATAATTCTTGAGCGTTTTAGGAATGCGATGCCGCTGTCTGCAGCATTTGAGGATTTTTTTGCAGAGAGAAGTGGTCTGGAAGATGTGGCCAGCTTCGCCTCTGTTTATGCAACGATCGAGGGCAAATCCAGCCGGGCAGACGAGATCGTTCGGGAAACGCAGCAGATTATTGCCGATAAAATGGCGATAGAAATGGAAATTGACACATTGATGACGGCGGCAAAGTCCGAGGTCAGCATTATGCTTCTTCTGCCCCTGGTCATTTTGGGCGTCATCGGTTATGCCGGAGCAGGGTTTATGGACGCGATCTATACAACACCGGCAGGACGTCTGGTGGCAACCGGTGGTCTGGTGATTTTCATTATCAGCTATATTATGGCGCAGCGGTTCAGCAACGTCGAGATTTAGGAGTGAGGTTATGCTGATTATTGTTTTAGCCGTTGCTACGGCGCTTATGGCAGTGTGGCTGTTTCTGCTGGCTCATACCGAAAAGGAGGACTGGATTATTGCGGCCTATAACAAGATCCTCGCCAATCAGGAAAAATGACTGATTTGCAGGAGAAGGACCATTCAATGCGAAGAAAATAGCAGAGTACAGCAGCGCAGCTAAAAAAGCGGCGACCATACTGCTGGGGGTAACAGTCAGAAGCAAATCATGAAGCTTCAAAGGAAAACGACGCAATTCAACACGGGAATATGCAGCGTGTCGACATTTTGTCTATGCCGGGATTTGTTTTACAGCGCAAATATGACAAAATCGCAACCAGTGATCTGCGGCGTAAACTGTTATCGCAGTACACAGAGGCTCTACGGCAAAAAATACGCGCCGGAACGGACGGCGCAGCTGCTTTACAAGAATGCTGTCTTATCCGATCATCGGCGTGGCAATCGCTTTGATGCTTGGAGCACTGTTAATAAGCTGCGGAAACAAACCAGGCGGCCTTGCCGTCATGCTTGTCGGCGCGCTGCTGATTGTTGTGCTGACTTATGCGCTTTATGATGAGGTGAACGACAAGTTGAAAAAAAGCGCCGCGCTGCGATTAGCAGGCAGTTCCCCTAATGTGGTCTCAAACTGGCACTACTGGTGACATCGGGAATGATTTTTGGACAAGGCGTGGAAGCAAACGGCGGAGAGTCAGGATCTCGTTTTGTACCGTGAAATGAGAAAGACGGTCAACGAACTGGATAACCTGGTTGAACCGACGGCAGCCTATACGAATTTCCTTGGCCGCTGCAACACAAAAAAGAGACAACAAAGCTCGCTTCTGCGCTGATACAAAGCCAGTCGAAGGGAAACGCAGAGATTGGCGCGCTGCTGAAAGGGGATGGCGCATGACGCGTGGCAGGAACGCCGCCATACGGCCAAACGCGCCTCGGAGGCGGCGAATTCCAAGTTGATGATTCCTACCATCATGCTGTTTATTGCCATTTTGATCATGATCATGGTTCCGGGCGATGAATTTTACAAGTCTCTGATATTTCGGTACTTTCGCCACCGAAAGAGGGCGATGTACATATCACAAAATGACAGAAAGGAGAAGTAACTATGGTTCAAAAAGCTGAATCGAGCCAGCGCATTGGCGTACCTTAAGGCGACGATGTTCTTTGATGATCTCAAAAGGATGAAGCCGGACTGTCCGGCGTGGTGGTCGCAGTTTTGCTGATTTTGATCGCCGTTCTGGCCATTGTCGCCCTGTGGGGTGGATTGAGCGAATGGCTTTCCGACATGTGGGATAAGATTACCGGGGCCAACGGAACTGGGGCTATCAAGTCAAAACCGCTGTAATGCGGCAGACAAGGGAAGGGGATGGGCGCATGAAACTGCGGGTGCTTTGGAAAGATGAGCGAGGAGATGCCGTTGTTGAGGCGACCATCCTCTTTCCCATCATCATGATGATCTTTGCAGGTCTTATGCTGTTGGCAATGTACTTGCCTACAAGAGCGCTGCTTCAGCGGGCAACGCAATATACGGCCACAGCATTGGCCACAGAGCGAAGCGGTAGATGGCTTCGATGCAACCCGGAAACAGGAGACTACTACTGGGTTCGGGACAAAAAAGAGAATTAGAACGGTCTATGGTGCGGCGCTGGGCGCATTAAAGGGGAATAACCGCGATGAGGCGGATCACGCAGAGCAGCTTGTGACAGTCATGGAGAGCAAGGGAGTCGTCAACACAGGCAACGATCTGGAAGTAAATTATGGTGTGATCAATTATGTGGTTTACAGAGAAATCATCGTGACGGCGACCAAGCATATAAAATTGCCGGTAGATCTGTCGTTCGTCGGTCTGCAAAATGAGATACCAATTACCGTAACATCTACTGCCGTGGTGCAGAATGGAGATGAGTTCGTCCGGGACATTGATCTGGCGGCGGATATCGCGAAAGATATCGGTGAAAACACAACCTCGATGAAACATTATTGGGTAAGATAGGTATATTTTTAGGAAAGTTTAACGAGCTGCTGGGAATCTGACAATAGACAGGTAAATAGCATGAAAAGACTATTTGAAAAGATAAAAAATGACTGTGCCGGCGCCGTGACTGTCTTGGTCACGCTGCTGCTGATCCCGGCAGTTCTCATCAGTGGAACGGGTGTTGATTTAGCGCGGGCTTATGCCGCAAAGAGCATTGTACAGGACGCAAATCAGCTGGCAGGCAATTCGGCCCTGGCCAGCTATGATGCCATGCTGCAGGATCTTTACGGACTGTTTGCCATGTCTGTTAAGGATGAGGAGTTTGCCGGAATGATAAACCGTTACATACAGACCGCCATCTTCGGTGAGGAATGGAAGGATACCGGCCCCGGCACATTCCAACTCTTTTTATGGTTCGGATATCCAGTCCACCGAAATTGCGGCAGCTGGCGGGCAGAATTTGGATAATCCGGATGTGCTGCGCAGGCAAATCGAGGACTATGCCAAATATCGCGCGCCAAAAAGTTATTATGGGCGAAATCCTTGCCGCATTGGATGCCTTTGACAAAATGAAAAAAAGATGCGGACGTTGTAAAGAAAAAAATGGCTTTGGACGACCGCGTGGAAGAAATAGATAAGATCTACGGAGATATACGATTGTATTACAAATTTGAATGAGGCTGGAGCATTTGAAGAATCCGCCTATGAATCCGTAAACAGCCTTATTTCCGGGGGCATGCAGGCTCCACAGTCATGGATATCAAAAGCACTATCAAAAAATGCTTACGATGCGCGCGAGCTATATCATACGGAAGAAAGTGAGGAGCGAAAGGCTGATCGCGAAAAAGCAATTCAAAGGCTACTTAAGCAACATTCGAGCGCTGATCAACGGAGGCAAAGTCAAGGGCGGCTGGTATATGGGCGACTTTGACGAAAACGGAGGAGAGCCAAGAGGGCAAGTGGAATAACGAGATTCAATCATCCGGGCTGAAAACATCCTTGAAGAAAAGCGAAACCCGTCTCAATACATTTATTGATGGCAAAATGACAGTCTTTTCCGCACTTATCATTCTTTGCGAACAGGCGGAGCAGAAGAAAAGTGAGTTGGAGCCAACAGCTCGCTGAGCTGGAAGTAGCCCTCAACAGCGGTGAATGCTCGGACGAGCTTCGCAGCGGCATGACGGAAAAAGGATGCCGCGACCAACAAATCCACCATAGATACTTATAAGGATCTCCTGAAGTATAACTTGACAGCCATGGCAAACGCCATGTCAAGCGCAGACAAGCCGCAGTTGCAGAAGAATGTGAGCAGCAAAAACGGCATTTATTACGGAAAGCCCGATTTCGGAACAGATTTTTACTACTCTCTGGACGGATTGATCCACGCTGTGGAGGCTTGCGAGGTCGGATACGGTTTGCCGCAAATGGTCGGCCGGGACGAGCAGGCGGCGAATGACGCCTTGATTCGATTGACTACTATCGGTTCTCGACAGTTTTCCCACATTGGGTGTGTTTCTGAAGTTTCAGGACAGCAGCTTTGATGCAACGCATAACCGGGAGTTCTACGACACACTGAAGCAGCTTTATGGCGAAGACGGCGGCGGGAAAAAGAAAAAGCTACAAAAGCGCTGCCAAAAACTGATCGGCAATATACAGCAAGCGCTGAAGGACATTTTTCTATGAGCCGGAAGGCGCGTGGCACTATGCCAATGCATCCGCAGAAAAGGCCGATAGTGACGCCAACAGCTTTGTAGAGAGAAAAACTGGGAGAAAGATCCGGGGCTATAAAAACGCCTTGGATGATAGTATCCTTAAACGCCTTTGGGCTGGTGCAGGGCGGCGGTCAACAAGCTGCTGCTGCTAACCTACGATTCGGAAATGTTCTCCTGCTATTCCACAGGAAAACAGAGAAAAGGTGAAGACGGTCGGACGAGTGACGGAAAGCTCATACCGAAATCAATATGAACGGTATCCCTCTGGGAACAGATGTGAATTACTACTATCAATCGGACTGGAATACCTGTTCGGAGGAAACAGAGCGGATGCCATTGACAATCTGAAATCGGTGGCGGGACTGATTTTCCTTGTGCGGCTGGTGTTCAACTATGTGGCATCCTTTACGATTCCCATCAAGAGAACAGTCGCAGCTGTAAAGGCCTCGCTGGCCCGGGTTGGGCCCGTTTGCTGTGGCCATCGGCGAACTGGTCAGGCTGGGATTGGTCTTAGGAGAATCCGCCATAGATGTTGACGATTGAAAAACGGCTCAAGAGTGGAGCTGTTTAAGATAGGTGATCACGAAAACGATTCGATCGGGGGCTGGCGCTTCAGCATTTCAGGCGCAGCCGCCTCTGCGCTTGAACAAGCAAAATTGCAGGTGGAAGATGAGAAGTGGATGAAAAGCGACCGCACGGGCTTTGTGTACAAAGACTACATGCGTCTCTTCCTGCTGCTGGTAGACGGAGATGTTCTGGCAAAGCGCACAGCAGACTTGATCGAAATGAATGTGACAAATGTCAAGGAAAAAAAAATCGGTAGTCACAGCTCGCGTACTGATCGGGAAGCGGCGATGGCGAAGCGGGATATGTATCTTATGCAGTGAAGCGGTGACGGGCGTTGATATCAGTACCACGGTGGAGATGAAGATGATCTTTCTGTCTATGCCGTTTGCGCAAAAGCGGGTATAAACGGAAAAAATTCCTCCCGGAACATTAGAACTCACAGAAAAAGTAGACCACAGGGGGTATTGAT
>VOFG01003229.1_pt1 | contig 11586 bp, 13 predicted proteins | sample 5384171 | NCBI WGS metagenome assembly VOFG01 (sample SAMN12384726, study PRJNA508395) | human gut metagenome | isolation source: healthy gut F | host: Homo sapiens | reverse complement strand
ACCAATGGCAACGCCCGTTCCCCGTTATAATACACCTCGAAAGACACATCGCCATACTCACCCCTTGTCAAGTTCTGTCATGCCCACAACCAAGTGCCTGTCCGGAGAAACCACTTCCTGTTCTTCTACCCACTACAGGAAGGAAGCCCCACGGCCAGTCCCAAGCACCACACCCATTTCAAAAACTCCTGTCTTCATTCTTTTTCTTTCTTTTTAATTATTTCACATTAAAATACATACTATATTCAGATCACAGTCGCGCAGCCCCTCAATAATTCCGTATCGTGGCATATACCCCATAGGATTCCTTGTCCACATCAAACAAGGGGCGAAGCCGAACTCGCGTTCTCCGTTCTTCAGGACAAAACGTCCGGACTCACTATCCGCAAACGACAATCCTGCAAGTATCTCATCTTTGTTGCCTTTCAATATCACCTCGTCACGGGTCTCGAAAGCCAACAGCATCGGGCCATAAAACACAGCCAACATATTTTCCTTATCCGGCATGGACTGCAAACGGAATGCGTAACGAAACTCTATCCGTACCCTGTCACCATCTGCCCAACGCCTTGAAAGCTTCAGGAAGGAAGACGGACGTACCGGCATTTCCTGCTCCTCGCCGTTCACATATACCACTGCACCATCCGTCCAGGCGGGTATGAACAAATTCAACACGAAATCCACCGGACGGCGCACCGACACGGTGAAATCCACTATCGGTTCCACCGAAATCCCCGGCTTGTTCCAAACCGACCTTTTATCAGCCCAATGCACTTTGGAAGGCACGTATAAATTCACATACACGGCCGAGTCGTCATGATAATAAATGCCGTTGTTCAATTTGGCAAAAGCTTCGGCACAAGACCCGCTGCAACACTTGAAGTCGTTGTCCGCCATGTACGCCTTATGACGAGGTGACCCCAACGGCAAATGGTAAACATAAGCTCCGTGGAACGGCTCTGCACGGAAGCACCGCATTATAGAACATGTTCATGTAAACATCCGCATAACATGGATTACCCGTCCACGAAAAAGACTGGCATTCAACCGCTGCGTGTTATGGGTCACGCAACTCTCCGCAATGCCTTTGGTCAAAGTATTGCACAGATGGCAAGGTTCGCCCCAATGCTCTGCCGTCAACGAAGTCTCGGTCGTGACGTTCGGGCGCGGACCGCTGCTTGTGCCGTTGACATACGCATGGGAATGCATGAGCATATTCCAAAGTTCGCAACGGACTTCCCGTAACATTCCTCCCCGTGGACTCATACCGCCGGGCAAAACCGTTCACCAAAGCAATGTGCGTATTGGCATGCAATCCGGAAAGAATGTCCTCGTTCCGCACCAAGGGTTCCAAAACCATGAGGGGTCAAACAAGGAAGCCAGTTCCAAATACCGGGGTTTTCCGGATACACAGTAAAGTTGGTACAACACTTCGTTCATGCCCCCATCTCATTCTGGGGATTGGCATCTGCCGTGTACATCATGCGTGCGACAGTCGCCGAATCCAGTTTCGACATGCGCCTGTCCACATAACCGGCCAAGCCCTCCACCATGGCGTATGCCTTTTCATTCCCGGTGCGGAGATACACGTCCAACAGTCCCTGCATGATTTTGTGAAGCGTATAATACGGTGCCCACACACCTGTAAAACGCGTCTCCAACACCTCTATGTCCGTTTCGGGAAAAGCACTTAAATAACCGTTGCCGTGTGCTTGCTGGCAGGCATACATGCCCTCGACGACCTTCTCCAAGTTCCGTGCCAACCCGGCATCTTCATATCTCTCCACCAAAGCTGATACAGCCGAAAGATAATGTCCCACGAAATGTCCCCGCAACCCTACGCCGGGCGACTCCCAGCCTTCCAAGGGCTTTGCCACGGAAGGCAAGCCTGCGTTCACCCTGAAATTATGCAATAACCTGTCCGGTTCCAACGACTTAAGGAAAGCGGTATTCAGGTTTTCCGCTGCTTAACCCACGAAGAAGCCAATTCCACGTCATGGCTTGAAACGGCAACAATATCTCCGTCGCAGAAGAGCTGACGGCCATCTTGCCGCCTGCTTCCATCCGAACGGCTACCCAAAGGAAAAGTATAAACCAATAATGTGCCTTCATACACCCGTATCATTTATTCCTACTGCAAAGATACGCCCTTTCCACCCATCATAATAGGACAAAACCACCAAAAGATAGGATAAAAAACTTTTTTATCACGATTCTCTTTCCATGCCATGCAAAAACAACTTGGCGTGACATTTCCATCCCTCCGTACGCATTGGCTTTCGCAAAGGTGAGAGAGCCCCGGAAAACGACCTTTCACCCAACACGAACAAACGAATATAGACATTCTTTTGAACAGCAACACCAAACGGTAACAAACCACCAGTTCGACCAAGGCCAGACATGGCGGCAGGACAAACGTCCAAATCATGGGTACATAAAATCCCAGACTGTTGAACAGGTATTCCAACAAAAAGTCTGCAACCAATAAATGCCCAAAGTAGACCGTCCTATGCCATTCAATGCCGTTGCGATTCCTTTACCCTCAATAAGGCGGTAAACGTAGGAGACAACAGGAAAAACGACATGCTGCCTGCAATGCCTATCGCCAGACGATAGAGCACCACAGAAAGGTTCTGCACGTCCCACGTGAACGTCCCCAGTCCAACACCTGAGTGGAAACCATATACACCGTAAGCCTCCCGACCAAAATGGCAGCATAACACCAAAAGCCACAAGGGAAATCCCTAAAAACCATTTGCGGTGGCGGTCCAAAAGGGATTGATTCAGCTTACAAGCATATCCCACCCAAAACATGGGAAGCATAAAGTTGAAGTTCGCCACGCCGCCATAGGGCAAAATGCCGGACAACACGACAGTCACGAGGGCTGCCAGCCAAACATTCCGGAACAAGCGGATGGACAAGAATCCCACCAAATAACACAAAAACACACATTTCAAGAACCACACCGTGTTCATAAACCCCATCCAATCGGGAGTGAACAGGGCCGGCCACGGGTTATGCCCCATGACGGACACCGCCGTCCACACTATGACAAAAGCCGTCACCGAGGGCAAGAGCAACTGCACGAACTTCTTTTTCAACAGTTCTCCAAAAGTGAGCTTCAACGAAGAACCGAAGAAATAACCGCACAGCAACATGAACAACGGCATGTGGTAAGTATAAATAAAACTCCAAATAGGGTTATCCCAATAGTCATTCCCCGTGAGTTGTTCCACAGAATGCCCCAACAAGACACTGCCAATGGCAAAAAAACTTCAAGAAATCAAGATAAGGGATGCGGGCTTTCGAAGTTTCCATCAGAATGATATGATTAATGTTTTGAATAATTGCTTTCCGCCATTCCCCCACTTCACAAGCGGCATTCCGTGGCCGCCCCGTCGTAACGGGACTTCTACACCCGCCCCTTCACGGAACACCTCGTCCGCACTGCCGCCCAAGACCACGCGGAACTTGCGGGACTCCTCCATACCGGGAACGAACCTTCGCGCTGCCCGACGGACAATACACCCCGGCTATCGTCCCATTCCATCCGGATGGTCGAGAAACGCCCCTGTTCGTAACCGTAATTGTCGCCTTCGTCCTCATACAGGGTGAAAACGGCATCCCTTCCGGGATAGACCACGATGGTAAGTTCTTTTCCCGGCAACTCTCCCGTATGCTGCACAACCGGCCCCATCGGGACAATGGAACCCTGGCGCACGAACAAGGGAATCTTGTCGATTGGCGCATCCGCCTTGACATCCCGGCCGCCCCGGTACTTCTTCCCGCTCCAGAAATCCACCCAGTCCGTACCTTCCGGCAAATATACGGCCCGAGCCTTTCCACACCCTGCAAAGCCACGGAACCTTTATCATAGTACATCGGACGGGTCACGGGACACACCAGAAAAGCCGGACCGAACATGAATTCGTCCTGATGTCGTGCACACGGGCGTCGTCCGCAAAATCGAAAGCCAACAACCGGCTCATGGTATAGCTTTCTTGCGTGACCTTCCCGGCCAAAGAATATATATAAGGTATCAGGCGGTAACGTAAACGAATCATGCGCAGGATACTGTCATAAAAAGGCTGCCCGGCCGGCCGAACCGCCAAATCTCACGCGGAGTGTCCGTGCCATGGCTGCGGAACAGAGGCAAAAATGCCCCGTATTGCAGCATCCGCACGTAATATTCCCGGTAACCCATATCGTCCACGCCGGCATCGAAATCTCCCGCACGAAACCATTCGCGCCCTTTTCCGCGTGAAAAACGAACCGATATCCACCGTCCAATAAGGGCAGCCCGTAGCCATGAAATTCAACCCCTGCGGAATCTGCTGGGCGAACGACTTCCACGAAGCATGCGTATCGCCGTTCCACGTGATGGTAGAATAACGCTGTTGTCCCGCATAACTGGAACGCGTCAGGTTCACCACTCGCTTGCGGTCGGTCGTGGCACGCTGGTTTTCGTACAGCCCCTTGGAATGATACAACGAGAAAAGGCTGCTCCGCTCAGCCCCCAACACACCGTCCAACAAAGCCAGATTCCCTTTCCACCGTTCTTTATGGCTGTCCCAACCGTATCCTTCGGGCATCGGTCTCCAATCCGCATCCAACGGTTCCGTGCAGTCGCACCACCAAGCATCGAAACCGTTGCCGAAGAATTCCCCGTCGGCATATTCCCAATAGCGCGCCCGGGCCAGGGGATTGAAAGCGTCATACACAGAACGGGGCAACATAAAGCCACGCCTCTCAAAGTCTTTCGTCTGGGGGCAGTTCGTCGGGTTGGGCCAAATGGACACCATCAGCTTGGCATCCCACGCATGTATGGAATCTGCCAACGCACGCGGGTCGGGATAGTTTTCACGGTTCATCTTCATGTACCCCCACTGTCCGCCAGGCCAATAATTCCAATCCTGCACGATGACATCCAAAGGCACCTGCCGCCGACGGTATTCCTGCACGACGTCCACAAGCTCCTTCGAATGGGTATAGCGTTCCTTAGACTGAATGTAACCGAAAATATACCGGGGCATCATCGGAGATTGTCCCGTCAACTTGCGGTACTGGGCCACGACGCGATCCATCGTAGATCCTTTCATGAAATAATAATCCACCTCCTTGGCGGCTTCCAATTCCATGAAACCGCCTTCCGCCCCGTCTTGGAACTTCATCCCGCAACCCGCATCGAACAACAGGCCGTAGCCGGCCGTGGAGTTCAACACCGGTACCATCTCTTTCAGGTTATGCTGGCACAGGTACATCGTCTTGCCCCGCAAGTCGAGGAAATCTTCCATGTGGCATCCCAAACCGTAAAGCGCCTCGCCTTCCGACCAGCGGAAATGATTCCTGAACTTCCAAGTCCACCCCACCGTGTCGCGGCGAAGCACGTCCATCACTTCCTTCTCTCCGTCGGCCGTTTTCTCGATTCGCCTGCTATCCGGGTCGTAAACGACGTTTTCCATATACGTCTTCTCCGCCTCGCGCGGCATGTCCTGACGCTCGGAAAGCAAAACCTTTCCCGTGCGGGCATCCTTATAAGTGAGGGCACAAGTGTTCAAATCCACCCGCACTTCCAGGCTGTCCGACTGCAAAGAAAGCCCCCCTGACACCGAAGCTACCTGAAAAGGAACCTTGTTTTCCGTCCGCTCCACGCATACTATAGTACCGTTCCCCAAAAAATCGGCTTCACGCGTATAACGTACCCTGACGATGTCCGGACTCACGAACTCCACACGCATTCGCCCGTCCGCCGTACGGCAATATACCCCATTCTTTAGCATGACATAACCGTCGTCCGCCGCCGTTACAGAAACAGAGCCGACAAATATAAAAAAAACACAATGCGGCACCAGTCATAGACTGGAAACAAAACCTTCCAGTCTTTCTTGTTTCAATAAAACTCCTCCACGAATTTATAACCTCTTCTATTTTCATATATATATATTTTTTTTTTTGCTTTTCATCAAAGTGGCAAAGATATATTCTTCTCATTTTCATTTATAGGATAATATCACATAAATATAGGACAATAAGAACAAAATCTCACATCAACAAACCATCAGACAATCTATCGGATATATACACCGTCGTGGTGAACGGCAATAGCTCCGGGATATTTTAACCTTATCAGTAAAGATCTTCTCCAAGCCCTCCGGCTCCACAAATGTCTATCGGAACTAGTTCCATGAAGTCAAGTGTAAAGTCCGAGGTTTCACCACTGGTCAATACGGAGCGTAGACGTACGGAATGGTGAGTATTAGGTCTTACTTCTACGTTACAGATTTTACGGCGCAGCAAATTCACACAGTTATAATAATTAGTACATGTATTGGCACTATATCTCGGTGCGTCATTCCCATCATTTCCCCAAAACAGGCTTTTGGGAGCACTATAGTAACCATTATTTTTCATGATACGGGCGTTTTCTTCCAACTCTTCCGTGGAATAGATTCCGCTTGTATTCTCATCTTTGTTGCGCCAACCAGACCATCCGTTATAAAGCCCACCTATGCTTCCATCGTTTCCAAAAATACGCATATCCATCGGAAGCCCTTGCGGAATGCCGTCCACATAAACCTGGCCAATTCCTCGAGAAGCCAAAGCAGTATAGCCTAATCGTAGTTCATACGTGCCAGGAGGAACATTCGGCAAACGGAAAGTTATGTCATAACTTGTCCCCAATATACCGACCACATCCCCTCCCATATTAGACCATTGAACAATGGGACGCTCTAAAAAAAAAATGGTATTTTCGCTGAACTTCACGTTCTCCAGATAACCCGGTGGAAGATACCAATTGTGCCCTCCTGCTTCAGTTCCCTCTTCGCTGTTGTCTCCGGCGTTGTAAGCCTGTGTGGGATTTCCACAGAGACGTATATTATTAGTGGTCAATTCCGGCCACAACGTCAGGACATCAATGCGCATGCGTGTGTTCATCACCTTGTTACGCATGGTCTGGTCATAAGCCAATACGTCATCCACATAATAATATGCCACATTCAATGAGAAATTATCGGCATCTTCAGGAATCGTCAGATGTGCACCTCGGATACGTTCGTAGTTATTATATACACAAGCTTCGCTGTGGTTTATGTAGAAATCTCTTTCATACTCCACGGATGGATCAATTGTACGATACACCTTTTCCAGTTTGACTGTAGAGAAATCGAGCATTGTGCCTACCCATTCCGTGGGATCGGCATAAGCCGTGTTGACTTGCCAGCAATTGATAAGTTTGGCCGTACTGGTGAACAGACGATCCAGGATATGATAGGAAAGAAGCATGTTCAAAGGGTTATGCCTACTTTTCAAGGAGGATTTGTTCCAATACAACTCCTTATATGTTTTTCCGGTAACGGATTCTATCTTATCTAATCCGAAAATGCTGGCTGAAACATTATCATCGTATTTTTCTACTGCTAAATCATATAAAGCATCGATTTTTTGATCCATAGTCATATCCTCGCTGAAACGGTCAGGATATTTCTCATAGAGGATTTTGTCGGGTACAATGAAAAGGGTGAAACCACTGTACCGATGATCCGGCCGTTTACCTACGTAGTCTTCGTTTCCGATATGCATGCTTTGTGTAAATGGAACATAATTGTTTTCCAGACCTCATAATCGTCATCGCGATAACGGGACAGAGAATCGAGCAGAGCAGTCCGTTTGAGGGCTTCATAGAAAATAGCAAAAAATTTTGTGGTTCTCATCCAAGAGACTAGCTCCCAAGCTGGTGTTGGGGACTATCACCTTATCCACTGGATGTACCACACCGTTTTCTACGGAATCGTTTTCAATTCATTGATGATGACTGCACGCCGATTGATGACACTGAGTGTCATACCGTTAGAGTCGACCGTGTCACCGTCGGTCACAATAATTACAGGAAGGTCAAGCTGGTTACTTTCCTGATGAGTTTCGGAAAGATTATATGTATATAAAGCACGTTCCACTAAACAGGCCTTGACCAGGTATCGCGAGAAAGACTCGGAACTTCTTCAACAGAGGCATATCCGTTTTCTTTCAGGAAATCTTCCACTCCGGAATTTATAGGAGGGAAAAGCGTACGTGCCCCCGGCTGGCTAGTAGATCCATTCTTCCGGCTCCACAATGCGTTTGAATTGGCTGAAATCCTCATGATTGTTCAGAAAGTCGCTCATCATCTCACCAGTAAAGGTATAGTAGTTTTCGGTTGCAAGGTCGTCATTACAACTGGAAAAAAGATTATCTGTAGTGTTGAGAGCCACAGGACGCATACGAATAGCCAAGATTTGAATTTGTTTTCCATATCTTTGAGAATTTATCAACAAACACTAATTAACTAATACCTTCACAGTTTTTTCGTTCCATCGCTCATCATGTCCTGACGAATATAGATGCCACGCTGCTTCGGTTCAACCACACGTATGCCGTTAAGCGTATACCATACGGAGCTTACCACGGTAGCCATACCATCGGTAACTACACCGTCGATACTATCTACGAAACCATCCGGTTTGTTAGCATCCCCATCTCCATAATAATAGAGCCGGAAGTTGTCAAAAGCATGACCAGTCGTTCGTCAGCATACCCGTCTTGCGGACACCCAATACCGGCTCTTCACCTTCGCCCACGTAGAAATACGTGTCGCACTCATACTCTCCGTCTTCAAAAAGCAAGTTTTGCTCCTCCCGGTTGGTTAATGATGAAATGATACAACATATCGGATTCCGGAAACAGAGAATCAGGCAAAGCCACATCACTCGTTTCATATTTATATTCACTGACATTATCGAAAATGGATAGCAACTTTTCGTTCCATTTACCCTCACCGGACTCTATAAACAATTCGGCATTTTGGGCATCCGCGCTGTCGCGACGTGCCACGCCTGCATCGATAAATCCACCCGCACGATAGAAACCGTTCAACACAACACGGTAATATCCCGCAGGCACGTTGTACAACGGTTGATACACCTCGCTGCTATCACTGTAAATTTCACAGACCGTGGCATCCGTAGCCCCTGTCATATTAGTTAAAGATTCCATAATCCATCCGTCGGTAGACTTTACGTCTACGATTTCTCCTTGTTCATTCTCACTCTTGGTCTGAAAACCCGGATTGACAATCAGACCCGTGGCATCTACCGGGAAGTTTTTGCTAGCCTTAGCGAATTCGATATGAGCACTCAACATCTTAGAATAAACCTTATCCAAACGAACGGAATAACCGTTGATTTCATCCATAGTAGTAAATATTCCTTGCCCTACAATCTTGCCGTCGAGGATTTCATCAACCAAAGTATTCAGTTCACCGTATCCCTCAGTCCCGATGTATGCTTCGTAACTAACTTCACCCGTACCGGTCAACTTTTCTTTATGATTGAAAGTTTTAGTCTTCAATGCAAAAAGCCACCGCCATAGACTCTTGTCCCAATTCAATAGCTGTATTTAGCACTTCCGTCTGTTTTTATAAACTTCAGGAGTCAAGTTACCTATGGCAGAAGCTGCCTCTATGGCTTTGCTCAAACCGTCCTTGGCCTCCTGCGTAGTCAAAGAATCGGAAGACAACATTTCCTTAGCATCACGAATCAAGGCATCCAAGGCCGCTTGAGCCCTTCCATATTGCCGACACCCAAATATTTTATCTGGAAACTAGCATAGACTACCCAAGCATCCCCCCAAGTCACAGCCGACATCTTTACACCCACGCGGAGTTTCCCGTCTTCACCCACATAACAATCCACAACATTAAGGTAATTATTTCCATTTTCCTCAAAAATAACTTGCGCAGAACTTGTCCCGTTACACAACCATTTTCCGGCCAAAAACGTTTCACCGGTCCATGTCACCTCCTCGCAATTTCCTGCCACATTCTCCTCTTGTGGGCACGCTGTCACATGGAGAAGCGGTTCGGAAGCATCGTTACCGAAAAGGTAAGCCAATATGTCGTTCGTCTTGTCGCCTTCCTGGCCCCATCCTTCATGCCATTGGTTTTTGATTTGTAGAACTTGGAGAATAGAAGCCTTGCATGGCAATCTTATACGATCCCTGAGGCAAATTGCTGATTTCTTGATAGACTTCCCATTCTCTCCCATTCCACACTTCTGATAGAGAATGATTCTGACTGTAACTACCATCACCGTCTTAGCCCATCCTTCTCCTCCCTGGCATCGAAGTCTGGGTTCACTATCAGACCGGTCATTATCTGTTTCTCCGTTTACCAAAGCTTCCCTTACACGACATCCATATCTTATCAGCACGAGACTGTATGCTATCCACTTCTGCCGGATCGAACGTCCTCTTTTCATAAAGCGTCATCCAAACCATACACATATTCCTCATAATCAGGGAAGTCCAACTCCGCATAAGGCGATTCATCCCATGCCGTAAGCTCTTCACTTTTAGCCTTCAACACCTCATAGGCATTCACATCGGCTTTTAACACCTCCATGCCTTCTTGTAATGAAGTAATCAGTAATCCCAACGTGTTGTCATCCATGCCCGGATTGGATACCGCCTGCTTAGCCACCTCTATCAATTGGTTAAATTGGGCTTCACCGGCAACCGAATATTTCTTAAACAGAAGGTCATAGTCATTTTTCAATGTCTCAGCCTGTGTAATGATTTTCTTCAATTCTTCGGCCATGCCTCCTTCCACTTTTCCCAGATATTCCAATTTAAAATTATCGACCACAACCCAGTTACAGTTTGTTTCCACCGTCTTGAATCCCACCTTAATAGTTCCATCCATGGCAAAAAACTCCAACACCGTGTTACGGAGCTGGGGCTCTTCTTCCACAAGAACCCCGTTTTCAATCCGCCGAACTCCAAAGTATGAGCTTCCGCACGCGACTCGACACCTCCATTTTCTGCATAAAGATATACACCATATGGACGTATCTTGTTATCATTCTGTTGGTAACCAATCGTGTTGGCCGTCAATCGGTAATTCCCGACTGGCATATTTTCCAGCACCTGCGACAATTCGGTGTCTGCCAAAGAACTTCCCCACCCGGTCCATTTCTCTGCAAAACTTTGCATTTTGTATTCATTCGTAATCGTCTCATAGGTAGCACTCGCCTGAATGCTGGGAGAATTTACGGTAGTCCACCCATTGGTTGTTCCGTCCGTAAACGAATTATTGGCAATCACATTGGTAAAGTCCACCGGGGTTTCCGGTGTGGCACTCGAACTTTGCCAATTCACGATGGCCTGCTTCAAACTGGCAGCGGCAGCCTCTACTTCTTCCACCGTAGCGGCAGGATTATTATAGATACCGGCATATTCCCCATAATCCGTAAATCCAATTTCATCCGCCTTGTTCAATTGTTCCTGTAACTGCTTCTTGGCATGGAAAGCTTCATAAACCGCCGGAGTCACGAACTTCCATTCGTCACCGGCATTTTCATATCCGGCCGTACTTTTTATCAACCAAGGGGTCTACCGTGGTCTTCCCTTCTGATACGGCTATATACGAATTGGCATACAACGCACTGTTTGCCTCTACACCGTAAAGCTTGTCTTCATCAATCACTTTAATCTTATATGTACTGTTTCCTTGCGGCACGATTTTCCACAAGATATGGCCTGTTTTGTTATGA
>VOFG01002266.1_pt1 | contig 11593 bp, 21 predicted proteins | sample 5384171 | NCBI WGS metagenome assembly VOFG01 (sample SAMN12384726, study PRJNA508395) | human gut metagenome | isolation source: healthy gut F | host: Homo sapiens | reverse complement strand
TGATCTCCTGCTTTACTTATCCAGTTCTCCGTGCGCTGCGTCCACAAATGGCTTTTCGCGTCCACCTGATACTCGGATAAGCCTGTCCGTCGGTATGATTCTGAAGATAGAAAGGTACTCGATATTTCCCTCCGGTCCCTTGATCGGGGAATACTCCAGATTCAGGATCTCAAATCCAATGCTTACCGCAAATTCGATCACCTTCTCAATAACCTCCAGATGGGTGTTCTTCTCGCGCACCACACCCTTCTTGCCAACCTTTTCTCTGCCTGCCTCAAACTGCGGTTTGATCAGGCGAACAATCTGACCGTCGTCGGCTAACAGAGCCTTCACCGGTCCCTAACACCTTGGTCAGAGATAAAGGAAACATCGATGGAGGAGAAGTTGATCTTGTCCGCGATGTCCTCCGGGTCACGTAACGGATGTTGGTCTTTTTCCATGCAGACCACCCGCGGGTCATTGCGAAGCTTCCAGTCTAACTGGCCATGCCCTACATCTACCGCGTATACCTTTACTGCGCCGTTCTGCAGCATGCAGTCGGTAAAGCCGCCGGTGGAGGAACCCACGTCCATACAGATCTTATCTTTTAATTCCACGCCAAAATGGGTCATGGCCTTTTCTAATTTCAGGCCGCCGCGGCTGACATACTTTAAGGTTGCGCCGCGCACCTCGATGTTGGCGGTCTCCTCAAACATGGAGCCTGCTTTGTCTTCCTTCTGTCCGTCTACATAAACGATTCCTGACATGATGATGGCCTTTGCCTTCTCTCTGGATGTGGCTTGTTCACGATCAGGATATCCAGTCTTTCCTTCATTTGCTTTTCCTCTTTCTCTTCTATGATTCCATTCCTGGCTGTTTCCTCTGTATTTTTCTGTCCGGCACTCATCATGGCATCCTCAGAGCATTCGCTCCGTTTCTGGCGCTCCACCGCTTTCATGACATCCTCCCAGCGGCGCCCAGGCTTTTCTCATGGTGCGGATCACGGAATCGCTGTCGATTCCAAGTTCCTCCACGCAGCACCGATACATTGCCATGCTCCACGTAGGCATCTGGCAGCGCAATCGTCAGTACCTGCACCTTCGGATAATGCTCCTGCGTAAGCCTTTATCTGCAGGCCATATCCTCCCTCGAAGCACGTTTTCTTCCAGAACCACCAGAAGCTCATGGTTCTCTGCCAGACGATCCGCCAGTTCATAATCCACCGGCTTGATAAACCGGCCATTCGCCAGCGTACAGGTAAAGCCTGCGGCCTTCAATTTTTCCCGCACATGCTCTGCGGTGCTCACCATGCTTCCCACCGCCAGCAGGGGCAATGCGGCTGCCCTCGTAAAGGAGTTCGCCCTTTCCGTACTCAATGGACGCGTCAAATTCTTTTAAGCCCCGGTATGCCTGTCCCCGCGGATAGCGGATGGCAATGGGACCGTCATAATGACATACCGCAAATTCCAGTTCCTGCCGCAGCTCCATAAGTTTTTCAGACCATAATGCTCATATTCGGGATACAGCTCAAATAGGACAGGTCAAAGATACCCTGATGCGTCTCCCCGTCACTTCCTACCAGTCCTGCCCTGTCTAACGCAAAGACCACCGGCAGATTCTGGATGCAGACATCATGAAGTACCTGGTCAAATCCTCTCTGTAAAAAAGAGGAATACACTGCTACCACCGGTTTTTAAACCGGCTGCCGCCATACCCGCCGCCGAGGTAACCGCGTGTTCCTCCGCGATTCCCACATCGAAAAAGCGGTCCGGGTAGCGTTTTGCAAATGCTTTTAATCCGGTTCCGTCCGGCATCGCCGCTGTAACGGCCACCAGGCGTTTTCCGTCTCTGCCAGCTGGCAGATTTCCTTAGAAAATACATCCGTATAGGTCGGATATACCTTTTCCTTTAAGGACTTTCCGGTTGCGATATCGAACGGGTCAATACCGTGGAACCGGGACGGATTCTTCTCCGCCGGGGCGTAGCCCTTTCCCTTCTTGGTCAGCACATGCACCAGTACTGCGTGATCCATCCTGCGCGCCTCTTTGAAGGTCTTAACCATAGCTTTGATGTCGTGGCCGTCCACCGGGCCAAAGGTACGTTACGCCCATATTTTCAAACCACATGCCCGGAATCAGAAGCTGCTTGATGCTGTCCTTGGTGCGGCTGATTTTCTCTACCAGCCCGGCCCCTACCACCGGAATTTTAAGCAAGGTTTCCGATACCTGGCGTTTAAGTTCGTTAGCCCCCACGCCAGAACGCAGGCCACTTAAATATTTGGACATGCCCCCTACATTTTCCGAGATGGACATGTTGTTATCGTTCAGTACAATAATAAAATTCTTTTTCAGATGCGCCGCATTGTTCAATGCCTCATAGGCCATGCCACCGGTCAGGGCGCCATCTCCGATGACAGAAATAACCGCGTAATCCTCCCCTAACAGATCCCGGCCCTGGGCAATGCCAAGTCCGGCCGAAATAGATGTCGAGCTGTGACCTGTATCAAAGGCATCATAAGGGCTTTCCTTCCGTTTTGGAAAACCGCTTAACCCGCCGTACTGGCGCAGTTCATCAAACATCTCCGGCGCCCGCTTAAGATCTTGTGGGTATAGGACTGATGCCCCACATCCCAGATGACCTTGTCTTTTGGCAGGTCAAAGGCCAGGTACAGGGCAATGGTCAGTTCCACAACACCCAGGTTGGAAGCCAGATGGCCGCCGGTCACACTGATCTTCTCGATCAGGAACTGACGGATTTCGGCTGCCAGGGTCTTTAATTCCTCTTGGCTTAAATTTTCACGTCCCACGGACCTTCTATATGTTCCAGAATCATGGTTTTGCAACTCCCGTAACTTCTCCTATTTTTCCGTTCTACCAGCATGGTGATCAGATTCTCCAGGAATGGATTTTCTCCCGGAAGTTCTTTTAACAGGCTGACCGCACGGGCAGAGATTTCTGCCACGTCAGCCCTGGCCTGATCCAGCCCCACCAGTGTCACGTAGGTTGTCTTCTGATTTTTCTCATCGCTTAAGACCGGCTTGCCAAGTTCTTCGCTGGTGCTGGTCACATCCAGAATATCATCCTGGATCTGGAATGCCGCCCCACCGCGGAAGCAATTTCTTCCACACGCTTCCCTTCTTCCTCTGACGCGCCGCCGAGAATGGCTCCGATCATCATGGAGGCCTCGAGGAGAGCACCGGTCTTTAACCGGTAGATGAAATCCAGCTTTTCCTGCGGGATTGGCTTTCCGGTCAGTTCCACATCTACCACCTGGCCGCCGATCATGCCGTAAATACCGGTCTTCTCCGCCAGCACCTGAATGGCCTTTGCCGCCCGGTCCGGGTATGCCGTCATGGAAAATGCTTTCGATGCCGTCTCGAACGCATAGATCATCAGGGCGTCCCCCCGCCAGCACTGCCATGTCGTAGCCAAATTTCTTCCAGGTGGTAGGAAGGCCGCGGCGGAGCTCATCGTTATCCATACAGGGAAGGTCATCGTGGATCAGGGAGGATGTATGAATCATCTCCATGGCTGCCATGAAGGGCTCCACGGCCTTTTCCGTGCCGCCAAACAGATGGTACGTCTCTTCCATGAGCATGGGGCGCAGGCGCTTTCCGCCGGCCCGCACACTATAGTTCATAGCCTCAAAAATGGTTTTCTGATGTCCTTCTTCTTTCGGAAGGTAGCTTTCAACCGCTTCTACCTCACCGGTCCGTTTCTTCAGTTCTTCACGCATCTCCATCTTCCTCTGCACCTCCCTGCAGGATGATCATCTGCTTTTCTACTTTATCGATCTTGTCATTGCAGGCCTTTATCAGCTTTATGCCTGCCTCATAGCAGGCAAAGGATTCCTCTAGTGTGGTGTCCGAGACTCCAGCTTTTCCAGAAGTTCATCCAGCTCCGCAAAGGTCTGCTCTATTGATTTTTCCATATCTGCTCCTTTTACCGCATGCCACCTGCTCTGTCTCAATCATTACTTTCTGTCCTGTTACCCGGCGTTTTCTGATATGGTATCGTTTCGGTTACCTGTGCCAGAATCTTTCCATCGGAAATGCGCAGGGTGATCTCTTCTCCCGGCGCTGTCTGAGCGACACTGGAAAGCCGTTTTCCCTCCGCGTCCGTCACAAATCCATATCCATTGCTGATCTTCGCGAGCGGCGATAATCCGTGCAGGCGTCCGCCAAGCAGTGCCAGACGGTGCCGCGCGCCGGTCAGCTTCTGCTCCATGGCCCGCTTCATGGCATCTTCCGTGTCCGTAGGCGCTGCCTCTGCTCCCGCAGCTTCCGCTCCGGATCGTGCAGCTTCAGGCGCAGGCGGTACTGCTCTGCCCGGTAACGGGCAAGTTCTGTCTTCCGCTCCATAGCCTGATTGAGCGCCGTCTGATAAGAAAGCCGCACTGTCTCAAACTGGCGGTAATCGAATACGGCCAGTTCTGCCGCCGCAGACGGGGTTGGTGCCCGCAAGTCTGCCACATAGTCCGCAATGGTCACGTCCGTCTCATGGCCTACCGCGGAGATGACCGAGTCGCGCAGTCAAAGATGGCCCGCGCCACAACCTCTTCGTTAAACGCCCATAAGTCCTCAATGGAACCGCCTCCGCGCCCTACGATCAGCACATCCAGGCCCATACGGTCCAGCGTACGGATTCCGGCTGCAATGGAAGCAGAGGCTCCCGCCCCCTGCACCAGAGCAGGATATAAGACAAGCTGGACATAGGGATTTCTGCGGTTCGTGATATTCATGATATCCCGGATGGCCGCACCGGTGGAGGCCGTCACCACACCCACCGTCTTCGCGTACCGGGGAATGGGCTGCTTATACTCTGGCGCGAACATACCCATCTCTTCCAGTTCATCCCGAAGCTTTAAGAAGCGCTGGTATAAGTCCCCGCGGCCCTCCTGCTCAATCTTTCTGGCATACAGCTGGTATTTTCCGTCGCGCTCGTAGACATCGACCGAGCCGGTCACCACCACCTGCTGTCCTTCCTGTAACTGAAAAGAGAGACCTTTCCTCTGGCCGGCAAACATGACTGCCGCCAGAGTTCCGGTCCCGTCCTTCAGCGTAAAATAAATATGTCCTGATGTATGGTACTTACAGTTTGAGACCTCGCCCCGCACCGTAATCCGGCTGAGAGCAAAGTCCTGGGCAAACATATTTTTAATGTAGGAATTCACCTGGGAAACAGAATAAATGCTGGCCATATTACTCCTCGGTCACAAGCTTCGCCAGCACACCGTTGATGAAAGCCGGTGAATCCTTTCCGCCAAATTTCTTCGCAAGGTTTACCGCCTCGTTGATGGCAACCTTGGAAGGCACCTCACTGTCGTACTGCATCTCATAAACAGCCTGACGCAGGATGGTAAGCTCTACCTTTCCCATGCGGCTGGTCTTCCATCCCTGGGCTACCTCATCGATGCGGGCATCCAGTTCCGGGATCTTTCCGGCAATTCCTTCCACACGGTCGGTTAAGAAGGTTCGGTCAACCTCTTTCATCTCCACATTGTGGACAACTTCCTCTGTTCCGTTTTCTGCTATGTCGTCCTCCTGCGGAGCGTCAAAATACTGCTCCACCTGGGCCTTTATCTCCTCTGTCGGATAAAACTCTACTCCGAACAGGATCTTAAAACAATGCTCACGCATCTCTCTTCTGGTCATCTGTCTTTCTTCCTCCTGATGTAACTGTTCAGTGCCTGCCGCACAGTTATTCAATCTTACGCATTATCATAGCATACTTTTTTCAGTTTCACAAGTGGAGCCGCTTTCACAGGGGTATAAAGTTGCCGCATCAGACACACTAGAGAGTATCTTATGCGGCAAAGGTTTTATTTTCTTACGAAAGGAGTCTTGTTTATGTTTGGATTTCTGATTGCCCTTTGTCCGGCGCCCTTATGAGCATCCAGGGGTCTTAAATACCGGGCTGACCCGCCAGACCGGCATCTGGCTTTCTGCCGGCTGGGTTCAGCTCACTGCTTTTTTCACCTGCGTGGTTCTCTGGCTGTTTTCCGAACGAACGCCGGTTTCTTCTCTGCTCACCGTGCGGCCCTGGTATATGGCCATTGGCGGAGTGCTTGGTGCTTTCATCACCTGGACGGTCATCCGAGTATGGACGGGCTTGGTCCGCGAAGGCCACACTCTTTATTGTGGTGACCCAGATTATTGTGGCCTACACCATTGAACTGTTCGGATGGTTCGGCGTGGAGAAAGCGCCTTTTGAATGGCGAAAAACCATTGGCGCACTCATTGCGATCGGAGGAATCGTGCTGTTTCACAGCTGAACAGGCTGGATCATGTTCCCGCGTAACTGTTCAGTACCCTCACAGTTACGGGCAAAAAATCCATTGAAAATTGCCTTCGGCAATGGGATTTTTGCCTGCAAGCCCATGTTTTCATACGGTCAGCGCAGTGAATGCGCAGACCTACTGAACAGTTACGTTCCCGTACTAAATTTCATCATGCTGACAGATGATCCGGCAAAAGCTTCTCCTACCGCGGCAGATTTGTCCTTCCCTCCCGGTCCAGCATACGCAGAATAAAATCCACGGAACCGTCAATTCCGTAGGCTGCGCTGTTTAAGCACAGATCATAGTTGGAGGCATTGCCCCATTTTCTTCCGGTAAAGAAATGGTAATAGTCCTGATGATCCCGGTCCAGCTTTTTTTTAACAAATGCTTTGCCTTTTTCGCGCTTAAGCCCGGATGAAGCTCCATGGCACGGCGCAGGCGCTGCTCAAAGGGAGCTGTGATGAAAATGCTGATGTGCGGAATGTGATTGTTCGTCAGGATCACATCGGCGCAGCGGCCCATCACAATGAAGTCCTCATGTTTTGCCATGTCGCAGATCAGATCACTCTGGTTGAAAAAGATGGCGTCGCGCTTACTTAAGCCATGGTAACGGCTGAACTCCGAAGCCCAGGTTTTTAAGGTCATTTTCTGGGCTTTCGCGAAAGCGCCCTCCTGATTTGCCTTATCCATTTCTTTTTTCCCGGATAACTGCTCAGATCCTTTACATGATCCTTTTCCGCCTCCAGGCGTTTTAACACCGCGGAGAAAATTTCCGCATCATAATAATTGATCCGCAGGCGGTCTGCCAGAGTAAAGCCAATCTCATTGCCGCCACAGCCATAGGTACGGCTGATGCAGATGATCAGATGATCTTTGCCGGAAAAGCGATTCTCCAGGTTTAAGGTATTTAAACTGGCCATCTTCTGATCCAGTACATCACCATCGCCAAAGCTGGTAGGCAGTGCCAGCACCTCATGCAGGATACTGGTGTACTCCCGCATGATCATGGAGCGGCTTTCCTTATCCGAATGGTCCGTGCCATGTTGCTGATCAGCGCCAGCTCGCTTCGGAGCTGATGGCCGCTGTCCCGCTGCATCATCAGATCCACAATCTCCGTCACGCAGCGTTCCCGGTCGCGGTTGAACACGCGGCCCAGAGAGGATCCCAGACGGGTATAAACCTCCGCATCCAGATCATAGATGCGCTCCGCAAGCTCGCGGAGACTTTCCCGTGTATATTCCATAGTCTGTTTCCCTCCTTATAAAAAAGAATACCAGCATGTCCAGTAAAAATACCGGAATCAGAAATATGACAGACCAGAGCAGGTAGCCGAAAAATGAAGGCATCCGGATACCATTCTCGTCGGAAATGGATTTGACCATAAAGTTCGGCGCATTGCCGATGTAAGTGTTCGCTCCCATAAATACCGCGCCGCATGAGATAGCCTCCAGCATGGCAACCGGAACCGTTCCGAGAATCGTCGGCATGCCTCGGTAAAGCCCAGCGCTCCGGCCGTGGTCAGAAATACCAGGTAGGTCGGTGTATTATCCAGGAAGCTGGACAGGAATCCCGTTGCCCAGAACATCTCAAAGGGCTTGTTTAAGCCGAGGCTTGCGCCGTTTGCCTTTAAGATCATAAGGGCCGGCTGCATGGTAATGAAGATACCGACAAAGAGAACTGGCAACCTCATGAATGGCGCCCCAGGTAAAGTGGTTCTTCCGGCGGATTTCTGCATTTGTGGTTTTAAAGGACAGAAGCGCTGCCGCAAGAATGATCACCACCTCAATCAGAGCCGGGTAGGTTAAGGTTACCTCTCCAAACAGATGGATACCGCGGACTGCACCCTCTGCATCCTGAAATGCTGCCATCCCGGTAATGTTCCGCTTAAAATCACGGCAGCCACGATCATAGCCAGAAAGATCAGGTTGTGAAGTCCCAGAATATGGACCTCCGTACCAGGCTTGCTGATATCCGGTTTTAAGCCTTCCGCAATGTCCTTCCGGTAAGCCCTGCGGTCCAGAAAATAAAATACCGTCAGTAAAATCACCACATTAAACAGAAGGACCGGTAACAGATGCAGGCTCCAGAAAACGGAACACCACGCATAAAGCCCATTAAAAGCGGCGGATCTCCAATCGGCGTTAAGCAGCCTCCGATATTGAAATCAGGAAAATGAAGAAGACCATAATGTGGCTTCTCCGCTTTCTCCAGGCATTCATCTTAATGATGGGACGCACCATCAGCATGCTGGCACCGGTGGTGCCGATCCAGCTCGAGAGCATGGTGCCGATCAGAAGAAGTCCCACATTGATGCGTGGGGAACCTGCCAGATCCCCCTCCAGGGTAATGTTACCTGAAACACAAAAGACCGAACAGCAAAATGATAAATGTCAGATAATCATCTACGATACATTCCAACACCTTCTCAAACGCCTGCCCGGGGCCATACACAAACGCAAAGGGCAGCACAAACAGCAGCGACCAGAATACGACCGCATGGGGCTGGTGCCTCCCACCACTCTGCTTTTACCAGCGGCAGCACCGCGATACAGAGCAGAAGTCCCAAATGGAATACAAAATGCAAGATTCATCATCATTCCTCCTTGTCTTCCTGTTTAGTCTTGAACAGTCAAACTGTTCTTCCTCGGAAACAACCATGGATTATAGCACCTTTCTTCTGAAATGTAACTCATCGATATTTTATTATCACACTTTTACAACATTTTAACGCATTGGCCCTCCCAATTCACAGCCAGATGTTAAAAAGCCGGCCCGTTTCCGCCAGCCTTCTGACTTTGCTTTCTGTTTTTCTTTTACTGCTGTTGATGTTGACACCTGCGATGCGGATGTTAACATCCAGCACGGTAAGTCCGGTCATGTTCTCGATGGCAGACTTGACACGGTCCTGCACACGCTCACCACATCCGGAATGTTGTAGCCATACTTGATGTTTAAGGACAGGTCTACGGACACATGCCCTCTGTCACGTCTTTACGCCCTTGGACAGGTTCTTCGTTTCCAACCAGTCATGTTGCCAGCCATGGAATCCACGGCCCTCAGTTGCTGCCAGGCCGCAATGATAGCTACCACTTCATCCATGATGCGCACCTCTCCCATCATCTCTTTTTCATAAATTTATGTGTATTTCTTCCTTCTAACTCTGCTGCCACAGTGTTCCCTCCTCAGATCAGACAGATTTCACGGCCTTTGCCCGAAATCTTTTTATTTCCTTATAGTAAACAAATCTGCCCTGATTTTGCAAGGGGCTTTTGTTTTTAATCCTCCAGATTCAAAAGCGTATCGATAATATTTTCCGCACTAACCTCCGTTTTGCGCTTCACGATATCCTCGATCTGGGCCCGCTGCTGGTCAGTGATGGAGGGCGCGTTGATGACCATCCACCTTTCCATCGGTCAGGCTTTACCACCGGATCCGCAAAGCCCCGGGCCTGCAGAAGCGTCTCCGCCGCGTTTTCTTTTTTCTGCCACCGCGGTCAGGGCGATCATATTCTGGATGGCCTCCTGCTTGGCAGCCTCGTCAATGTTCGTGCTGTTGATGATGGAATTTAAGGTTTCCTTATTTCTTGCCCGGATCTGTTCCCGGTTTAACTGCACCCCTGCTATGTAATCCGAAACTGTAAGGCCGCTGGTCAGCACTGCCTCGCCCGGATTTTCCATCCCGGCCTCCTCACCGCCATCCCCAGCTGTCAATCTCGGCCAGCTCCGTTCCCGCATCTGATTCTGCCAGAAGGCTTCCTCCTGCGATGCCTCTGCCTGAAGTCCGATCCTTCCGCCTGGGGCTGCGCCTCCTCGATGATGGCACTGTCTCCCCAGTCCGTTTTTCTGGTTCTCCGCCAGCAGGTCCTCCTCGAAATATCAAAGGTTCCTGCCTGATAAATTCCGTCTCCGCGCTGGCCTCCAGTTCCTGTTTTCCCGCGTAATTCAGATATCCGCAGCCGCAATCATAATGGCCAGGGTCGTGATGATGATCTGATTTCTTCGAAACAGTTTCTTCATATTGATGTCCTGCTTTCCTGTTCCTTCCTGTTTTGGTATTCCTTCCTGTTTCAGTCTCATACCAACGCCCTTTTTTACTCCACCCGCTTTAACACTTTTTATTTTATTCGCCGGAAGCCCGAATAATGCCTCCATGGCCTCGAAATCTCTGCCTGCACGGAGGGCTGGCCGCCGCCGGAGGCACTGATGACGATCCCGGCAATCTCCGGATAGACCTCTTTGCCACCACCGGCTCCTGCCCGCTTCCGCTTCCCGTCAGTACCGTGCTGTGTTCCTGGTCCATGCTTTCCACGGACCGGTCTGTTCCGCTCCCCCTTTTCCGTGGTTACCGATTTTGAGGTGCTGTTGTCCCCCTGAATCACCTTTTCCGCGGAGGATTTCAGCACGACCATCACATCCACCCCACCCACACCGGAAACGCCCCTCAGAATTTCCTTCACCCCGCTTCTCCAGTTCCTGCTCATAGGCGGCCGCATCCTGCCCGGCTGCCATAGAGGCACTTCCCGCCTCCTCCACATTCCGATGCCGGAAGTGCCATCCGGCTGCTTTTACTGCCCGCCGGAAACGCCAGGATACAAAGGATCACGCCCACCGTCAGAAGAAAGACCCACCGGTCCTTCCCCTGCAATTTTAATTTCCACATACTGCTCCTCCAGACCATAATACTCCTGAATCTTATTTGACAGCTTCTCCTGTTCTGCCGGTGCGGACTGCGCAGAAAGAACTGCCCGGATTTCCTGCACCGTCCCAAACTCCGGGCTGCTTTCGTCATCCTCGATCCGGACGCTGCAGTCTGACAGGGAAACTCCGAGAGACTGCGCAAGCTCCCTTACATCCCGGCCAACCGCCTCTCATACTGTGAGAAAATCTGTCCCAGGCGTTTTTGCTCTGACACCCCCAGCTGTTCTTTCAGCTCTTCCGCTTCTCCACGGACCATCAGATCCCTCATAGCTGCGCGCCAGCACCTCCTCTAAGTCAAATCCGAAGTAAACGGCTCTACTGCCAATAGGATCAGCACCATGCCCGCAAACAGTCGGATATACTTTCCCGTACTTCTGTCCCGGCAGCAGGTTCTCCATCACGGATAAAAACAGGAAAACGCTGTCAGGTTCCGAATCCGCTCGTAAACTGCTGTCACGCAACCGCCTCCTTTTCCTCCGAACCCCGGGTGCAGACACATGCACCGCACATGCCAGCCCGCCTTTCCTAGTATAATCCACGATAATTACCGATCCATTACACGCAGGATAAATTTTCATGTGCAAGGAAGCTGAATGAGGCGATGCCGGTAGCATCGTCGATTGAAGCTGACGCGGCAG
>VOFG01004548.1_pt1 | contig 11613 bp, 24 predicted proteins | sample 5384171 | NCBI WGS metagenome assembly VOFG01 (sample SAMN12384726, study PRJNA508395) | human gut metagenome | isolation source: healthy gut F | host: Homo sapiens | reverse complement strand
GCTTGGTTATGATATAATTGCTTAGTCAACATGTATGTGGTTTTTGAAGATACGATATATCTTCTAATAAATCCTCCTTAGCTCAGTCGGTAGAGCATTCGGCTGTTAACCGAAGTGTCGTTGGTTCGAGTCCAACAGGGGAGGTAGCTTTTCGGACCTAGAGCCGATAGCAATAGAGATTGGCTCCATGGTCAAGCGGTTAAGACACCGCCCGTTCACGGCGGTAACAGGGGTTCAAATCCCTTGGAGTCACTTTCCTTTAAGGAAAAATTAAATATGGTGCCATAGCCAAGTGGTAAGGCAAAGGTCTGCAACACCTCTATCCCCGGTTCAAATCTGGTGGCACCTCTACTAAAACCAGAGTTTGATACTCTGGTTTTTATGTTGTTCATGTAGTTCAGAGAAAATTTTTTATATGAAAAAACAGTCTGTGAGGATGTGAGCAGATAATTGTATTACTTTTCCATAATATTTGCTGCTCCAGAAACCAAGTAAAATCAACATGGATAACGTTTTTCACAAAATAAGGGTAAATAAAGAGAAGAAACAAGGAAACTGCAAAATTTCAGTTTGAAGATAACGGGATTTTGCAGTTTTTTGCCAAAGACATCGTTTTCCAATCTTAGGATTTCTTTCTTTTATAAAATATGGTTTTATAATGTCACAGCAGGAGAAACAGAAAAAATTCAAAAAAGAAAGAGAAGAGAGGAAGAATATTATGAGAAAAAAGACTTCTAGCATTAGGAATCGCAGCAGTTCTTGGAGTAAACATTGCAAGTACATCTGTAGTATGGGCAGCAGATAAGGTAGAGATCACAAATGTATCTTATGATCCAACGAGAGAATTATATGAGCAGTATAACAAGGTGTTTGCGGAACACTGGAAAGAAAAAACAGGTCAGGAGGTGGAAGTGACGCAGTCTCATGGAGGTTCTGGCAAGCAGGCACTGGAGGTCGCAAAATGGTCTGGAAGCAGATGTTGTAACACTGGCTCTGGAGTATGATGTAAATGCCGTAGAGGATGCAGAAATATGATTGAAGACGGATGGATTGATGAATTTCCAAATGACAGTTCACCGTATACATCTACAATTGTATTTCTTGTAAGAAAAGGAAACCCAAAAGGAATTAAGGACTGGGATGATCTGATCAAAGAAGATGTTGGAGTCATTACCCCTAATCCTAAGACTTCCGGAGGTGCAAGATGGAATTATCTTGCCGCCTGGGCTTATGCAGACAAGCAGTTTAATGGGGATGAAGATAAAATAAAAGACTTTATCAAAGAAACTTTATGCAAATGTTCTTGTACTGGATTCCGGAGCAAGAGGCGCAACCACTTCCTTCGTGGAGAACGGACAGGGAGATGTCCTGATCGCCTGGGAAAATGAAGCATTTCTTTCTGTACAGGATGATCCGGATGATTATGAGATTGTGACACCGAGTATCAGTATCCTGGCGCAGCCGTCCGTAACAGTTGTTGATTCTGTAGTAGACAAAAAAGGAACCAGAGATGTAGCAACGGAATATCTGAATTATCTGTATTCTGATGAAGTACAGAGAATTGCAGGAGATAATTACTACCGTCCGTCAAAATGAAGATATCCTGAAAGAATATGCAGATGTTTTGATCTGGATGTAAATCTTGTGACGATCGATGACTTTGGTGGCTGGGATAAGGCACAGGAAACTCACTTTGCAGATGGCGGTGTGTTTGATCAGATTTATGAAGAGTAATGTAAATTGTAATACAGATTGAAGTGATCGAGACAAAACTTCCCCCGGCAGACAGCAGGATCGCTGCACCGGGGGAAGTTCGTATATAATATAAGAGATATAAGGTCAAAGATATAAAATTATCCCTGATATACAATTTTTCCGTTACAGATCGTGTAATGGATTTTTCCATAAAGTTCAGCACCTTTAAACGGACTGTTGGATGATTTGGATGCAAAATCAGTGACGGTCCACGTTTCATCAGGATTGAAAATTACAAAAATCTGCAGGCGCATGAACCTGAATACTGCCGCCCGGAAGTTTGTAGAGCTTTGCAGGATTGCAGGTCATTTTTCAAGAAGCTCCATCAATGTGAGATATCCTTCTTTTTACCAGAGAAGTAATTCCAAGTCCGAGGGAAGTCTCAAGTCCTGTGATGCCACTGGGTGCCTCTGTGAGAGGTTTGGCTTTTCTTCAGCACTGTGCGGGGCATGGTCGGTGGCAATCAGATCCCGATCGTCCCGTCTTTGAGTCCCTGAATAATTTCCTGACGATCTTTTCTGTACGGAGAGGAGGTTCATTTTGGCAAGTGTGCCATGCTCAAAGGAGCGCCTCCTCAGTCAGTGTAAAAGTGATGTGGAGTGGCTTCTGCGTGAATATCAGCACCGAGTTTTCTGGCTGTGCGGACAAGCTCTACCGAGTTTCCGGGCTGATATGCTGGATCACGACAGCGGCACCACTTCGAAGCGCAAGCATGCAGTCTCGGGCAACCATCACTTCTTCTGCAATTTGCAGGAGAACCGGCAACACCAAGCTGTGTTGAGATCTCGCCGGCATTGATCCCGTTATTTGTGATGAATGCCTTATCTTCTTCGTGAAGACTGATCGGCATATGAAGTTCAGCTGCCTTTTGCATGGTACCTTTGTAGCAAGAAAGTGGCGTCAAGAAGAGGAATTCCGTCATCGGTAAATCCGCAGGCACCGGCTTTACAAGGGCATCGAAATCGGTCATTTTTCACCACTTAAGCCATAGGAGACAGACGCTGTCTGATAAATATGAATATTTTCATTCTGAGCACGTGTAAGGATGTCCTTGAGTGTATCTACGGAGTCAACGGCAGGCTTGGTATTTGCCATACAGATAACAGAAGTAAAACCTCCCTTTGCTGCAGCAGAGAGAACCGGTATGGAGGTCTTCCTTATAAGTAAGACCAGGATCACGGAAATGTATATGTGTGTCAATAAGTCCCGGTGCAACAGTCAGACCGGAAAGATCAAGGATTTCTTCCTCATCTTTGGCTGAAAGATCCTTTCCAAGTTTAACAATCGTTCCGTTTTCAACACGAATGTCCATAAGTTCATCTGTATTGCTGGTAAGGTCGATAAGATAACCGTTTTTAGAAGCATAAATTTACCCTCCTGACAGGAATATTATTCAAATTGAACGCACCTGAGATTCAGTGCGTTCAACTGTTAATAATATATTACCTTTAAAGATCAACACTTTCAATATGCTGTTCTTTGATATTGTGTTTTTTTGCATATCCGGTAAGAATCAGAGTAAGGGCACCGTCGCCTGTTACATTGCAGGCTGTGCCGAAGCTGTCCTGAAGTGCAAAGATAGTGAGCATAAGAGCAGTTCCAGTTTCATTGAAACCAAGAACACCAGTAATGATACCGAGGGAAGTATAACAGTACCTCCTGGGACACCAGGAGCTCAAGTGCAAAAAGATTCCAAGAAGAAGACAGAACAGAACCATGGTTCCCGGAGTCGGGATGGAACCGTAGAGCATCTTGGAGATCGTCATACAGAAGAAAACTTCTGTCAGAACGGAAACCGCACAGATGGATGTTGGCAAAAAGCGGAACACCGAACTGCACCATATCTTTGCGAAGTGGTTTTGCCTTGTCTGCACTCTGGAGTGCGACAGCAAAGTGGCAGCGGAGGACATGGTTCCGACTGCGGTAAGATATGCAGGACCGTAGTGGCGTACAACTTCCCATGGATTTTCGTGAGTATGCACCTGCGAGGACATACAGAAGTGTCATCAGATAAAGTGGCCGATCAGCACGATGGATGACTTTGAGGAATACAGGAAGCTGTTTGGTGATAGAACCTTCATATGCCAGTCCGCAGAAAGTCAGTCCGATGAAGAATGGAAGGATCGGAATGATGATCTTTGATACGATGGAAAGGACGATCTTCTGGAATTCATCAAAGTCCTGTGATGAGTTTTGCTTTGTTCCAGGTAGCGGCAAGACCAACCATGATGGAGAATACAAGTGCACTCATAACGGACATGATCTGCGGGATAGAAAGTTCAAATACGACCTCCCGAAGCTCTTTCAGACCATCTACATCTGTGACAATGGAGAGATGTGGAATAAGCGTATAACCTACACCAACAGAAAACAGAGCAGCACCTATGGAAGAGGCATAAGCAATTACCAGAGCAACACCAAGCATGCGGGAAGCACTGTTTCCGAGTTTTGTGATGGAAGGTGCAATAAAACCGATGATGATCAACGGCACGCAGAAGTTGATAAGCTGCCCAAGGACATATTTCAGAGTAACGACAATATTCAGGATTGCCATGGTGACAGAAGAAGAATCTGTAGCATTCAGTATGAGTCCGGCAATAATGCCAAGTATAACGCCTACCAACAAGTTTAAAAGGAAGGCTGGAAAGAAACTGTTTTTTCATTGAATGAATCCCCTGTAAAGTTATAAATTTCAACAGTCCTGATCGATATTTGCCTGATCGATCATGACATTGAGAATTTCCGTATCAGTGGCACGCATTCCCACGCGGTAGATATATCCCATACTTTTGATGGTCTCTTCGATATCATCCTTGATGATGCCCTCACCCGGCAGAAAACTTTTGTTTTGGATACTGAGCTGGAATGCCATCAGAGCTGCATCGACAGAAGTCGCGATTTTGGCTGCACAGGATGGCTTGGCTCCATCGCAGACGATTCCACCTATATTTCCAAGCGTATTGATGATAGTCAGAGAAACCTGATGATAGGTACCGCCATACATATAGGTAATTCCTGCACCAGCGCCGCAGGCAGCACTGACTGCACCGCAGTAAGCGGAAAGGCTTCCTATATAATATTTCTGGTGGATGGCGATCAGATTGCTGACAACGAGAGAACGACAAAGTTTTTCGTGGGAAACTTCCCATTCATCTGCAAAAAACAATGACAGGAAGGAAACGGTCATTCCCTGGTTTCCGCTTCCGGAGTTGATCACAACCGGCATGGAGCAGCCACCCATACGTGCGTCGCTTCCGGCAGCCGCCCGGGCACAGGCTCTCGTGGTAACACTTTTACCCCAGACGTGCATCAGAGTTTTGCCGATCTGTGCACCATAATTATTGTCAAGTCCTTCCTGTGCGATCGCTGAGTTCAGTTTGATCTGGCGGTCGATCACAGGCTGGATATCCTCCATTCTGACCTGATCTGCAAAAATCAAGGATATCTTTTACCGTGAGAAGAGATTTATCGATGGCTGCAGCCTCGGTGGAACGGTATGGGTTATCCAGAATTATTTCTCCGTCTTTTGTGATCTTTGTGATGTTTGTGCTGATGTTCAATCGTAACAGAGGCGGAATGTTCGCCGCTGGTAACGATGGCTGTGATAAAAAGATTATCAACACCTTCGACCAGGGTACAGGAACAGACTTTCTGTGCGATGAGCTTGCGGGTCCTGGCAATATCCTCAGGGGTGACTTCACTGAGTACCTCAAGGGCACGGTCAGCATTTCCACCGACAATGCCAAGAACGGCTGCAACATCAATTCCCTTTAAGACCTCCGGAGTTGGGAACGGTGACACCCTTGACATTCTTGATGATGTTGCCACTCAGGTGCATTTCCACATGCTCCGGAACTCTCCGAGGACCTGCCGGGCTTTGCCGCTGCATAGGCAATGGCGATCGGTTCTGTACATCCAAGGGCAGGAACAAGTTCATGTTTCAGGATGTTCAGATAGTTTGCATATAATGCAGAGTCCATAATATTCTCCTTTCCATTAGTTACGCAAATGCGTTTGTGCAGATAGTATAAGCTATTTCACAAAAAAATACAACAATTCATGCATAATTACAACAATAAAATGACAGCTGCAAATAAATTTATAAAATCAACAAAAATAAAATTTGTAAAATCGACAAAAACACTTTACAATAAAAAAAACATATGCTAAAATATTTAGCTGTGTGATATATTTTCATATCCTTGCTCTCTGTAAACAGGCAGAGGGCCTTAAAGACCATAAGGAGGTAAGAAAGCATGAACAAGTACGAGTTAGCATTAGTTGTTAGCGCTAAAGTTGAAGACGAAGTACGTGATGCAGTAGTTGAGAAAGCTAAAGGATACATCACTCGTTACAACGGAAACGTCACAGACGTTGAAGAATGGGGTAAGAAGAAATTAGCTTACGAAATTCAGAAAATGCATGAAGGCTTCTACTACTTTATTCAGTTTGAAGCAGACGCACAGTGTCCGGCGGAAGTTGAAAGACACGTTCGTATCATGGACAACGTATTAAGATATTTAGTCGTAAGAAAAGACGCGTAATCTTTTTACAGATGGATTTTAGAAAGCACCATTAAGAAACCCGTTCACTCACTAAGAAGAAAGAGGTATTATAATGAACAAAGTAGTTTTAATGGGTCGCTTAACAAGAGATCCTGAGGTGAGATATTCCGCAGGAGAGAATGCACTGGCAATTGCAAGATACACATTGGCTGTAGACAGAAGATTTCGTCGCGACGGCGAGGCGACCGCTGATTTTATCAGCTGTGTTTCGTATTCGGACGTGGTGCGGAATTTGCAGAGAAGTACTTCCACCAGGGAATCAGAATCGTAGTAAGCGGTCGTATTCAGACCGGAAGCTACACAAACAGAGAAGGTCAGAAGGTTTACACCACAGAGGTGGTTGTTGAGGATCAGGAGTTTGCTGAGAGCAAGGCGTCAAGCGACAGCTATGCAGCATCTCATCCACAGCAGAGTGCACCGTCTGCCATCAATGCCGAATCCGGTTTCAGCATCTGCTGACGGATTTATGAACATTCCGGACGGAATCGATGAAGAACTTCCATTCAATTAGAACTGAAAGAAATTATATATATAAAGGAGGAAACCATCATGGCTTACAATAGAGGCGAAAGACCGGACTCTCCTATGAAAAGAAGAGGCGGACGCAGAAGAAAAAAAGTTTGTGTATTCTGCGGTAAAGAAAACAACGAAATCGATTACAAGGATGTAGCAAAAACTCAGAAAATATGTTTCTGAGAGAGGTAAGATCCTTCCGAGAAGAATTACAGGTAACTGTGCAAAACATCAGAGAGCACTGACTACGTTACGTCATGTCCCTGTGAATCTAATCTGATCGGATAAATCTGTCGGATTTGTTGTGTGCGGACCGCGGAGGAATGGCAGCTTTTTTGGCTTTATTAGAAAAGAATATGTTCACCTGATTATTTTCATAAAATATGATTATTGACATTCATATGGTAAAATGTATAGAAATCTGCTATAATAGCAGATAGCATCTTAAACGCAAATTATAAAGAATGGTAAAGAATGTTATGAGTGGAAAATTAAAACTAAAAGGTCATCTGAAGCATTTGCACGCTGGCTGTATTTGTCTGTTCTGCTGATAGCTTTGAACGTTCTGGTGTATGTGATCAGCATCAAAGCCGGAGTGGTCGTCACCATGGGAATTGTTCTGTACCTGGGTACAGCAATTGGCTTGCTTTTTATCATCACCACTGATGTTCAATGATCTTTGATAGCCTTTGCCAGCCAGTATGAATTTCTGGAAAAAAGGGTTCTGGAGGAGTTGCTCTTCCATATGCAGTAATGGATATGCAGGGAAGGATGATCTGGTCCAACAAGGTATTTGTTCAGAGATTACCGGAAGGGATCAGTTTACCGCAAAAACTGTCAGTACGATCTTTCCGGATATTACAGCAGATAAGCTTCCGGTCGGATCCGAAAAGGAAATCACAGAGATCAGTACACAGTTTGGAGAACGAATCTACCGCGTGTCCATGCAGAAGGTTTTTCTGGGAGAATCGGTTGCACCTTCGAAGCTTCTGATGGATATCCCACGACAGCAACCTGATTGCAATGTATCTTTATGATGAAACAGGAACTCAGGAATTATATTCAGGCGAATGAGGACAACAAACTGGTAGTTGCACTGGCATATCTCGACAACTACGAGGAAGCACTGGAGAGTGTAGAGGATGTAAGGCGTTCTCTTCTGATCGCACTGATCGACAGAAAAATCACGAAATATTTTTCCAATTATGACGGATTGGTCCGTAAGCTGAAAAGGATAAATATTTCCTTATCATGAGACAGAGTTCTCTAGAGGCACCTGAAGGAACAGAAATTCCATATCCTCGAGGAAGTCAAACCGTAAATATCGGTAATGAGATGAATGTGACCTTAAGTATCGGTGTCGGACTGAATGCCGCTACTTATCTTCAGGATTATGAATATTCCAGAATCGCGATCGAGATGGCACTTGGACGCGGTGGTGATCAGGTAGTGATCAAGAATGGCGACAAGATCACTTACTATGGCGGCAAGGCACAGCAGATGGAGAAGACCACCGTGTCAAGGCGCGTGTCAAGGCGCAGGCCCTCAAGGAGTTTATGAGCACCAAGGAGCGCGTTGTGGTCATGGGACACAAGATTACGGATGTTGATGCACTTGGAGCGGCAATCGGTATTTATCGGGCAGGCAAGACGCTTGGCAAAACCGGTTCACATCGTGGTCAATGATCCATCTACGTCTATCCGTCCGCTTTAATGGCAGGATATATGAATAATCCGATTATGAGCCATCTATGTTTATTGACAGAAATCAGGCAATGGATCTGTGGATGACAACACGGTAGTTGTTGTCGTGGATACAAACAAACCAAGCTATACAGAATGTGAGGAACTTCTCTACATGACCAGGACGATCGTTGTTCTGGATCATCACCGAAGAGGCAATGAGGTCATCCAGAATGCAGTCCTGTCCTATGTAGAGCCGTATGCTTCCTCCACCTGTGAGATGGTAGCAGAGATCCTTCAGTACTTTTCAGACGATCTGCGTCTGCGCAACATCGAGGCAGACTGTATTTATGCCGGGATCAGGATTGACACGAACAACTTTATCACAAGAGCCGGAGTGCGTACCTTGAGGCAGCAGCATTCCTGCGTCGTTCCGGAGCAGATATGACCAGAGTGCGCAAGATGCTGCCGTGACAATATTGATTCCTATAAGGCAAGGGCAGAAGCAGTGCGTACTGCTGAGATCTACCGTGGCTGCTTTGCCATTGCAAATGCCCGAGCAAGGGACTTGAGAGCCCTACTGTTGTCGGTGCACAGGCGGCCAATGAACTTTTGAATATTGCCGGAGTCAAAGGCTTCATTTGTACTTACAACCTATAACAAAGAAGTTTATGTCAGTGCCAGAGCAATCGATGAGGTTAATGTACAGGTCATGATGGAAAACTTGGCGGAGGCGGTCATATCAACATTGCCGGAGCCCAGGTGAAACGACCGATTGATGAAGTAGAAGATATGTTAAAAGAAATCATTGATGAGTTATATCAGGAGGAAGAAAACAAGCAAATGAAAGTAATTTTACTGGAAGATGTAAAATCCCTTGGAAAAAAAGGCGAGATTGTTAACGTCAGTGACGGATATGCAAGAAACATGATAATTCCGAAGAAACTCGGTCTGGAAGCAACTCCGAAGAACCTGAATGATCTGAAACTTCAGAAGGCAAACGCTGAAAAGGTCGCACAGGAGAATCTGAAGCAGCCCAGGCATTTGCCAAAGATCTTGAAACGAAAGAAATTATCCTCACTCTTAAAGTCGGAGAGGGCGGAAGAACCTTTGGTTCCGTATCCACAAAGGAAATTTCCGAGGCTGCCAAGGCACAGCTTGGTCTGGAAATCGATAAGAAAAAGCTTCAGCTTCCAAGCCCGATCAGAAATTTAGGTGTTACACAGGTTCCGGTCAAACTTCACCCGAAGGTAACCAGGAAGCCTGAAAGTATGGATCAAAGAGGCGTAAGTGCCGGGGAAACTAAATGGAAGAAGCACTGATAAAGCGTATACTGCCCTCATAGCATTGAGGCAGAGCAGTCGGTGATCGGATCCATGCTTCGATCGTGATGCGATTCTGATAGCGTCAGAGATTCTTACAAGTGATGATTTTATCAGAATCAGTATGGCATTATCTTTTGATGCAATGGTAGAGCTCTGTAATGAGGGCAAGCCGGTTGATACGATCACACCAGAATCGTCTGAAGGAGAAGATGTTCCACCGGATATCAGCAGTATGGAATATGTGAGGGAACTTCGAAGCAGTTCCGACTTCCGCGAATGTCAAATATTACGCCAATATCGTAAGTGACAAGGCACAACTCCGTAAACTGATTCGCGACGGAGGAAGTGGAGAATGCCTGCTACCTTGAAAGGACAGCACAGAGACGATCATGGAGGAAGCAGAGAAGAAATTTATTCAATATCCTCCAGAGAACGGTGGGCGGAGATTACGTCCCGATTCAGCAGGTTGTCCTGAATGCGATCAACAACATTGAGAAAGCCTCCAAGCTTAAGGGCAAGCGTTACAGGAATCCCGACAGGTTTTATCGATCTGGATTACAAGACCTCCGGTATGCATCCGTCAGACCTGGTGCTGATCGCGGCCCGTCCTTCCATGGGAAAGACGGCGTTTGTTTTGAAATATCGCACAGTATATGGCATTTCGTAAGGATGTCACGGTAGCAATCTTCAGCCTGGAAATGTCAAAGGAACAGCTTTATCAAACCGTCTTCTTTGCGATGGAATCTCATGTAGATTCCCAGAATATGAGAACAGGTAATCTGAAAGACGAGGACTGGACCAAGCTGGTAGAGGGGCAGATATCATTGGACGTTCCAACCTGATCATTGATGACACACCAGGGATCAGTATTTCCATTGCGGAGATGCGTTCCAAATGCAGGAAATATAAGCTCGAGCATAATCTTGGAATCATCATGATCGACTACCTTCAGTTGATGAGTGGAAGTGGCAAGAGTGATTCCAGACAGCAGGAAATCTCTGATATTTCCCGTTCGCTCAAGGCTCTGGCAGAGAGCTGGATGTACCGGTCATTGCACTGTCGCAGTTAAGCCGTGCGGTAGAGCAGCGCCGGACCACAGACCGATGCTCTCGGATCTTCGAGAATCCGGAGCCATTGAGCAGGATGCGGATGTGGTTATGTTCCTGTACCGAGATGATTACTATCACAGGACACAGAAAAGAAACATTGCCGAAGTCATTATTGCTAAACAGAGAAACGGCCTGATCGGAACCATCGAACTGGTATGGCTGCCTGTTAATATGAAAAAATAATATCGGTTTATTGCAGATTTCAGCATTAAGATGAAAAAAAATGTTCGATTTTCATTCTGATGTCTGCTTTTTTGCTGTTTCACGATAGATTATGTCAAACTGTTTTCGTTGAATTAAAAAGGAAATACGATTATAATTATAGATAACGAATTTCATAGGAGGGGTGTGGACATGGAGACAATATACTGTCTAACAGACAGTAGAGATGACTGGGATAAAGTCATATGTTCTTTTCGATACTGGGAGGAAGAGCTGGAACTGCAGATCCACAGAAATGAGCTTGGTCATCGTTGGTTACACCAGATATGATATTCAACTTTTATGAATATAAAAGAACTTAAGAAGGGGACTAAGACTTCACGCACTCAGAACTGATTCCAAAACTGGCGGGAACAGGACAGAATATACGGAAAGTCGGATAAAGTCCTTGAAGAAGATAATGTGAACTTTGAAAATACGTAACTGAACGAAGTACAATGAG
>VOFG01001893.1_pt1 | contig 11661 bp, 16 predicted proteins | sample 5384171 | NCBI WGS metagenome assembly VOFG01 (sample SAMN12384726, study PRJNA508395) | human gut metagenome | isolation source: healthy gut F | host: Homo sapiens | reverse complement strand
AATGGTCATGCCAATGCCCCAGACTGCGATGAGACGCAGGCTTTTTTGCGCATATTTTTGAGTTCGTCGTGATTACCGGCACCATAATGGAAACTGACGATCGGCGCACTGCCGAGGGAGTAGCCTAAAAATATGGCTACAAAGATGAAGTTGACATACATGATCGTACTATAAGCAGCAACACCATTTTCTCCGGCAATCTTCATCAACTGCGTATTGTAGAGTACAGTAACGACGGAGGAGGAGAGTTCTGTCATAAGTTCGGAGGAACCATTGGTGCAGGTCTTGAGAATGGATCCGGCATCAAAAGAAGTCCGTCCCAAGCGTAGAAGACTGTGATTTCTTCCAGCAAAATACAGGATAGGAACCAGTCCGCCAATAATCTCGCCGCAGACGGTTGCGATCGCAGCACCTTTTAAACCAAGTCCGAAAACAGCGACAAACAAAAAGCCTAAAACCATGTTGGTGATGCCGGCAGACAGGACGACGTCTAGTCCGAGTCGCGGCTTTTCAGCAGTAATAAAGAAACACTGGAAAACATTCTGCAACATAAAGCAGGGCATGGAGAGAAAGCAGATTCTTCCATATAAAATGCAGTAATCCAGTAACTGTCCGGAGGCTCAAAGAGTCTGGATACTGTTGGAACCAGAAGAAAAGCCAGAGCGGACAGGAGAATGCCTGCTATGGCTGTCGTATATACAATGAGGAGAAGGTCTTGTTGGCTTTTTTTTTTCCCTCACCAAGCAGTCTGCCGACGAGAGCGCTGCCGCCGTTCCCATCATGAAGCCGAGTGCCCCGACAGCCATGATAAAAGGATAGATGATATTGATGGCGGCAAGGGCGGTCTTGCCGGCAAAGTTTGATACAAATAATCCATCAATGACACTATAGATAGAGGTAAAAAAGATCATCATGATGATGGATGGAAATGTAAAACGGAGTAATTTGCTATAAGTAAAATGTTCTGAAAGTTGAATCTTCATTGTTTCGTGTCCTTTCCTAATAGATCTGAAAAAAGCGGCGCGCAGATGCGAAATATAGGTGTTACTTGATTGGAGCAGGACTTCTGCGTCCGCGGGTGTCATGGTATCGAAGGAGCGGTTCTCACAGTCGATGACAGGACGTATTTTTGCATAAATGATGTCCTGACCGAGTGGGGTGAGATAGATGTTTCTACTACGTCCCTTGCCCGGACGCAGGGTAATCAGTCCGTCTTTTTCCATCTGATGAATGGTGGAGTTGATGGTCTGTTTGGAAAGGAAGGTATGGTCTGCAATATCTTTTTGACGGCAGCCGTCGCCCAACTGGCAGATGGCATAATAGATATCAAAGGCACTGTGGGAAAGTCCAAGGCTTTGCGCAGTTTCCTGATAAATTAAATTGATCTCCCGAAAGATGCGATTGTATTCTTTGAGAGCAGTATTCATGGTTATAGATGAATTTTGCATCGTAGATCACCTTAAGTCTGATTTCGTACTTGAAAGAGCATAGTCCGATTTCGTACTTATGTCAAGGACTTTTGATGCGATAGAAAAATGGCAAAGACCAAGTTGGCAGAAGTAAAATAATGGATAGAGCATCTTGAAATGAAGATATGATTTCTATATAATAGTAATGTTACAAATACCATGTCATAAGGAGGCATAAGATATGATCGTAAGCAGTTTTTTGTCTTATCTGATATTATTCGTTATATTGGTAGCCATCGCTGTATGTGGAGCGATGCTTGGCGTTAAGTTAGCCAAGAGAAAAAATGCGAAGAATGCGCAGCAAAATACAGTAGCAGAAGATACAACTGCTCAAGAATAGAGTTTCGAGGAAGATACGTTGAAGAAGTATGGAGTAAACGAATTAAGAAGAATGTACTTGGAGTTCTTCGAGAGCAAGGGACATCTTGTCATGAAGAGCTTTTCATTAGTACCACACAATGACAATAGTTTATTACTGATCAATGCCGGTATGGCACCACTTAAGCCATATTTTACAGGACAGGAGATCCCACCAAGACGTCGTGTGACAACATGTCAGAAGTGTGTAAGAACAGGAGATATTGAAAATGTTGGTAAGACAGCACGCCATCTGACATTTTTGAGATGCTTGGAAACTTCTCTTTGGGGATTATTTTAAGCATGAAGCGATTGCCTGGTCATGGGAGTTCTTGACAGAAGTTCTCGGCATGGAGCCGGACCGTCTCTACCCATCTATCTATGGAGAGGATGACGAGGCATTTGAAATCTGGAACAAAAAAGATCGGTGTACCTGCAGAAAGATCACTCGTTTTATCGTGACCCGGAGACCGGAGAATGTGATAACTTCTGGGAGCATGGTGCAGGACCTTGCGGACCGTGTTCCGAGATCTATTATGACCGCGGAGAAAAAATACGGCTGCGGTAAGCCGGACTGCAAGGTCGGCTGTGACTGTGACCGCTTTATGGAAGTATGGAACAACGTATTTACCCAGTTTGAGGGAGATGGAAAGGGTGGTTACAGCGAGTTAGAGCAGAAGAACATTGATACCGGTATGGGACTTGAGCGTCTTGCGGTTGTCATGCAGGATGTGGATTCCGTATTCGACATTGATACGATGAAAGCAATCCGTGACCGCATCTGCGAACTCTGTGGCAAGAAATATCAGGTAGATGCCTTGGATGATGTTTCCATCCGTTCTGATCACAGACCACATCCGTTCCTCAACATTTTGGTATCTGACGGTGTTATGCCCTCCAATGAGGACGCGGCTATGTGCTCCGTCGTTCCATCCGTCGTGCAGCACGTCACGGCAGAATGCTCGGCATCAAGGATTCTTTCCTTGCAAATCTTCCAATACGGTTATTGAGGAATGTAAGGACGGTTATCCGGAATTAGAAGAAAGAAAAGAGTTCATCTTTAAGGTATTGGACTGAAGAAGAAGAAGAAAAGTTCAATAAAACGATCGATCAGGGCTTAAACATCTTAGAATGAGATGGAGGAGAGGCTATGGTCAATGGTCAGAAGGAAATCCTTCCGGCGAGAATGCATTCAAGTTTTATGATACCTATGGATTCCCGGCAGATCTGACACAGGAGATCCTGAAGAAAAGGGTTTACCGTTGACGATGAAGGGATTTCAGGCCTGTATGGAAGAACAGCGTGAAAGGCAAGAGCCGCTCGTAAAGCAACCAACTATATGGGCGCAGACGCATCTGTTTTGAAAAATCTGGACCTTTCCATCACATCTGAATTTACCGGATACGATAAGTCTGGAGGATATCGGTAAGGTGACGGTACTGGCTACGGCAAAGAAGATGCCGAGGGCAAGGTGGTATCTGAACTTGCAGACCGCATCGCCTGAGGGCGAGAATGGAACCATCGTATGTGATGTGACACCGTTCTTACGCAACCATGGGTGGTCAGACAAGGTGACAAGGGCGATCTATAGATGGCGGCAAGTTCATCGTAGATGACACCGTAAAACTTGTCGGAGGAAAAAGATCGGTCATGTAGGCATATGGAAACAGGGCATTTTCAGGTCGGGCGTGAAGTTTCGACCGTTCAGACGGACCAACCGTGTGAATATCTGCCGCAACCATCTGCAACCCACCTGCTCCAGAAGGCACTGCAGGAGTGTATTGGGAACCATGTGGAGCAGAAGGGTTCTTTTGTATCGGACGGTGAGAGTCTGATTTGACTTTACGCATTTCTCTCCCAAAAACCGAGGAATCGCAAAGGTCGAGGATATGGTAAATGACCAGATTTCTGCAAGTCTGATGTTGTGACTGAGGAGATGACTACTGAAGAGCAAAGAATACTGGAGCTATGGCACTCTTTGGTGAGAAGTACGGTGATAAGGTTCGTGTCGTTAAGATGGGCGACTTTAGTACGGAGCTTTGTGGAGGTACCTGTTGCCAATACCAGTGTGATCGCATCCTTTAAGATTATTTCTGAAAGCGGCGTTGCCGCAGGTGTACGCCGTATTGAGGCGCTGACATCAACAGGACTTTTGAAGTATTATGACAATATTGAGAAGGAGCTGAATGCAGCAGCAAAGGCAGCTAAGGCAGAGCCGGAAAATCTGGAAAGAAGATCCAGTCTATGCAGGAGGAGATCAGGGCACTCCAGTCAGAGAATGAAAAGCTTAAGACAAAGCTTGCCAATGAGGCAGCCGGTGATGTGGACAGCCAGATCTAGGAAATCGGGCGTAAAGGTACTGGCTATGAGTTACCGGAGGTTGATATGAACGGTTCGTACTCTGGGTGACCAGATGAAAGAAAAGATCGGTGAGGGTGTCGTTGTACTTGGCTTCGCTGTAGGCGGAAGGTTACCATTCGCTTGCAATGGCTACCGATGATGCCATGGAAGCACGGAGCACATGCCGGCAATCTGATCAAAGCCATTGCTTTCGAAGTTGAGGAGGCGGCGGTGGACGTCCAAACATGGCACAGGCCGGCGGAAAGAATCCGGCCGGTATTGACAATGCCATTGCCAAGCAAAGGAAGTCCTGATGGCCAGCTGAAATAGTGGCAAACAGTGTATTTTCCGATAAATTGGTAAATGTTAGAATAACCTTGAAAACTACGGAAATATTTCAAAAGTAGTTGACGAAATGGAAAATGTGTTATAATCTATCTTGTGCGTTGATGGAGATCCTGTCGTTAAAATACCCATACAGTTGTGTATTGATTAAAAGCAGCCAGAAGGCACAGCAGCCGCGCAAATTTACAACTGGAGGGAGGTTAGGTGTAACTATGTCAAATGTAATCGTAAAAAGAGAATGAGATAGATAACGCTTTTACGCCGTTTCAAGAGAAACTGCGCAAAGGCAGGTATTCAGCAGGGAGATTCGTAAGAGAGAGCATTATGAAAAGCCAAGCGTAAAGCGTAAGAAGAAGTCTGAAGTTTCGCTAGAAAACGCAAATACAACTAAAATTGAAATTATGTTTAGTAAGAGATGTGATGCAAGTCACATCTCTTTTTTCGAGCGTTATCGGGTATAATAATAACTCGCGAAAAACAATCGATGAAGATATCAAACAGACAATTTAAAGCAGCCTATCTTTATATGGAGATGAGGATTATCTTAAGAAGCAAATATCGGGACAAATTAACCAAAGCCCTCATGGGGGGCAGGGCGATACCATGAACTTTGCCATGTATGATTCAACATCCAGCAGAGGAGATCATCAGTTTTGCGGATACTATGCCTTTTTTGCAGACACGTGAAAATTGGTTGAGGATTCCGGTTTCTTTTAAGTCTTCACAGGAGACTTTGGCAGACTATTTTCCAATATCCCGAGACACCTGCATGGTCTTTGTGGAGAGTGACGTGGATAAACGTTCCAAGGCTTACAAAGCGATCGCAAAGGCAGGCAGTGCGGTGGATTTTTCCATGCCGGAAGAGAGGATGTTGACTGGATGATGGCGCGTCATGGCGGCGGAAAGCACATGACGCGGATGCTTGAATGGCTTTTTGAGCGCAATGATTCCACATCATGGATATGAATGAAAACTTCTTCTTATGTATATGATAAGGGATGGAATCACTTTTGGAAGATGGAGGCGATCTGTACCAAACAGGTGCACACCAAGGTCTTGATACGCATCTCTTTGTGGCATCCAAGAATCTGCCAGTTGTATTGATTCATATCATGATATGCTGGCGACAAAGGAACCGCCGATCCGGTATTCTGGCGCCGATCATCCGACAGTTTGACCCGATGTATGTCATGAAGGATATGGCACGCAGGGGATGAATGTACAGACGATCGCAGGCAAGATGGGTATCCGTGATTTTATTAAAGTGAAAGAATTTGGGACTTGGTAAGGAATTTTACCATGGAATGTATCCGGGCTTTATTGGAAGATGCGGCGATCTGATGAGAGCAAAAGATAGGACATCAACGACCAGTTGGCAGTCGAGATGCTGATTTATCAAATAAGGTTGAACTGTAAAAATGCGTAAAGAAAAACACCAGTATGACGGTAACTGGTGTTTCTTTTGTTTATGTTCAAAAAATTAAGCAATAGAATTAACAGCCTTGGTAAGACGAGATACCTTTCTTGCTGCATTGTTCTTGTGGTAGAGACCCTTGCTTGTTGCCTTGTCGATCTCAGAAATAGCAACGATGAGTGCTTCATTAGCAACTTCCTTATCCTTGTTAGCAACGGCTGCTTCTACCTTTTTGATACAAGTCTTAACCTTTAGACTTGATTGCTTTATTTCTAGCAGTCTTGATCTCTGTAACTAATACTCTCTTCTTAGCAGATTTAATGTTAGCCAATCTGTACGCCTCAATGTCTTGATATAAAATAATAGTAACTCTGTTTAACAAAGCCGGACACGGACAGTCTGTTACAAAACATACTAGATTATTTTAGAGCAGTAAGCCTTGTCTGTCAATACATATTTCATAAAAAGTGCAAACAATAAGGAAAAAGATTTGAAGAAACGAGGGCATGATGCGATGTTTCAGATTCGAAACAGACCTTGGTGGTGGAAACATCGGAAAAACGACCGGATGGGGCGAAGTATCCGGTATCCGGTGGAGGTTAGAAAAGAGAGGCGAGGATGTGGTCATCACAAAAGTATGCATTGATACCCAAAGCGGCAAAGACATTGGGAAAGCCATGGGGGACTTATGTCAGTATCGAAGTGACTGTGATGATGAAGAAGACAGCGGCTACTATCGGGAAATCTCGGAAATCTTTTTCCGAGCAGTTGAAGACCTTTTGCCAAAAAGATTATAGAAATGCCAAGATCTTAGTCATTGGTTTTGGGAAAACCGGAGGTCACGCTGGATGCCCTTGGGTCCGAAAGCGACGATCATCTGTTTATCACCAGACATTCATGGAGGAGTTCGAAAAATAATTGGTGGAACTGGATCAGTGTTGCAGTATCAGTGGCATTGTGCCGGGGGTCATGGCGCAGACAGGCATGGAGACCGTGGAGATCCTGCGTGAATTGTTGCCGAAACCAAGCCGATCTGGTCATTGCAGGATAGCTTGCCGCGCGCATCAAAGGCTCAACCGGACGCATCCGCATCACAGATACAGGCATCATTCCGGATCCGGTGGCTGGCAATTACTGCAATGCCATTACCGAGGAGCATCTGGGCATCCCCGCGACGCGATCGGCATTCCGACAGTCGTTGATGCAGCGACCATCATTGCGGATTTTTGTATGGGGCCCATGGAGGAAAACAAATCAGAACCGGAGGAGATGGAAGCCTCTGTGCGTAGCCTGATCTCGCCCAAGTTAAATACCGCTGTATGTGACATCCAAAGACGACGAGGCGGTCAACCGCCTGAGTTTTACGATATCGGAAGGACTCAACATGACTTTGTCCCAAGAGTCTAGCCACAGGGACGTTCCTTTTGCCATAAGAGCGTCCCCTTTGGCATAGACATATCTCGAAAAAAAACGCATATATTGGTGCGTGGGGAAAAGGAGAGATTTGTGAGTGCCAAGTGGTCTTTTGTATTATCAATTATTAAAATTATGTGTGCCGGTGTTCTGCTTTCAAACGACAGAGGCATCTTTGTCAGACCTGCTCTTACAGCAGATGGAATTGGCAACACCGGTCATGGCATATGTCTATGGGGAAGATGAGTCAAAAGATGAACTGACTCTGCTGGCTGCCATAGAAAATTCCGGAAAGCAAGAAGATACAAAAATGCCGACATAGAAATCAGTGCAGATGCGCAAAAAGGCAAATGGGGATGAGGAGGAGACACAGGATCCGATCGCTGCGGCCGGGGCAGAAAATGTGGCTGCTACAGCGACACCGGTTTGGACAAAGCAGGCAGAGGTCAATCGGGATAAACTGCTGGACTTTGATTATCTGGTCAAAAACTTTTATCGGATTGACCGCACAACGACGATCGATTCCTCGGAACTGAATCCGGGGCAACTTTTAGCAAAAGATTCGACCATTGATACCAATGTGGGAGGACCGGTCATTTGATCTATCATACACATTCACAAGAAGGATTTGTGGACTCGGATGGATCGGAAGGGATGACGGTCATGGGGCTGGGGGATCGCCTGACAAGCCTTTTTGCAGGACACCTATGGGATTCCTGTCTTTGCATCATCAGGGCAAATATGACGTGGATGGGCGCGGTTATGCCTATTCCAACGCGGAACCGGAGATCGGGCAGGTCTTGGCGGACAATCCGACCATACAGGTTGTGATCGATCACATAGAGATGGTGTGGGGGATGATGTCCATCTGGTGACGGATATAGGTGGCAAGCAGACGGCAAAAAGATCATGTTCTTCAATGGGCTGAGCAGAACGACATCGACCGGTCCGATCGATTATCTGCAAAATCCGAATCTACAGGATAATCTGGCAACTTCTCTGCAAATGCAGATGGCGGCGGCAGAACTGTATCCGGGCTTTACCAGACCGGTCTTTTGAAGGGCTATCGTTATAATATGCATATGTGCCCCAAGTCCATGCTGATCGAGGTGGGGGGCGCAGACCAACACCTTTGAGGAGGTCTATAATGCCAAGTATCCGCTTCGCCAATATCCTTGCCTATGTACTATTGGGACAATCGCAATACCTGAGAAGACGCGTATTCCTATGGTATAATCTACCAAAATGAGCAAATTTTCGATAGGAAATGCGGAGGATAAATTTCATGGCACAGATCAGAGCAAAATTGTAACTTTTGTATTGCAGCCCATATCGATCACGGCAAGTCAACACTGGCAGACTGTATCATTGAGATGACGGGCCTGCTTACCGATCGTGAGATGCAGGCACAGGTCTGGAGCATTATATCTGGAGCGAGCGGTATCACGATCAAGTCTCAGGCGGTGCGTATCATCTACAAGGCAAAAGACGGGAAGAATATTTTCAACTCGATCGACACACCGACACGTGGATTTCAACTATGAGGTATCGCGTAGTCTGGCAAGAGCGTGGACGGCGCCATTCTGCGGTGTGTGATGCGCACAGGAATCGAGCACAGACGCTGGCAAATGTCTATCTGGCGCTGGATCATGATTGATGTCCTTCCGGTCATCAACAAGATCGACCTTCCGCGCAGAGCCGCAGCGGTGAAAGAGGAAACGAAGATGCGGATCGAATCGAAGCGCAGGATGCACCGCAGATTTCTGCCAAGACCGGTCTGAATGTAGAGGAAGTCTTAGAGTGATCGTTAAAATTGCCCGGCGGGATCACCGCAGTGCGCCGATCTTCGATGTGTAGTTTGGCTGATTGTTTTTCGGTGAATCATGGCGAACTGTAAAAAAAGCGCACAAGGATGCGTATGATGGCAACGGGGGCTTTGTGGAAGTCGGTTATTTTGAAACTTCCATGCGATGAACTGGAAGCATGGTCGGGATATATGACAGCAAGTCTCAAAAACGTAAAAGATACCCGTGTGGGAGATACGATCACGAATGCAGAGCATCCATGTGCTGAACCATTGCCGGGATATAAAAAAGTAAATCCTATGGTTTATTGTGGACTGTATCCTGCAGATGGAGCTAAATACCCGGATCTGAGAGAGATGCATTGAAAAATTGCAGCTCAATGATGCAACATTGCAGTTTGAGGCAGAAACTTCTGTTGCATTGGGATTTGGATTCCGTTGTGGATTTTAGGACTTTTGCATCCGAGATCATTCAGAGAGACGTCTTGAAAGAGAATATAATCTGGATCTGGTAACAACTGCACCGGGCGTTATTTATAAGATCCATAAGACAAATGGAGATGTAACGATCGAGTTGACTAATCCATCCAATATGCCTGATCCGGCAGAGATTGAATATATGGAAGAACCGATGGTCAAGGCAGAGATCATGGTGACATCTGAGTATATCAGTGCGATCATGGATCTTTGTCCAGGAAGGCACTTGAACTTATCAGGGCATGGAATATATCGAAGAAAAGCGTGCCCTGTGCTGACCTATCATCTGCCTTTGAATGGCATTATTTATGATTTCTTTGATGCCTTGAAATCGCGTTCCGGCTATGCATCCTTTGACTATGAAATGCTGGGATATGAGCGTTCAGAACTGGGTGAAACTGGATATCCTCATCAATAAGGAAGAAGTGGATGCACTTTCCTTTATCGTATTTGAGGAACGGCATACGAACGTGGAAGAAGATGTGTGAAAATTAAAAGGAAATAAATGACTCTTTGAGATTCCGATCCAGGCAGCAGTCAAAAGTAAGATCATAGCACGTGAGACAGTAAAAGCAATGAAAGGATGTTCTTGCCAAGTGCTATGGTGGTGATATTTCCCGTAAGAAGAAACTTCTGAGAAACAGAAGGAAGGTAAAAAGGCATGCGTCAGGTAGGAAATGTTGAGATTCCGCAGAAAGCATTTATGGAGTGTTCTGAAGCTGGACGATAACTAAAAAAATTGATCTGAAGTTTATATGAATTTATGAATAATATGAAAAAAAGAGATTTGGAACTGTATCTTCACATTCCTTTCTGTGTAAAAATGCAACTACTGTGATTTTTTCTCAGCAGCAGGAAGCAGAGAAGAACAGAAGCATATGTGCAGGCAATGATACAGAGATACGCGGTTATAAAGACAGTCTTCACTCTTATGAGGTGAAGACTGTGTACTCTCGGAGGAGAACCACCATCCTGCTGTCAAGAAGAGCGAGGCAGAAGAGCTTTTCAAAGTCTGTATGATAGTTTACAATTCAGAAGATGCTGAGATTTCGATGGAATGTAATCCTGGTACAGTGGATCTGGAAAAATTTAGTGGAAAGCAGCAAGATGGGATCAATCGTTTAAGCATCGGTCTGCAATCGGCTGGAAGAAATTAGAAGACTGGGAAGGATACATACATTTGAGGAATTTCCTTGCTACGTGGAATATGGCAGAAAAGGCAGGTTTTGAGAATATCAATGTAGATCTGATGTCGGCAATGCCCGGGACAAGATATTGAAAGTTGGGAGCGGACGTTGAAAAAACGGCATCGCTCTTGAACCCGGAACATATCTCAGCCTATAGCCTGATCCTGGAGGAAGGAACCCCTTTTTACCTGGTATCAGGAATCGAGAACGACCACGGATTCCGGTGGATACTCCCGGACGAGGAGAAGAAAGAATATCAGATGGAGATGTACAAAATGAACAGAGCGCATTTTAAAAGGCGGGGATCAGCAAATGAGATATCCAAATTATGCAAACAAGGTTATGCCCGCAGGCATAATACTGGGGTATTGGGACAGAAAAGACTATCTTAAGGATTGGTGCAGGTGCATCGTATGATCAGGGGACCGACGTTTTTCACATATAAGGAAAATTGACGAGTATTATTCAGATAATTGATGAAAATCTGACGTCGCCTTTTGGCAGAGAAGGCAACGAGATCTTTCTAAAAGGATCAGATGGAAGAATTTATGTTTTGGGACTGCGCATGAATGCAGGAGTTACCAGAGAGGATTTTGCCATGCTTTTCTCCTGGGCTCGATAGAGTCCGTTCATGGCGAGACCATCAAACATTTGCGGCAGTAAGAGGCTTTGCTAGAAGTGGCAGAGGGCGATCTTTGGACTCGACAAGGGAATGACCGAGCAATTATGCCCCCGGCACAGTTCCTCCCAAAGATCATCTGCGCCAAGGAGACAGTCCATGTGGCAAAAGGAGCGTCCCTGCGCCACAAAAAAAATTCACAAAATAAATAAAAAATTGTGAGAAGTGTTGACAAA
>VOFG01002296.1_pt1 | contig 11669 bp, 18 predicted proteins | sample 5384171 | NCBI WGS metagenome assembly VOFG01 (sample SAMN12384726, study PRJNA508395) | human gut metagenome | isolation source: healthy gut F | host: Homo sapiens | reverse complement strand
TATACGGAAGTATACGCCGCGCCGCTGGCTGCTGGCACCACGTTGGAGGACCTCTACCGCACGTTCAACGTGGACCATCCGGCAGATTTCAAGGGACACTCGCTGTCCGTTCCGGATGTGGTGGTACTGCATCAGAACGGGCAGGACACCGCCCACTACTGCGACAGTGTGGGCTTCCAGCAGGTGCCGGAGTTCTTGCGAGAAAATCCGCTGCGTACCGCAGAACTTTCCACGGAACAAAACGAAAATATGATTGATGGTGTGTTGAACAACGCACCCTCTCTGGGCGAATTGGAGGCCAAAGCAAAAAACCGGAGAACAAATCTCTCTGACGGACCTTGCCGCCGCAGTCAAGGCCGAGGAAAAGGCACCAAAAGCCAAGAAGTCCCGCACAGCCAAGCCGAAAAAGCCGTCCATCCGGGTACAGCTGGATGCCGCGAAAAAAGAGCAGAGCAAACAAACACAGCCACGAGAAAAGACAAAGGAATTGGAGGTATAAGCCGTGCAAAAATTTAAAAATATGGATGTGATCGCTGCGTTGGAAGCCATTATGCACCAGAACACCGCATACTATCAGAGCGATTTTGCCTATGACATCAAGATGCTGCGGGAGGCCGCCCGCAGCGACCAGCCGGAAGATAAGCTGCTGTTGTGGCTGTCCCGGCCCTCTGGAACATTCTGTTTCCGGGAACGGGACGTGCTGCTCAAAGACACCCAAGCCTACAATACATGGAAATTCTGCGGTGAGCAGATCTGCGACAGGATTCTTGCCTACGCGGTGGAGCTGACCGGCGCAGCCAATGGAACCGTACAAGGCAATCTGTATGAATTGGACTACCAGCAGCACTTCCAGCACATCCGGGATGCCGCTCTGCTTGTGGGTGCCAATCGCCTGATCTACGAAAGTGGGATGCGGGAAATTGGCCTCAAAGAGCATTTCAACAGCCGCTCGGACAAATATTTTGGAGAGTTCGTGCGGTATGAAATGCAGCCCCGTGACCCGGAACTTCTGCAAGCGGCCATCCGGCAGGAGCAGCGCAGTCGGGAATCTGCACAGCCCGGTGATTTCAAAGAACACCTTGCAGCACTACACGCCGGGCTGATCGAAGCCGAGGCGCAGCGTATCGCAACCGATATAAAGCGGCTGGCGGCTCCCAACAGCCCGGACAAGAATCATTTTATGGTGGAGGTATCGCCCTATTTCACCAAGCTGGCAAGCAGCCGGGACACGAACCGGCTGCTTGCCATGCTGCCGTATAAGTCCCTGCACCTGTCCAGCGTGAAAGACCGTTTTGGCATCTACGCGCTGGTTGACAAAAACGAGAACCGAGATAAGAACATTCGCAAACCCCGTGCTTCCGTCCGCAAGCAGCTTTCCGAAACAAAGCAGGCAGCCAGCCCGAAAAAGGAAGCGGCCCGCAGCAAGCAACACAAAATGGAGGTTTAACCATGAATTTCAGCGTGGAAGAAGAAAATTTAATCTGTATGTACCACACCTCTGACCGCCGCCGCACGATGGCACGGATGCTGGCCGCCCTGCCGGATATGAACACCGAAATGCGGCGGCTGGCAAACGGTACCATTGCAAAGTTGGAGCGTATGACCGATGCTGACTTTGACGGACAGAGGTTTGATTTTACGAGTGAATAATACCGTCAGCTTGACAATGACGCATTATTTTTAATCAAAGTAATGTGTCATTGTCAAAACGAAAATAGCCGGACACGGTGGCCTTGTGGCTGCTGTGTCCGGCTGTTTTTCTGTCAAACTTTCTGATAAAGCGAATGATATTCCCGTGTACCGAAATGTGTTTTTCTTTTTCCAATGTTTTTATATCGTTGTCAAAACTCGCCGTTACGCCTTGAATTACGCCGGGCTGCTCAGGCGGGAGATATCGTTGCTTTAATTCTTCATAAGAAATTTCCCCTGCCGCTGAAATAAGGGCTAAAAGTCCCAGATTACAGGGTTCAGTCATTTTCATATTAAATCCTCCAAATCTTATTATTTTTCTTTCTTTTCGGCAGACTGCTCTGGCAGTTCGGCGGCATCTTCTACAATGTCGGTCACAAGCTGCTGGAAGTCAAACGCATTCTTTTCTGTGATAACGGGCTTGCCGGTTTCCGCTTCAAGAGCCTGCCGCGCAATGCCGGCCACCTTGCCGCCACGCATGGCAACCTGCTTGTTTCGTGGGGTTGTCAAAGGTCTGCGGTTCATCGTTTGCAACATTGGAAATATCCGACATCCTGAGTGATTCGGCCCATTTTTAGTCAATCAGAACATTCCAAATCAGTTCATGTTATCCACAAGGTCGATTTTCTTTTGTCAGGCCTTTCAGCTGCTTGTACTGCCCACGAAAAGCATGCCAGACCATGCCATGGGAAATTTCATCGGTCAGGATGGCAGACTCCAAATCGGACTTTTTGCAAAGGAATCTTCCATTCGTCTGTCAGTTCGTTTCGGATACGGATTGCCAAAAGCCGCTGATGAATCCATTCTTCGATGGGACTTTTTCAAATAGGTTCAAACGGTCAATGCTTGCTCCGGGTCGATGGTTTCTTCGATGCGTTCATTGCCCACCATTGCCAGCCATGCCTTTTTCAGAATGGAGAGCCGATAATAGACTGGATAATGCGGTCAAGGGTGCTGTTCAATTTTCATTGGCAACATCATTCATATACCAAACACGGGCATTTCCATCAGAACACGTAACAAAGCAGTTGTACGATTTTTTTGTACAACGCGTGTTCCAAATCTCAGTTTTCAGCTTAAAATTTTCAGGTCACTCCAATATCGCCGTGGATTTGCTGTTCCAGTTAAAACAGAAATAACATCAATAATTGAAAAATACCATTCTTCCATTCTGCATCCCATCGGCACCGCTACGGTTTTCTTCAACAATCTTCAAAAAGCTGGATAATCATTGCCGTTATCGTTCACTTCTGCCATTTTTAGGAGGTTCCAGGCTGATACGGAATTTCGTTGTCTAAGTCTATTTTACATGATTTCGGGCGGAAACGCCACCCGGTCTAAGCGTTTGGGATTCAAAAATCCGAACAATATTTTGTGCAGATTTACCGTTCCTGCATCTGCTCCTTTCCCGGCGTTGTCCGTAGGATGCCGTCCACATTCTGCTTTATGATGCCATACTCCTGCATCTGGCGTTTGGCATCATTGTACTGCCGCTGCATCTGGTCTTTCTGCTCGGCCAGTTGCTTATACTCGTTTTTCAGGGCGTAGAGGTCGGGCAGCTTTTGAAAGCCCTGCTCTTTTAGAGCTTTCGCCGCTGCTTCATAGAGAATCAAGGTTCCTTCATGTTTACGTCGGAACTGCTTTTTGTCAGCAGCCCGCTGATACTCCTGCAACAGTGGGTGCAGTTCCTTACAGGTGGTTACATCCTTTATCAGCACGGCCATTTCTGCAAGCCGGCGCTCTGCTGCTTTCAATGCGGCGGCAGCTTCGGTGCTGGCGGCGGTGATCTCGGCCACCCGGCTTTCCAAATCCGGGTAGCTTTCGATTTCATGCTCAGTCAGGAAGTTCAGCGTCCGGGCAGCCTGTTTCAAGTTGTGGAGCTTTGCCCACTTCTCGTACCCTGCGAACTGTTGGACCTTGATGCTGTTTTCCAAATCAATCCGCAGCGAAATTTTGCGGTTTTCTTTTGGGCTTCCGCTCCACGAACAGCCCTTTGATGCGCTCGGTGATGGCTTCTTCGGTGTAGGCTTCGCCCAGCGTCTTGCAGCGGGTGAACCGTTCCTGTCCGGGCGCGCGGAACGAAACATACTTGCCACGCTTGACCTCGTAACCCTGCTCCTGCAGGAGCCGCAGAAAATCGTCAAAATCCTTGGCCTGCGGGATGGCTGCATCTATGGCAGCTTTCAGCTTTGCCTTCCAGCTTGTGCCCTTGCGGTGTGCGTCCCACTCGTCATAGCTCTTGCCCCGGTCTTGACCGGGCATCACCACGGACAGGCCGTGTTCTTTGCACAGACGGTCACTGGTGCGCCGGATGTAGGCATAACTCTGTCGGTTGGAAACATACTTGCACTGGTTCACCATGTCCACTGCACAAAAGATAATGTGGTTGTGGACGTGCCCTTTGTCAATGTGGGTGGTCAGCACATACGGGTATTTGCCTTGCAGGACTTCATCTGCAAGCTGCCGGCCGATCTCGTGGGCCTGCTCCGGCGTGGTTTCTCCCGGCGCAAAAGACTGTATCAGGTGATGGGCCAGATTGTTGCCTTTCTGCATGGCCTGTGACAACAGCAGTTCAAATTCGATGTCGGCGGTTTCGTAGGAGCAGGCAAAAGAGGACACCAGTATTTTTTCATCCGTCTTGACCGGATTCTCGATGTAGTCCAGTGCCTTTTTCAGCGTTGACTTGATAGGATGTATCTTTGTAACTGCCATATCTGCGCCAGCGCTCCTTTGATATCCGCAACATCTTGTGTGTACAGCGGCCCCATGCTGTTCAGCCGCCGCGCGATCTGATTGACGTTGACACCAATCTTTTGCAGTTCGGCGGTCTGCGCCCGGATGTCGGTGGTGTCGATGTGGACAACATAACCATCTATCGCCATCTTTCGCAGATAGGCAGCCATATTCCGGGTTGGTATCAATTTCATTTTTTCTCGAATCACCCTCCGTTCTTCTTCCGTCACATAAAATTTGACCCCTCCATTTTTAGCCAATAGTTAGCACAATCTAACCAAGGTTTGGAGGGATGTACTATGCGGATTGCGGGAGGGACCGCAAAAAGAATTACCAAACGCATCATCAATTTTATCCTTGTCATTTGGGGCGTCGTTACTCTTAGTTTCTGCCTGCAAGTTTTCACTGGAACCGATCCGGCAGAGATGATTGTCCGCAAGGTCAATGTCTTTGCAACAGAGGAGCAGATTCAGGCTGTGCGGGAGGAGCTGGGACTGGACGCCCCCTTTCTGGAACGCTACACCGACTACATAAAGGGCGTGCTGACCGGCGACCTTGGAACCGCAATCACAAACCGCCAGCCGGTCATCGAAAATATCAAAGATGCCCTTCCTGTAACTTGTATGCTGGTAGTTATGGCAATGGCTTGGGTCATCATCTTCACGGTATTGATAGCCGCCATCTCTGTCATACGAAAAGGCGGGATTTTCGATAATGTCATGCGGATTATCTGCATCATTGGGATCTGTGTGCCGAGCTTTTGGCTGGCGCTGATCCTGCTGACCGCCTTTGCGGTTCAAATCCCCATTTTCAGTGTGATCTCGGACGGCAGTTTCAAATCTTTTGATTTTGCCATCGGCAGCAATGGCGTTCCCTATTATCTGTATTGCGGCCAGGGGTGCTGCGGGCGGCAGTGCTGAATGAACTCAAAAGTGACTATGTGACCTATGCCAGAGCAAGAGGGTTTTCTAATGCACAAATCGTTTATGGCGAGGTGCTACGAAATGCCCTCCCCCAGCCATCACACTTTTCGCCCAATACTGTGCTGCTCTTTTTTTGGGACTTCGGCACTGGTAGAGAGCGTTTTCTCCATCCAGGGACTTGGCATTTACCTGACGAAGTCCTGCGAGAGTATGGACATCTATGGGATTTCCGGTTCCATCCCCGTGTGCGGCGTGTTGTTTGTTCTGTTCAACACCCTAGCGGATTTGCTTTCGAGTGCTATCTGCCCTGCGTATAGGAGGAAAGCGGCATGAAACGAAAAGGACAAATCATTGTTGGATTGGCTCTGATCCTGATTTTTATTCTTATGGCTCTGGCGGCCCCGCTACTGGCCCCCAATGATCCAAATGCCACAGGTCTTGCGCTGAAAAATGCTCCGCCTTCTTCGGAGTACCCTCTTGGCTGTGACCAAATGGGCCGTTGCGAACTATCAAGACTTCTCTATGGAGCAAGGTACTCTATGGGGCTGACCATTCCGGTACTGATCGTACTGGCCGCCTTCGCTCTGTTCGTGGGATGCTATTCCAGTTATAAAGGCGGACTGGTAGATGAAGTCATACGGATACTGCGACATCCTCATGGCCTTTCCTCTCATCGTCATTGCGATGGCGTTGGTGTCGGCGGTGGATAATTCTGTGGCAAGTGTCATTATTGCCATCGGGATTTCTATGTTAGCGTGGTTTCTGCGGATGGTACGCTCCTATGCAAAGACTGAGTGCGGAAAGGAATACATTGAGGCGGCCTCGGCTCGCCGGTCCTGCGCCACTGCGCCACTGATCCCCAATGTGTTCCCGCAGTTTGTGGTGTACTTCACCACCGGGATCGCCACGGCGATCATGTCAGTGTCCAGCTTTGCTTTCCGGGGCGTAGGGCTGATTGTCGGAACACCGGAATGGGGTGCGATGCTCAATGAGGCACGAAACAGTGTCTACTCAAATCCCGCGCTCCTGATTTATCCGGGCATCTGCCTCATCGTCTGCTGTGCAGGCTTCAACCTGCTGGGCGAGGGGCTGCGGGATGCCATTGGGAAGGAGGATGATATTCGTGTTGCTTGAGGTCAAAGACCTGAATATCTCTTTAGCCTCCGGGAAATGCGTGGCCGAACATATATCATTTCAGTTAGACCCGGGGAAATGCTCTCCATCGTTGGCAGCTCCGGCGCGGGAAAGACCACTATCTGCAAAGCAATTATGGGACTGTTGGGGGAACACTTACCGCGCTGATGGCGAAATCCTGTTCCAAGGGGAAGATTTGCTCGACCTGCCGGAACGAAAGCGACAGACCATCTATGGGAAAGAAATTTGCCTGATTATGCAGAACCCCATGACCGCCTTTAACCCATCCATCCGAGTAGGGCGTCAGATGGAAAAGACCTATTTGCTCCATCATGGAAAAACGCCGAGGCAGGAAATGCAGCGCCTGTTTGCCACCATTTTACAGAAGCTGGGGCTGGAAGATACCCAGCGGATTTTGAACAGTTATCCCTTCACACTGTCTGGCGGAATGCTCCAGCGGCTGATGATCGCGGCGGCGCTGATGTGCCAGCCTGCTCTTTTTGGTAGCGGATGAAGCGACCACAGCCATAGATGCCTGCAACCGGATCGGGCTGATGCGGGAACTGAAAAGTTTCTGTAAAGAAGGAATGTCTGTGCTGTTCGTGACCCATGACCTGCGCTCAGCCTCGGTGTCCGACCGCATTCTTGTGATGGATCGCGGGCAGATTGTTGAACAGGGCAAGACAGAGCAGATACTAAACACCCCCCAAAGAGGACTATACAAAATATCTGTTGAACGCTTGCCGGCTGGAAAGGAGGGGAGATGTCTTGATTGAACTGAAAGAGGTTAGTTGTTCTTTTCTCTGACGGCTTTGGCGGGAAAGGACTGTTTACTGCTGTATCCCCATTGAGCGCCCATTTCAGTGACGGTGGCCGGTACGCAATCGTGGGGAGTCCGGTTCAGGCAAAACAACGCTGGCGCGGATGATTGCGGGATTGCAGCGGCCAAGCGGCGGTTCCGTGTTTGTAGATGGCGCACCTGTCTATGGGCGGAAAACAGGCGGAAAAGAACATTTCAGGAAGGTGCAGATTATTCAGCAGAACTCCGCATCTGCCCTGGACCCCAAAATCCCGGTGGGTAAATCCATCGAGGAACCGCTGCATTGCTTTTTCCACATGGAGAAAGAGAAACGGCGGGAACGCTGCCGGAACCTGATGGAACTTTGCAATCTATCGCGGGACTACTATACCCGCCTTCCATCGGAGCTGTCGGCGGAGAACAAAAGCGGGTGGCAATCGCCAGAGCATTGGCCGTTGAACCGCAATGCCTGATCTTCGACGAGGCCACCAATGGATTTGACTTGCCGCTGCGGAAGAAAATCATTGATGAAATTATAGACCTGCAACAGCAGCTTGGTTTTACGCTGATTTTCATAACACACGACATGGAGCTGGCAGTGGTCGTGGCGGACGAGATTTTTGTCATGCGAAATTCTAATCTGGTGGAGCGTGCCGCGTTCTCCGGTGATTATTCTGTATTTCACGACCCATACAGCAGGATGCTCTTGGAGGCAAGCGGTTTAGTGGACACTTCAACAGAATGGAATGATAAAACGAAAGAAAGGATTGATTTGAAATGAAACTGAAACGAATTGCCGCTATGCTCACGGCGGCGGTCATGGCGGTATCTCTGGCCGCCTGCGGAGGCAACACCGGCACCAACACAGAGAGCAGCCAGAACCCGCAGGAGAACGCCGAGGCTCAGGCCGTACATCTGAACTTGGCGGAGAGCTGGGGCTTTGAGTATTTTTACACCATCCTCACCCCGGAGGTATCCTCCTCCGGTTACGACATTACCTACTATCTCACCAGCTTCTATGACACCCTGTTTGAGTACAATTCCGAGGGCGAGGTCGTGGGCTTGCTGGCCGAAGATTGGTCCATGAGCGAGGATGGAAAAACCTATACCTTCCAGATCAAGCATGGCGTCAAGTTCTCCGATGGCTCTGACCTGACCGCCGAGGATGTGGCAAAGTCTATTTTGGCTGTTCCGGTCAACCTGGGCCAGTACAACGGCTCCTATGGCCGCCTGTCCACGATCATTGAGGATGCGGTAGCCACCGATGAGTACACGGTGGAGCTGCACCTGACCCAGCCCTACTACAACACCCTCCGGGAACTGTGCCTTGCTAACCCCTTCGGCATCGTATCCAGCGAGCAGTTCAATGAGGATCTGACTGCCAAGCAGGAGAGCTTCCGCAACGCCACTTATGGAACCGGCCCCTATATGTATGCCGGGGATAATGACGGCAGACACGGAATTTTGTCCGCAATCCCAATTACTGGGGCGATACTCCCGAAGTAGACAGTTTCTCCATCAAGTATATTCCTGACAACGACGCCAAGATTTTGGCAATGCAGAATGGTGAGGTGGACTTCCTCTCCGGCATCAAGAATGTTTCCGCCGAGAGCTATGCTCAGATGGAGCAGACAGATGGATATGGCGCTCAGGCCGATGAAAAATCCTTGCAGACCTACTATGTGGGCTATAACCTGAGCGGTGAGATTTTTTTGGCGACCAGGTGGTTCGTGAGGCCATTTCTTCCGCCATTGATAAGGATGCCGTAGTAGACAACATCTACGGTGGCCTGTTCGACAAGGCAGATACCTTCTTTTCTCGTGACCTGCCCTACTGTGATGTAGAGCAGACAGTGTACGGCTTTGATCTGGATCATGCCAATCAAATCTTGGATGAGGCTGGCTATGTAGATACCGATGGCGATGGCATTCGTGAGAAGGATGGAGTCAAACTGTCCGCCACTTTCCTGTATCAAACCGGCACCGCCTCCGATGACAACATGGTTGTCTACATCTGCGACCAGAGCCCGCAAAATCGGTATTGAGCTGACCCCCAATCCGCACAAATGATGGATTGGTATGCCATGATCCAGAGCGGTAACTATGGCCTGACCATCTTCAAGACCCAGGGTGGCTACTATGACCCGGCTATGGTCATTACCAACATCAACCCGTCTACCTCTATGGACCCCATCCTCATGCAGATCGGGGCGTCCCAGCCGGAGCTGGCGGCGCTGGTGGACGAACTGGACTCTGCTACTGATGAGGCCCGTATTCAGGAAATTTACAACACCATCCTGACTACTATGGCAGACCAGTGCCTGACTACGCCGCTGATCTATACCCGGCAGCTTGCCATTTACAGCGATGCGGTAGCAAGTTATACCTTCCCACCGATGCCAGCTTTACTTCCGTTCAGAACATCCACCTGAACTAAGCTATTTCAGGCAACTAACAAAAGGAGCAAGCCTTTAAGCGGGTTTGCTCCTTTTGCTTGACCTGATTGGAGCACAATATACCTTATAGGTCGTAGACGAAAGCGACCTAAAGCAGTAAACTAAAATCAAAAGATTAGCTGTAACTAATCGAAAATGATAAGGAGGTCTTGTATCTATGAAACAAAAATCCGGCGGGATTAAGCGGTTGATGGAGTTCACGGGAAAACATCGTGGGCTGCTCACCGTTTCCCGCATCCTATCCGGCATCAGTTCGGTCTTTATCCTTGGACCGTTCCTCTGCGTTTACTTTGCAGCGCGTGACTTGGTGGGCGTATTTGCCGGGACGCCGTTAGACACGAACAGTCTTGTTCGCTGGGGCCTGCTTGCTCTGGGGCTGGAGCTGATTGGTCTGCTCCTTTATTTCTCAGCATTGCTCTGCTCCCATGTCGTAGCGTTCCACACAGAAAAACCTGAAAATGGCGGCACTGAAACATCTCGCAAAAATGCCTATGGGGTACTTTGACGCCAATCCCAGCGGAAAACTTCGGAAGATTATTGACGACAACAGTTTTCAGACTGAGACTTTCATCGCTCACCAGCTCCCCGACTTGGTGGGAGCGCAGGTCACGATGATCGTGAGTTTGGTGCTGATGCTGGTCTTTGACTGGCGTGTAGGTATCCCTCTCCTGCTGCTCTTTGGCATCGGTTTCTTCTTACAGGGATCCCTCATGGGGAAGGACAGCATGAAATTCATGCAGACCTACCAGGACTCTTTGGAAACGATGAACCATGAGGCGGTGGAGTACATCCGGGGCATTTCGGTAGTCAAGGTGTTCGGACAGACAGTGCAATCTATCACCAAGTTTAATGACGCCATCAAATCCTACCGGAAGTTTGCTCTGGCTTACACGATGTCCTGCAAAAGGGAATGGTGGCGTTTAACTCAGTCATCAATTCCAGCTTCCTGGTGCTGGTACCTACGGCGCTTATTATCGGGTTTGTTTCCAACGACCTGATCGGATTTATGCAAAGTTTTCTGTTCTATGTGATCTTCTCTCCTGCTTGTGCAGTCATGCTCAATAAGATCATGTATATGACCAGCTACAAAATGCAGGCGGAGGAGTCCATGCGCCGCATCGACATGATCCTGACTGCCGAACCGCAGGTGGAGACCTCTGCACCCAAACATCCCAAGACTTATGATGTGTCCTTTGAGAATGTGACCTTCGCATACGAAAATACGGACCATCCGGCGGTATCCCATTTGAGCTTCACGGCCAAGGCTGGGACAACTACCGCATTGGTCGGGCATTCCGGCTCCGGAAAAAGCACAACGGCCAGCCTGATTCCTCGTTTCTACGATGTGCAGCAGGGGCAGTCAAGATCGGCGGTGTGGACATTCGGGAAATTCCTCATGCTGACTTGATGAAGATGGTTGCCTTTGTATTCCGGACCCCAAATTGTTCAAGGACACCCTTCTGGAAAATATCCGGGCAGGCAGACCTTCCGCCACACGGGATGAGGTCTTGCAGGCGGCGCGTCTGGCCCAGTGTGATGATATTTTGGAGAAGTTCCCGGATGGCCTCGATACCGTGGTGGGCAGTAAAGGTGTGTATCTTTCCGGCGGCGAAACACAGCGCATTGCGATTGCCCGCGCCATTTTGAAAGACGCCCCCATCGTGGTCTTAGATGAGGCCACCGCCTACGCTGACCCGGAGAACGAGCAACAGATCCAGAAAGCCTTTGAAGAAGGGCTGGTCAAGGGCAAGACGGTCATTATGATCGCACACCGGCTCTCCACCATTCAGGACGCTGATCTCATTCTGGTAATGAAGCAGGGTGAATTGGTGGAAAGCGGAACCCATGACGCGCTGGTGAAACAGGGCGGCGAATACGCCAAGATAATGGAGCAACTACACAAAGACTACCAAAGTGGGCACATCGGGAATGAGGT
>VOFG01002150.1_pt1 | contig 11679 bp, 17 predicted proteins | sample 5384171 | NCBI WGS metagenome assembly VOFG01 (sample SAMN12384726, study PRJNA508395) | human gut metagenome | isolation source: healthy gut F | host: Homo sapiens | reverse complement strand
ACAATGTGACCTTTGAACCCGGATGCCGCAACAACTGGCACATTCATCACGCCAAAAAGCGGCGGCGGACAGATCCTCGTTTGTGTGGCTGGTCGAGGTTACTATCAGGAATGGAGCAAACCGGCACAGGAGCTGCGCCCCGGCGATGTAGTAAATATCCCTGTGGGCGTTAAGCACTGGCACGGCGCTGCACCGGACAGCTGGTTCTCTCATCTGGCGGTAGAGGTTCCAGGGGACGAAACCTCAAATGAATGGTTGGAAGCCGTGGACAACACAGTATATTTTAAGTCAGCAGGCAAGGCGGTCTGAATATGGAAAAACTGAATTTAACACAGGAATGGGATAAGGTGTTCCCGAAAAGTGACAAGGTAGATCACAAAAAGGTAACCTTTCACAACCGCTACGGCATCACCCTGGCGGCGGATATGTACACGCCGAGAGGCGCGGAGGGCAAGCTGCCCGCTACTGCCGTCAGCGGTCCGTTCGGTGCGGTAAAGGAGCAGTCCTCCGGTCTGTATGCACAGAAAATGGCAGAGTTTGGCTTCTTGACGATTGCCTTCGACCCGTCCTACACCGGCGAAAGCGGCGGACACCCCGCTATGTCGCATCGCCGGACATCAACACCGAGGATTTCTGCGCAGCGGTAGACTTCCTCTCCGTGCAGGAGAATGTTGACCCGGAGCGCATCGGTATCATCGGTATCTGTGGCTGGGGCGGTATGGCGATCAATGCCGCAGCCATTGACACCCGTATCAAAGCGACCGCTGCTATGACCATGTACGACATGACCCGTGTGAACGCCAACGGCTATTTTGACAGTGAGGATTCTGAGCAGGCACGCTTTGAGAAGAAAAAAGCCATGAATGCACAGCGCATCGAGGATTATAAAAACGGCAGCTATGCGCTGGCGGGCGGCGTAGTCGATCCGCTGCCGGAGGACGCACCGCAGTTTGTAAAGGACTATTACGCCTACTATAAGACGCCCCGGGGCTAGGCGTCACATTCGATGCCCTATATGCAGGACAGGTCTTTGCACTTCACGGAATCGGACAACAACCAGCCAAACCGCAAAGGGTCACGTGAAATCGTGCATCGGCTGCACGATACCGCAAATCGCGGAACGATGTAATCTATACACGCAAGCGGTAAATACTCTATGAATCCGGCAAGCATTGATTTTCCTTGCCTGATTTCCAAGCTATTTTGCCAAAAATTGCTGCGAATTTGAAAGTGTTTACGGCTTTATTGAACTTCGATTCCTTATCTTAAATACTTTGCCGGATTTTAAGTTTCATCAGTTATAACTATAAATTAAAAAATTTGCCATTGAGTTTCACCTGTAAATTTGCTATACTATGGTCAACTACTGAAAGAGGACAAAGACTTATGATCAAACGCGAACTGTATATGAGCCGCATCCGTCCTTTTCTCGGAACAGAGCTGATTATGTGATCGCCAATGTGGGAACGACCTTCTCGGCGACCTCGCTTGCGAAGTTCCTGAAAAACGAGCAGCGCACCGTCGCCCCGGAAACAATTCTGAACTATATCAAATACTGCTGCGAGGCGTACCTGTTCTATCAGGTGAAGCGGGAGGATTTGCAAGGCAAACAGATCCTTGCCTCCAATGAGAAGTATTATATTGCCGATCACGGCATCCGCGAGGCGGTCTTTGGCGGCAATATGCGGGACATCAACCTCATTTTGGAAAACATCGTCTATCTTGAGCTGCTGCGCCGGGGTTATGAAGTGACTGTCGGCAGAACAGGCAATAAGAAAATTGATTTTGTATGCGATAAGCGCGGCGAAAAACTGTATGTTCAGGTCACTTATCTTCTGGCATCGGAAGAAACGGTCAACCGCGAGTTCGGCGCGTATGACTCTATCCGCGATAACTTCCCGAAGTACGTTGTTTCTCTCGATGAGTTCGATATGAGCCGAAACGGGATCAAGCACCGGAATATCCGCGATTTCCTCTTGGCTGAGGAATGGAACTAAGTCGAAGCCCAACATCACGTCAATGTCGTGGTGCTGGGCTTCTTTTGTCATGCACGCCGCCCTTCCCATCATGGGGCTTTTTGAGGATAAAACCGCCTGTACCGTCACGCGCTGCGGCTCGTAGTAGAAGTAATAGCCTGTGCTGTTGTGCTTGCCGAGGTAATGCGGATTGCCGCCGTTGGGCGGGGTGTAGGGCTGCTTGGTTTCCATGAACCAGATGTATTCTCGGATTTTCTCCGGGGCAACCGCTTCATTCAGGCAATCGCCCACAAGCAGCGGTTCGCCCAGATCGTAGAAGCTGAAATTGCCGCCCGTGCCCTCCACGGCGTTCTTGCCCTCGCCATAGCCACGGATCACGCGCTTCACGCGCTCGGCGGTGATGCTGTCGGCGTAGTCCATCATCTCAACGTTGGGCGGATGTCTGCGGTCTGGTCCAGCAAACGGCTCAGAAACTCTTTTCCCATATCATTGTTCTTGATGGTGTTATGGATTTCCTCAATCGTTGCCAAAATCTGCTTGACAGTCAGGTTCTTATCACTGTTGATTCGCTGGATTGCAGGGACAAAACGGTTGAGAAAAGATTCTGGTTTCGGGGTGGATATCCGCATCCTTCAAAGACTGGTACTCATAACCTAGCCGCATAAACTGAACCGTAGCCGGGAATTTTACCCGCATATCTTCATTTCAAGGAACTCTCATTTTTCCGTTTCGCTCCCTTCACTTTTCTGCTTTCTTGGACGCTTTGGATATTCAACAAACCGCTTATCATCTGGGAATGGGGTTCCCTCTGGAATAAGCCACACCTTTCCTTTACTGCAAACGGCTCCGGGGAACCGACCCTCAGAGCATAGAACTCGGATACGGGGAGGACTTTTTCTTTACGATCTCCGCATATTCGGAAATTGTAAGATATTTTGCTTCACTACTTTGTGCTTTTTGCTTTCTTAGCAGAAGATACTTTCTCTACCACAGGAGCAAAGACATTTGGCGTGTAAATATGAAGTACGAGGTCATCGTCAATATAGGCTCTTGTTTTCCCCGGATAGTCCTCCATCTCGGTGTAATCCAATTCCCATCCGTCGGTTTCTCCAACCATATCCTCGACGGTTTCAATGCCTTCAAAAATTTCACGCAGGGTACTAATAGATGCCTTGCCATATCTGCCATCATTATAGAGAACCAAAATTTCTCCGTTCTCTTTTTCTACGATTCTCAAAAAGCATGGCTTTATCGTCTCCTTTGTCATGTTGTTATGTTAATAATACAGCGATGACGATTTAATGTCAAATCAAATCGGTTCCAGATGGCAAACAAAGACATCGACTATTGCGGTTTATTGATATACCAATAAAATGCAATAGTTTATTTCCGGCTTGAAAAGTAGACAAAAAAATATCCAAATCGCTATAAGCATTGTGCTACAACGATTTGGATATTTATTATGGCTATATTCAGAATTGACTATATACCCCGTAATTTAGAAAAGAGCCAAATTTTCTATCACAGCATTGTCCAGGCAGTTTCCTTTTCGACTCATGCTCTGCCGGATACCTTTCTCACGAAGCATCCGCTGATACTGCTTGTGCTGATACTGCCAGCCCTGGTCAGAATGGAGAATCAGGTTTGTTCCGGCAGGGATCTTTGCAAACGCCTCGTCCAGCATGGTGGTTACCATGCTAAGTACAGGACGGTCCGATATGGTGTAACTGACCAGATCGCCGCTGTGCAGAATCGAGAATCGGGGGACAGATAGAGCTTTTCTCCAAACAAGCTACTCAGATGTTCTTTTTTCATGGTTTCTACAACCATTCTCTTGAACTCCGGCGTATATCGTTTGTTTGGTACTCCTTTAAAACACCCCACTTGTTAAATAGTATATCATACTGTCTAACAAATGGGGTGCAGTTCATTCGGTGGTTTTACTTTTTCTTCAATATATCAAAAATGATATTTGAAATAATGACTTTTATATCGATAAATTATTATCTGATAAAAAATTCGATTTTCTCAAAGAAACGAAGAAAAGACTTGATTTTTATAAAGAATATGTTATGCTATAAATGAAATGAAGAACACGAAAAAACAGCATATCAGTGACGGACAGGGGAGAGCGGACGATGCGGAGCAGACGAAAAACTGGCGGCTTGCGGCTTGGCGCTGCTCTTGTTTTTACGCTTTGCGGCTGCGGCGCGCGGCAGCGGCGACCGGCGAATGGTTCGCGATGGATACGGTCATGACTGCGGCGGTCTATGGCAGCGCGGACGCTGGATGCCGTGGAGGCGGAAACGTACCGGCTCGACGCGCTGTTTGCAGCACAGAAGGATGACAGCGAGATCGCGGCGGTCAACGATGGGGCGGAGGCTGTCTCAGAGGAGACGGCGGCGCTGCTCCGGCGGGCGCTGGACATCGCGGCGGAGACAGACGGGGCCTATGACCCGACAGTCTATCCGCTGATGCGGGCCTGGGGCTTCGCGGATGGAAACTACCGCGTGCCAGCAGATGCGGAACTGGACGCGCTGCTGCAAACGACCGGCTGGACAGAAGTCTCCGTGGACGGGACAACGGCCTCGCTGCCGGAAGGCTTTGCGCTCGATCTTGGCGGCATCGGCAAGGGTTATGCCGCCGGGCGCTGCAAGGAGATCTTGAAAGCGCACGGCGTGACATCCGCGCTGCTGAGCCTCGGCGGGAACGTCTCGGCGCTCGGGAGCAAGCCGGACGGCACGGCCTGGACGGTCGCGATCGAGGACCCGACGGCGGTGCCTATCTCGGGACAGTGCAGATCACGGATCAATGCGTGGTCACTTCGGGCGGCTATCAGCGGTATTTCGAGCAGGATGGCGTCCGCTATTGGCATATTTTAGACCCCGAGACGGGGAAAACCCGCGCGGAGCGGGATGAGATCGGTGACGATCGTGTCGGCGGATGACACGCTGGCCGACGCGCTGAGCACGGCGCTGTTTGTGATGGGCCCGGAGCGGGCCGCGGACTTCTGGCGGGTACACCGGGCGGAATTCGGCGCGGTGTGGCTGACGGACGACGGGCGGCTGTTTGTAACAGAGGGTCTGACGCTCACAACAGAGCGGGAATACGAGGTGGTCTCGTGAAGACGAAGCACTGGATCATGGTATTTGTGGGCCCTCGCGCTCGTGCTGCTTGCGATTTTGCTGCTGCGGCCGAAGCAGAGCGGCCTGTGGGCATCTACCGCGACGGCAAGCTGATAAACGGTCGACCTGACGAAGGACCGGACGATCCCGCTGGACGGCGCTGCGGGCGGCGACGGCCGCCGCCGTGGGACGGCGAGATTTACATGGAGTCGGCGGAATGCCCCGATCAGATCTGCGTGAGCACGGGCCGCTCCGCCCCGGCGGGACGCCGATCGTCTGCCTGCCGAATCGCCTGAGCATCCAGTGGATCGAGCGGGACGCGGCAGTGGACGCCGTGTCCGGCGGGAGGTAGCGCCATGCGGAACGATGTCAGAAAGCTGACGCTCTGCGCGGTGCTGACCGCGGCGGCGCTCGTCACGTTCGTCATCGAATTGCAGCTCCCGCCGCTGACGGGCATCCCCGGCATCAAACCGGGACTCGCGAATATCTTTACATTATTTACGCTCTGCTGGCTGGGGCGTGGCTGGGCCTTTGCGCTGATGATGGTGCGCGTGGTGCTCGGCTGTTTGATTACCGGCAGAATGACGGCACTGGGCTACAGCCTCGTGGGCGGCGCGCTTGCGTATCTGGTCATGGCGGCGCTGCTGTACGTCATTTCGGAGCGGCAGCTCTGGGTGGTCAGCATGTTCGGCGCGATGGCGCATAATCTGGGGCAGATGCTCGTGGCGCGGTTCGTCGCGGGCGTCGCTGCGATCTGGTATTATCTTCCGGTGCTGCTGCTTTCGGCACTCATCACCGGCCTGTTCACAGGGCTTTGCGCACAGCTCGTTCTAAAGCGGCTGCGCCGCGGGCCGGAAGGAAAGAGAAGGGGGAATCCACTTGAAAGATCTGCATGGCATCCACATTCCGGGGCACAAGAACACGTCGGCCATGAAGGCGGCAAAGCTGCCGCTGCCGCAGTCGGTCGTGATCCCGATGGCGATGCACATCGGCGCGCCGGCCAGACCGGTCGTCAAGGTCGGCGACCACGTCAAGACCGGCCAGCTCATCGGCGAGGCGGGCGGCTTCGTCTCCGCGCCGATCTACGCGAGCATCTCCGGCACGGTCAAAAAGATCGGCGACATGACGAACTCGATGGGCCGCTCGATGCAGTACGTCGAAATTGAATCCGACGGCCTGGACGAGCACTGGGAGGGGCTGCATCCGCCGAAGCTCGAGACGATGCAGGATTTTCGACGCCGTGCGGGCCAGCGGCCTTGTGGGACTCGGCGGCGCGGGCTTCCCGACGGTGGTGAAGCTGACGGTCAAGAATCTCGACCAGATCCAGTGCGTCATCATCAACTGTGCCGAGTGTGAGCCGTATGTGACGAGCGACACGCGCGCGATGCTGGACTATGACTTCGACGTCATCGGCGGCTGCCGCCTGCTGCAAAAGTTCTGCACGTGCCGAAGATCGTCTTCGGCATCGAGGAAAACAAGCCCGAGTGCATCCGGCACTATCAGGCGCTCGTGGCGCAGGAGGAGAACATGGAGGTCTGTCCGCTGCCCGCGATCTACCCGCAGGGCGGCGAGAAGATCCTCATCTACCATGTGATGCACAAGGTCGTCGAGGAAGGGAACTCCCGCTGGACGCGGGCGCGATCGTCCTCAACTGCACGACCATCTCGTCCATCGCGCGCTATTGCCGGACGGGACTGCCGCTGGTGAAAAAGTGCGTGACGGTCGACGGTTCGGCGGTGCGTGCCGAAGAACGTGCTCGTGCCGATCGGGATGCGGATGCGCGACGTGTTCGAGCCTGCGGCGGCTTCGGAGGAGCCGGGCAAGGTCCTCTACGGCGGCACGATGATGGGCATTGCGGTGCCCGATCTCGAGCAGCCGATCCTGAAGAACACGAACGCCATTCTGGCGCTGACGAAGAAGGACGCAATTCTGCCGGAGCCGACGGCCTGCATCCGCTGCGGCCGGTGCGTGGCGCACTGTCCGGCAAATCTGATGCCGCTGGAAATTGAAGCGGCGTTCAAACGCAAGAATGGGAGCGGCTGGCGGAGCTGAAGGTCAACCTCTGCATGGAGTGCGGCTGCTGCTCGCACGGCTGCCCGGCGAGCCGTCCGCTCGTGCAGACCAATAAGCTTCGCCAAGGCGCAGGTCGCGGCATGGAAGGCTGCGAAGAAGGCCGCGGACGAGGCGAAAAAGGCCGCGGAAGAGGCCAAGAAGGAGGCGGTAAAATGAGCCAGATCGTATCGGTCTCCCCGCACTGTCACGGGAAGATCACCACGCAGAGCATTATGCGCGACGTGCTCATCGCGCCCCCGGCGCTCGTCGCGGGCGTGATCAACTTCGGATGGCGCGCGCTGCTGGTGACGGCGGTGTGCGCGGCGGCCTGCATGTTCTTCGAATGGGGCTTTGAAAAGCTCTGCGGCAAGCCGAAGCACCATTTCCGACCTTTCGGCGGCGGTCAGCGGTGTGCTGCTGGCGTACAATCTGCCGGTGTCCATCCCGCTGTGGCAGGGCGTGTTCGGCGCGCTGGTCGCGATGGTGGCCGTCAAGGGGGTTGTTCGGCGGCCTCGGCAAAAACTTTGCAAATCCCGCGCATTGTGGCGCGTATCGTGCTGTTCCTCGCGTTTTCCAGCTCGATGACCGCCTGGGTCTATCCGGACGCGGTATCGAGCGCGACGCCGCTGGCCATGCTGGCCAAGGGCGAGCATGTCGACTTATCTGACGCTCCTGCTCGGCCACCACGGCGGCTGCATCGGCGAGACGTGCGCGCTTGCATTGCTGCTCGGCTTTGCGTATCTGCTCATTCGCCGCGTCGTCACGTGGCAGACGCCGGTCTGCTTCGTCGGGACGGTCTTCCTGCTGAGCCTGATCCCGGGCAGGATGCGCTGGCGCAGGTGCTCTCTGGCGGCCTGCTCCTCGGCGCGATCTTTATGGCGACCGATTATTCCACGTCCCCCGCACGGCCTGGGGCAAGGTGCTGTTCGGCATCGGCGCGGGACTGCTCACGGTGCTCATCCGCTTCTATGGCGCGTACGCCGAGGCGTGTCGTTCGCAATCCTGTTCATGAACATCCTGACGCCGTATCTGACCCGATGGACGCGGACGCAAACCGCTCGGAGGTGTGCCGGCATGAAAAACAAAGGAGATTGTAAAATCCATTGTGGTGCTGGTGGTCATCTGTCTGGTGGTCCGGCGGCCCTGGCTGTGGTGAATTACTTCACAGCCCCCGTCTCCGCCGGCAAACACAGAGCGCGAAAACGAAGCGCGGCTGGACGCCGTGCCGGACGCGGCTGACTTTGCAACCCCATTGAGGCGGCGCTGCCAAGTGGCGTCGTCAGCGCCTACGCCGGCTGGACGCAGCCGGCGGACCCCCACGAGCTATCTGTTCACCGTCGAGGGCAAGGGCTTCGGCGGCACCATCAGGTCCTGTGCGTCATCGGCATGGACGGCCGCATCCGCACCTGCCGGACGATGGACGTCTCGTCCGAGACCACCACACTCGGCGGCCAGACCGCAAACCCCGAGTACACCGGCCAGTACGCCGGGCAGGACGCTTCCCTCTCCGGCGTCAGCGCCATCTCCGGCGCGACCATCACCTCCACCGCCTACCGCGGCTGTGTCGAGACCGCGTTCGCTGGCGTTTGAGACGAAAGGAGGCGCAGCAATGAGGCAAATTACAGAACTTTCTGAAAGGCCTCATCAAGGAGAACCCGTGCTTTTTGCTCGTGCTCGGCACGTGCCCGACGCTGGCCATCTCCACGTCGGTCATCGCGGCCTTCGGCATGGGCATCGCGGCCACGGCCGTTCTGATCTTGTCGAACATGGCCATCTCCGCCATCCGCAAGATCGTGCCCGATCCCGGTGCGCATCCCCTGTGCTACATCGTTGTGATCGCAGGGCTTCGTCACAGTCGTGGAGCTGGTGATGGAGGCCTACGCCTTCAGCCTGTATCAGTCGCTGGGCGTGTATCTGTCGCTGATCGTCGTCAACTGCATCATCCTCGGCCGCGCGGAGATGTATGCCAGCAAGCACGGCGTCGTCGACTCCGCCATTGACGGCGCGGGCATGGGCATCGGCTTCACGCTCGCCATCTGCGCCATGGCGGCCATCCGTGAGACGTGCTCGGCTGCGGCACGTTCTGCGGCCTGCCCGTCCCTGGTTCCACGAAAACCCGATCGGCATTCTGACAATGGCGCCCGGCGGCTTTTTTCGTGTTCGGCTGCATGATCGCGCTCATCAATAAAATTTCCAAAGGGCAAGGCCATCCGTAAGAAGGAATTCGGCTGCGCCGGCTGCCCCGGCTGCGGCAAGGCATCCTGCAGCGGAAAGGGAGGCGGCCGCGAAATGAAGACCATGATCCTCGTCATTCTGACCGCCGCGATCACCAACAACTACGTGCTCGTCAAGTTCCTCGGCATCTGCCCCTTCCTCGGCGTCTCGAAGAAGCTCGACCAGGCCACCGGCATGTCGCTGGCCGTCATCTTCGTCGAGGTATTGGCGACGGCGGTCACGTGGCCCATCTACCATCTGCTGCTCGCGGGCAAGGTCGATTTCACGTACATGGAGACGGTCGTCTTCATCCTCGTCATCGCGGCGCTGGTACAGCTGGTCGAGATCGTGCTCAAGCGCTACGTTCCGGCGCTTCATAAGTCGCTCGGCGTGTATCTGCCGCTCATCACGACGAACTGCGGCGTCCTCGGCGTGACGATGAACGTCATCTCCGACGGCATGAACTACGGCGAAGCGCTGCCGCGCTCGGCTGCGGCCTCGGCTTCTTCCCTGGCGATGGTGCTGTTCTCCGGCGTCCGCTCCCGCGTGGAGGACGCGGAGCCGCCCGCGAGCTTTGAGGGCCTGCCCATCACGCTCTTCGTCTCGGCGGCGCGATCGTCTCGCTGTCGTTCTTCGGTCCCGGTATCATCGACCGGCTGTTCGGTTAAAAGGAGGGGCGTCATATGGAAATTCTGATCCCGATCCTGGCCGTTACGGTCATCGGCCTCATCTGCGCGGTCGGCCTGGCTGTGGCCTCGAGCGTCATGGCCGTCAAGGAGGATACCCGCTTACTGAGATCCGCGCGTGCCTGCCCGGCGCCAACTGCGGCGCGTGCGGCTATACCGGCTGCGACGGCTACGCCAAGGCCCTGCTTGAGCCCGGCACGAAGACGAATCTCTGCGTGCCCGGCGCGGACGCGGTCGCGGCGCAGATCGCGGCGCTGCTCGGCGTGGAGGCCGAGGACGTGGTGGAAAAGATCGCCGTCGTGCAGTGCGCCGGCACCTGCGGGCTCGTCAAGGCCGACTACCGCGGTATCCCCTCCTGGCGCGGCCGCGAAGCTGTTCTACGGCGGCAACGGCAGCTTCTTCGGCTGCATGGGCTTCACGGCGAATGCGCCGGGCCTGCCCGCAGAACGCCATCTGCATGCAGGACGGCATCGCCTGCGTCAACCACACCTCGTGCATCGGCTGCGGCATCTGCGCGCAGACCTGCCCGCAGAAGATCATCGAGATCGTGCCGGATATCATCCGCACCGAGGTCCTCTGCTCGAGCTATCACAACGGCCCGTACACCCGAAGGTCTGCTCCTCCGGCTGCATCGGCTGCCATAAGTGTGAAAAAGACCTGCCCGCAGGGCGCCATCACCGATCGACAACTTCCTCGCCCGCATCGACTGGGACAAATGTACCGCCTGCGGCGAATGCGCCAAGGTCTGCCCGACCGGCGCCATGGTCTCCGGCGACTTCTCCGGCGCCTCCCGCGTCCAGCCCTACAAATCCCGCAACGCGTGACCAACCAGGAACAAACCAGCCGCAGCAGGATCCTTGCTGCGGCTGGTTCATTTAATAGTAGAAACCGAAAAAAAGATGACAAAAGGCGCAAGAAGAGAGATAGTAAGGTGTGAACAAACTGATCGAACTCTATTGCGCGATTTGCCATCACAGTCAGGATAGCAGAATCGCGGAGAAAATGCAACACGGAAGCAACAATAAGTCCGCCCAATTTACAGACGTGGAGTTGATGACAGCATACTTATGGGGCACACAGCAGGGCTTATTGACGCGGAAGAGTATCTACAATTTCATCAGAACATGACTTTTGCTTTGTGCGCGGGGAACGCCCCATGCTGGACGGCAAGTTTGACCTGCTGCGGCATCCGGAATGCGGTACACGGAAGACGGCGGCGCGCCGCCCTATGACTACGCCGCCGCCGCACGGATGGAAAAGGACGATCTTTCCGAGCGCCGGAGGATTACGAACTGTTGGATATGCGGGATTTTCAGCCGGATGCGGCAGCATACAATTGAAAATGGAAGGAAGATGGATTTGACTGTTTTTGAAAATTTGCAGAGAAAAAGAAAGAAAACCGGGCACTGCCGACACAGCACACACGGAAAAGCCGTATGCTGTTTGCTTTGTTTTGCAACATTCACGCTGTGCGGCGTCTGTTTTACCAACCGGCCTTCGCGGCTGATTTTAATCTGCTGACCAGCCGTGAACAACCCTGGTCCTGACCCCTGTTTTCCTCATCCGCGCGGTGGGCGTCATCCTTGCTGGGCTGGGGCAGCAATACGTAACTGAACGAAGTACTGG
>VOFG01004787.1_pt1 | contig 11682 bp, 15 predicted proteins | sample 5384171 | NCBI WGS metagenome assembly VOFG01 (sample SAMN12384726, study PRJNA508395) | human gut metagenome | isolation source: healthy gut F | host: Homo sapiens | reverse complement strand
TGCAAGGTCTCCAAATTAGGTTGAATTCGATTACAAGCATAGGCATTAACCATGCTGAAACTCTTATCCAGTTGTTTAGCTAACCATGTCTGAGAGATACCTTTTCAGATAATACTGCCTTTATTCTATTCAGTTTCATTCTTTGATACGATTTTATAGTGCAAATATAGCGAATTATATTCGATAATCAGGATCGTTTTTGTACTTTTGCATCATACGTAGCTCAAATTTGGGCATAAACTCAAAAGAACAAATAAGATCATGCATATATTTGACGAATACTTAAATGATGAAAACGTAGATAAACGTGAACGTGCCAAACTTTGGCGAACATCTATTGGTTTGCAGGCTGTTGATAATCTCACGGTTTCAGGCTTCCTTATTGAAATGGCACGTAAACATATAGAGGGGAGAAATATCAATGGATGAAGTCAATAAAATGATAGAAGAGCATTACGCACAAAAACGACTAAGAAATGACTAAAATGCTCACATACAATATTGTTGCATTTCAGTTATTCGATATTTTCGAATGGCTAAAAGATTAGAATCATCACACTGGTGTAGTAAAAAGTTACACCGAACAAGTAATAACCCTCATAATAGTTTAGTTTATACTTCAATTGGGATGAATTTGTGCATTCATTGAGTTGACAGACTATCTGTCATCCTGAGCGCAGTCAGAAGATCTTCTCCCTTGCTCTTGCGTCGAGATGCACAAACAGATACCGAGAAAAGTATAAATATTGGTTAGCTCATCTATTCCCGAATAGGTGTATAGGAGGAGACGCAATAACTTTTATTCAAGAAAAATTTTCAGTGTCTTTTGTTGAGGCTTGTAGAATTTTGACTGATGAATATGGTGTTCCCATCCCTTATGGGAAAGATATTCTGCAAAATGGAAAGATTCTGATTATAAATTGGTGTAAAAAAAGGGAATCAACTAGTGATACTTTCACCTCTTTTTTGATCGAGGAGGTTGCTGAGTTTATAATGGAACACACAACCCTGACAAAGGCAGGATTAATTTTTGCGAGAGTCAAAGGAACATTAAAATAGATGTAATTGAATTCTCCAAGATTCATTCTATTGATAGCGTGAAAGTTTAAAAAGATATAATACAAGTTCGATTCGGAATAGCTCGATTAAAAACAGCGAAGAGTTTTAACATCAAATGGAAAATATCTAACTATTGATGCACCCTCATTAATCATTCCTTACTATGATGAGAGTAATAATCTAATAGGTTTGCAGACTCGATATTTAGGAAAAGATCAGCCGGATTTTAACATACCAAGATTTAAAAGAATATGTGGTTCCTCAATTAGATTATATAACCTCCTATTTTGGAATCAATGCAACATGGTGCAAGACTTTTTATTTACTGAGGGCATGTAAACTGACTGTTTGGCCATGTTATCAGCGGGTTATGATAGTGTAGCACTCCCAAGTGCAACTTCATTTCCGACTAATGACTTAGTCAAATTAAAAATTATAATCTCTATATGATAGCTGATCAGGATAAGCTGGAAATGATGCTTTCATAAAGTTATATCGATTCATGTTCAGGTTTGGTTGCGAAGTAAAAAGAATTGAAACTTCCAAGCGGTGTTAAAGATTTTGCGATTATTATCTAAAGACCGTAAAAAATTAGACATATGGATAATGAAATCCCAAATAATCATAAACAAGTTTTATCTAAGGATTTGAATAGAGAGACATTATTCAAATTATTCTTCGATAATAATATCCTATCAATCGGTGTTGATAAGATTGGTATGACAAAAGAAGAGCAGCCGTTGTTCAAGGAAAGAGAGGTAAGATATGGAGCGGAGAAATTATTATTCTTGCATTTATTGATGGATAGTAATTTGGAAAAATCAGATAGAACAAAGGAAAAATGTCAAGTATGATTACATGATTGGTTTACTCTCTATATATTGCTTCGAATTCTCATTTCAAATATAGTTTCGGGGTATTTTAGAGATTGTATACAATCATTCGACACAATACTTGCCCAGTGGTGTAAATTTCTGATGCAATCATAGCAGATATCAATGTCCTTCCATCTATTAATTTGGAACAACATATCATTGTTGAATTAGATGAAATTCTTAATATTTCTTTATCAAAGGGTGTTATTTGCTCTGTGAAGATTAACATGGATAATTTTGATAAATTATTCAACATAAATGGGCGTACATACGATTTTAGTATAAGATTGATGAAGAGATATTTGATGTTGGTAAAAGCGATGGAAGCGGATTACAAAGTAACTTATATAACGCATTTTCAGAACTTAATCGATTAATAATGACATTGTCGTTGAACGACAATTAGAACCAATGTTAATACCATTGACTCATGGGCACTAATTTAAGAGAACAAATATTATCTGAAGAAAATATTTATAAGGCAATCTTTGCTGTGGAATCATGTCTCTGAGCAGGATTTGCTCAGTGTTAGTGATCTGAATAAATTTCTTCAGCTAAGAGATAAGTATGATTTTAATGGTACTATTTTAACGGTTATTAATAGCTGCAAGAAAACACTAACCAAACTTCTGGATGATGAAAACGAATTGCTTAAGGTCAACGTTTTTTTTAAAATAAAAAAACTGAACTCTGACGACATTCCGGTTGTAGAGTATCGTCCTATACACACTGCGAGTCTTGTCGACCAAATTTGTATGGCTGCAATGCTTATGCCTTTGATGTTTGATGACTCTACTGGAAAACGGAATTTATCGGAATTATCACGCTTACTACCTCATAACTTCTATGGTAATATCCCGAGTTGTAATGTTGGTAGTATCTTTATGAATTGGACAGAGAAATACCGCCAATATTCTCAAATAGTAACGACTCGCTGTCGGGAATATTCCAAGACACGCGAATATGATAAAGAAATAAGTTTTGACCTTAAAGACTTTTTCCCATCTATTAATCCTTTGAAGATCCTGAATTTCGTATTTGGAATGCTGTTTCGAGTAAATATAAAGACTATAGTTGATAAAGAGTGTCTGAAGACTATTATATCTAAACTTCTATTTTAAGATACCTGAAGAAAATCTGCAAGGGAATGGAAAGATGTATATTATAAAGGAACAAAGTAACAATGATAAAGCCGGTCAATGGTTTCTATCCTGTCCGGGGCATTGCGCAAGGATTACCACAATCATACTTTTTGGTAATCTGTGCATGATAAAAGTGGCTGATTGTATGAGTCATGTCGATAAATTAATGGATTCAGACTCGTATTTCTATGTGGATGATTCAGTAGTATTTGCTAAAAATATTGATCCTGATTTATTTGGAGAATTAATCGAAAAACTCAATAATTCGGTTACTGAAGCCCAAAAGATTGGGAGGAATATCCCCAGTTATGGGACAGGATTTACTGTCACAAGCAATGGATATAAATTATAACATACAGTTTCATCCTAATGGGAAGAGTACAATTTGTGACATAAATGACTCTTTTAAAGGTATGGATGGTCTGTTTCTAGTTCAACGACCTGTGTCAATGGGCGGATGGATAAAGGGAAATATTGATGAAGTTGACGATAACGTTGCCTTGAAAAAGCTAACGGCTTTACAGGATGTCGTTAATCTTGAGATAAAAAAACTCCGTTCGAAAAGAACTAAACTTGAAGATAATTCTTATGGTGAAGAGCGACTTAAGTGGCTCAGACGATACAAACGATATTTTCTATTTAGACAAAGAAAATTGCAAATTCTTTTGAATGGGAAATATGATAAGAGCTAAAAACGAAGTTCTACGAAACATTCAAAATTGACGATATTACATCTCAGGATAAGACTTCAAAAGAACTAATTGATGCTTTATTTGAGGTCTTTGAGGAAGAAATATTCAAATCTGAATTTGAGTTGATTCTAAGAGATATGCCTTTCAGTGAAAAAAAGGTTTCTGCTCCAAAATTCAACAATATGATATCGCTCTGTCAAAATATAATTGCAGTACTCATAGATCTGATAAATACTTGTATTACCATAGAATCAGTTCAATGTTATGCAGTGCAGATGTTGCCACTGTGAACGAATATGAATCCCTTTCGCGTGTTGTGCGAAGTGTACGTCCTTTCCGTAACTCTGAAAGATTTGTTGAGGCTATAAAGAATATATCTTATAGTGCCAATGATGTGTGGAAATTGTTCCCATTCCTAAATTCAATCACAGGAGTGTCTGATTCTGGAAATCCATGTCTTAATTCAAAAATAGGATTTCCTTCCTGGTGCGAGTTTGTTTTCAGAAATTCAGAGAACTTCAGACGTAAAATTTTGAATTGCTGTTTCTCATTCGCTTGCAACATTCAATCTGGAGATAATCTATCAATTTTGAGGTCTGACATTAAGCCAATAAAATACTATGAGTTAAGAATTATTTCAATGCTCAGGAATTATCGTTTGAAAATTTGCGATTTCTTTTGAGTTTGTGAGATCTCTTGATCCAAAAGATTTGAACGAGAGGATGGATATAGATCTCGGAATTCTTGAAGGGCTCGGTATATACCGGCAAAAGATTCAAGATCCTGAAAAGATTGACCGATTAATCCAAACACATAGACTTGTTAAAAGCCTTTTGGCATAATGGTTCCAAATTCTTGAATGCTTATACATTACACAATCACGAACACGCTATCAATCTAATAAAGAATGTAGTTAGGCTCGTGAATAATGTAGATTTTTTGAATTTGAAGGCTAATGATTTCTTCTTGCTATTTAATGCATGTTATCTACATGATATAAGCATGGTTATACATCCGAGTGTATCCTCGTTTAACGATTCTAATGTCAAGTCTGAACAATTAATCAGTAAATGGCTTAATCGTATGTTGACATTTAACGAAAAATTGACAATGCCTATAAATCAAACAAATTCGCGATGGACGAGATGCATCGGATTAGGAAAAGAAATGGGATTGTCTTTGATTGAGGTATTTCAAGATATTTTTGACTTCTTTGAGAACCGTGTGCGTGCACCTCACGCATATGAAAGTGCTATGTTTATTCGTCATTGGCAGGATGATATGTTATCATTTCTTTCTGAGCTTGAGGCTGAGACGATAGCTACCATATCAGATAGCCATGGATGGAATACAACAGATGTATATGAAATGAAATCTTCAGCGAAGGAAGAGTTAATCAGTTTGAAGTACATGATGATTCTCATACGTTTGGCAGACTTGCTCGACTTGGCAAGTGACAGAATAGATTATTTCTTACTGAAGCAAAATCGTTCACAGATGAGTCCAGTTTCACGATATCATTGGATTTCCCATTTGATAACTGAGCAATATGAATTGGATATTGATTACGAAATCATTAATGAAAAAGGAACTAACAGATCAACCTATCCAGAACAGATACATCTTGATATTTTTTAAATGCAGAAATTCTTGCAAATATAGAAGTGCATAAAGAGTGTTGCAAGAGGATTTCAAGCAGAACTTACCAAACGTAAAAAAATAAGATTCCAAAAGAACGATACAGAATATAAATGCCTAGAATTTAAGAGTAGGGAAAGATGATGAACCCTGCTGTTCAAATATGTGCAAACAAAATGGAGATTCTCATAGTTGCCCATTCATTTGTCTTTGGATGAGCGACAGGCATTGGTGGTTGTTCTCCGAACTAAGGAAACTCAAAACATTATCTGGATTCTGTTAATTCAAGACTGATAAAATCAGATATTTCTGTTAGATTTTTCTATAATAATACCCACAAACTTGACTCTGAGTTTTTTGACGATGTTAAGAATTATCTGAGTAGATAGGTTAGTATCGAAGTTTATTGCAAATCTTCGTGTTTGAAGCAGAAGCTGTTTCGTAATCGAGGAGCTTAGTCAATAAGTTATGAAATCAGGGACTGAACCTATATCATTCATGTATAGATTCAGTCCTCATTAAACTACTCCATTGATTCCTGAATAATCCATAGAGTTTCTTTTTTGTACTCCTTACGGTCATATTCCATACCTCTGCACATCCAACAGCTACACGGAGTACCTGTTGTTTTGTAAACTTGTGCCCATTTCCTCTTTTGCCAATTCAAACCAACGGGGATGCTCATAACAGCTTCATCCTCACGAATGATGCAATGACCGTAAGCGGCATAAAGAATCATGCGAGCCTTAAAAACACACGAGCCATTTGTTGGCGTCTCCAAAATTTGTTTTCTTTTGTCCATCGTCTCTTTCTATTAAAGTTAGGATGAACGATGATGTTACTTTGAAAGACCTAATGTATCCATAATATTGTATATTTATCGTTTTGTAGCATTTGTGGAAAGCCTCGCTATTCGTCCTCTCAACAATTCGCCATATACTTTTCCTTTAATTCAGCACTTAGAAAGAGCTTTGAATGACAGTCTTCAAACTTGGGCAATAGTTTGGTATACTTATTTATCAACCGTTCTACAATCACATTCTCTATACCCAGCGTGGCTGCTGCCTTGATAAAATCCTCCTTTGAAGCTTTTTCTTCCGACCATTCAAGGTTAATGCCAACTCTTCGTCATCCTTAGGATTGACGATAGCTGCATTCAGCAAATCGTAAGCAGGGGTCAAACGTATCTTATCCGCAGCCTCATACAAAGAGAAGTTTTTCAAGTGCATGTCGTTATTTCCTGTCAACCAAGAGAAAAGCACCAACTCAAAGAAATTGGTAACATCCATTTTAGGCAAAGACGAGTATTTCAAAACAGCCTTGCCGATACGTTCATAGCTACTTTTGTATTTATGCTCCGTTTGCCTTTCGGTCAGTTGGCACATATCTTCCATCGCAACCTTCTCTCCGGCAGCAGTCCTGTCGATCGACGAGTAAGATAGCATAGCGTATCATCTGCCATCCGCATCAGCGTATGAGGAACTACCTCAATACGTGCCACCTCTGCAAGGTGCATGGTTAAATCCTCGACCTCAGGCATCATTTCATATTGCGAGGTCTGTGGCTTCACAGATATAACCGCCCCACAGCCCGACAATAGTCAATCGTTTGTTGCCCTCATGTTCATTCAAATGCAAGGACAATTTCGGCTGGACACCGGTCAAAGAGGTTTGGTCTTGAATGATTTGCAGAGCAAGCTGGTCTAATTGCTCCGTCGTATAATCAAGTACGGGCAACGTTGTTGTTCCAAAGAACTTTTTATGCAAGCCTGATGCATATCCCTTTCCCCCTTTAAGAGCGGACGATAACAATATAGACAATTACACATGGCTTACCTCCTTTTCCTCTAAAGGGACAACGCTTACAGCTCCAATACAATCCTTGCAGCAGGTCATGAGCAACGACATACGGTCGAGAATGCTAATGTCTGTATTTCGCAGTGCAACATCCAACAGCCATCCTTCAGGTATCAAACCGTCGAAAAATGGAAACAACACAGGACTTGTATATGCATCGCCTTGTAAGGGCAATGTCAGGCTGACGGCTCTTGCCGTCTCCCCAATGAGATATTCCGGCAAATAATGAAACTCGTATCCTGCATCATTTTCTGTCAGAATCCCTGCCGATTGGTCTTTGTAAAATATATGGGCTTGTCTTCCATTGTTTATTTGATTTATTAGTGGCAACCATTTCATAATTAAAGAAAAGTCAAGAAGCTGATTCACCTTATCGAGGCGCAACGTTTCCTTTCCCTTGCTCTAAGTCTCGCACAAAGCGTAATCCTACTCCCGACTTCAACGAAAGTTCTTCTTGCGTCAGATTATACTGCTTTCGCAACATCTTTGACCGTAGTAGAAAGATTATTCATAGCATCCAACTTTTATACCTTTTCGACAATAAAGGTACAAAGTTAATATAAATATCTCACATTATACCCCACAAAGGGTATAATTTATTTTATTATCAGCATTATTATATCAGATAAGGTATAATATAGTAAGGTTCAAAAACCACAAATTAAAGTACACAAGCACTGCTCTACACTTTTTCAAGCGAATAATTCTTTTTCGCTACACTTTTTCCAACGAATCAAATATTTCATTGCACCAGACTAATAAAAAATCCCACCACAAACCGCAGAATTTCCAAGAAAACCACTACCTTTGTATCCAGCAAAAGCGTTCTGTAACATCCATGCGAAATGCCCTATCATTCAACACATTGAATCTGATAGCCAACATTCCACAAAATGGCTGAAAGAAGGCGGTACAACACGTATATGCAAAACCATGAAATACAACGGTTTGCATTTGTCCCACATTCTGTGTACTTGTAAAAACAGAGGTTGTACCGATTAAAATGAATAGTCACTGGTAATCAGTGATGTAAATATGCTGCATCGGGAAACTCATTAAATATTGGGATATTATTATGATAAAAGCATTGCCAAAACTATGGAGGTGCATTAAAGTCTCCTTGTTTCCATGCTTGACTCAAGATCACAAAAACCAGCCTTATCGATCTAATGTTTATACGGCCGATTTTAATGTGATCCTGCGTCAAGCGCAAGATATGGAATATTAATTTGTAGCTTCCTCAATCGAGAATTGAGAAATTTTAGAATACCCCAAGTCGCTATCTTTGTCGAATCTGCGTTGAATGTCAAAGGATACTTCACACGATAACTTACAATCTTCTTCCCTGCTGCTGATTCTTTTCCTTTCAACATAGAATATAATGTACCTCCTTCAACAGCGATCGGGTCCATAGCATTGCTAATGGTTGGTGCTTTCCCTTCTTCCCGCTTTTGAGCACGTAAGCACAACGTATAAACACGGTCCGTTCCATCAACAGTTTCAGGTTCTTTGATTAGAATCCATCGACATTATGTGTTCTTCTGATCCGTCAACACAGATGTAAAAGTAAGGAATAACAACGATTCTCTTATAATTATTCAAAAATAACAATGCACTTTCGGAACCAGACAAAAAGCAATTCATTGGAATTCAATGGAGAATAACTCAAATCATATTTGCAATGGGAAGAAGCAGCTCCTGTCGCCACATAAAAACCATTTGTACTGGCATTCGCATTATCCATGGATAAAATCGACCGTAAAATTATTCTTACAATCTCAAGCCCTATAAGTCGGATCCGTTTGCAATGCGACATACAACGGATAATATGGATGGAAATAGAGTTCTCATAAACAGAAGAATAATCGACTATAACTATAGCAAAAGAAAGTTGCTGTGTGGCCGCCGCCGTCAAACAAGAGGTTAACGAAAACACCCGCAGCGATTGCTGCTAACCCTAAAACTTTAAGTTTCTTCATTTTTACTGTTCTTTTAATTTTATATTGTTTATTATTTATTAGTTCTTACTCAAAACCGAAACGGAAACCGCCTGCAAATTCATTAAACGGTTTCTCAGGAACGGATCGTCTCAATATCGCTTCGTTATCGAAATAACCGGCTCCCACCTCATAAACACTTAAGAAACAGAGCAACGGATGGATGGCACCGGCCCGGCGCATTCACGACCCACATCCACCATACGGATATGCTTCTTCTCGTGACGGATTTTCATTGTTTTCCACAAATATTTTGGCATTCAACACCAGCAACATTAATCTCGGTCATGGCCCCGCCGCTGCATAAAATTGAATACGCTTCCATTCTGCTATTTTATAGGACAAAGAAGAGGAATTCAATAAAATGCTTAACTGTTTCGTCTCACCATGATATATAGCTCCGGTCTCTCCCATTCGGAAGAAAGGAATGTATAACTAAACCAGACTGGAGGGAAAAACGGTCATTTATAGAATAACTGACACCTAATCCGATCGAAACTGGTGTCTTATGACGAATATTTGTTTTCGGAGATTGACTATTGAAATACAGGGAATTCAATTGCAACAGTTCCTGATCCGTCATCAACGTATTCTTCAAAAGCATAGGCATTTAATGAATTAGATGTTCCAGCACTCACTACCACCTCCCATTCCGAAACTCCATCTTTTCGTCCGTACTTTCTTTTCTTCTGTTTTCTGGGCGCTGCATCCGCAAATAAAAAGTGTGTTCCGGTCAGCGTTGCCGTCTCGGTCACTGCTATCTTCGGACGCTTACGGATATTTTAGAAAATCACTACAACAGTATAATCTTCTTCTGGCGAAGGACAACTTCGTCTACAATGATTATATCCGACCGGGACATGGTGCAGCGTAACTTGCGCAACTTAGCGCGTTTGCCATCCGGTCAAGCCGGCTTGGAAGCGACGACTGCCAGGTGTCACCAAATTCCAGATCTGTTCCGTCCAGCCTGTTTTCAACTCGGTTTCTTTCCGTATCGTTTCGGCTATGAAGCAGATGTTCCCGGTCGCGGTTAAAAACAGACTCACTCCTGTTAACCAGTAAAAGAAATAACAGCAGCAGCCCCTGGCGTAAAGTCCGCCCGGAAAGGACAGATTTTTTTAACCGGCAAACGGTCAGCTATTGCCTCCCAATCACCGGCATCGTATCCGCTTCAAAAGTCTACGCTGAACGGAACAAATGGTAAATATGCCATATCCTTCATTTCTTTTATTACTCAGCCAGTCCTGGTATGAAGATTGTTTGGCACGCGTGAACTGCGACAGGTTGCTCTCCGTTATATTCATCATCTATAACTGATCTCATACTAGAATAACACTAATTTAATATGATTAAACACTGTACGAAAACCAGCAGAGGCTCTGCGGGTTTCCAATAAACTCGACTGCCGACATATCGGATATGGCGACTATCTGGATGAACCAACTCGCATGTATCCAGATCGACTGGCTTCCTCACGCAAAACATCGATTTGCGCAAATACTCCCAACACAATTGACAAAGATCTTTCCATCCACCCTCAGAGCGACCAGGTCCCGAATAAGAATCCATACTGTTTCACCAAAAGGCATCCCTGTAACCAATCACGGGGCAGTTTCCACCAATGTCCGCTAACACTAACGCGAACAAACCATCATTTTACGGGAATACGTTTCGTATAACCCTTCTGAGCCAGCCTTTCCATTCACACAACCCTCTATCCAGTTGTTTCTCCGTCATTTGAGTGTATTGCCTTCATGCCCTTTCCGGAACGAGAACCGGTCAGGTGGTAGGATTTACACAGACTATAACAAGGAGAAATGGTTTGTCTTTGATTGGTTTGGCTCGGAAATCGACCGCTAATACTTAAAACTTTTGGGCTAATCTTGTATACGATGTTGTTTATCGCTAAGGTGGCGATATGAAACTGAAATTTGGTTCAACCGGGCGACCGAAGCGGCCCGTTTCGTTTCGACCGCTGTTGGAATGGCATACCCATAACAATTCCTGTGCGAGCTGGGTTGGCGCTACAGCATGTACGAAACAGCCGATCCTCGTCCATTGTGATGTTTGGGTTTTGTTAGGGCAAACAACAGTGACTATAGAAATGTAAAAATTAGTTCCAGTAAATGTCTGGTTTTCCAGACACAGAGAGGGGTACCGACGTGGGTATCAGGCTGGCACTGGTTACATCCCCGACATTTCCTTTCGTTTCAGTCAATCACTAAAGACAATATTCAACTTAAATGGCCAAATATGAAGTTTCAAAAACGAAGATTTTGCAACTCTGGAGCATCAAGTGAGTGGCAAACTAAATGAAAACCTGTAGAGAATTGCGTTGAAGAACTTGTCACTAAAAACTGGACTATACATATTACGTTCGCGTTAAAGGATATGGCTGGCAATGTTGGAGCAATACGTAACTG
>VOFG01002241.1_pt1 | contig 11698 bp, 17 predicted proteins | sample 5384171 | NCBI WGS metagenome assembly VOFG01 (sample SAMN12384726, study PRJNA508395) | human gut metagenome | isolation source: healthy gut F | host: Homo sapiens | reverse complement strand
TGGTAATGCCGTATTGACGGAACAGTTCCTTCATAGTGCGGTCCGCATATTTTAACATGGACAGGAAAATGCTCAACGGAAACATTCATCGCCCATGGCTTTGGACTCATCCTCAGCATTGATGAGGACACATTTAAGTCATTGCTGATGTATACCTGGCTGGAGCCGCTCACCTTCGGCAGTCCGGCCAGCTTCATAGACTTCATTCGTAATCAGCTCTTTGCTGATGCATCTTAGTTAACAGTTTAAAATCAGGCTGTCGTCCAGAGTCAGCAGGCTGTAAAACAGATTTTGTGAATTATTTGCGTGTTTCAATTGTTAACCATCTTTATTTATTAGTTGACAATTAATTCTCATCGTGCTATTTTAGGAAAAGATTTTTTCAATTCAAGCCACCAGAAAGAGAGGATTTCTTATGAACATCACAACGCCTGACGCTTCCACAGATCCACAGCTTTCCTGAAGATGCCTCGCGGTCTTAAACACTCCGGATGAATCCTTAGAGGAGCTTGTCTCCTTTGCCGAGACCTACCGGAGAAAGTACAAAGGAACCATGTGAGTATTCACATTCTTACCAACGCCCGCAGCGGCAACTGCTCCCAGGACTGTGCCTACTGCGCCCAGTCCTGCCGCTCCAAAGCGAACATCAACAAATACAAATGGGTAGAGGATGAGAAATTATACGAAGACAATGACTTTGTGAAGGAGCATCATCTCTCCTGCCACTGCATCGGACTCAGCGGAATGAAGTTCACCGATGAAGAAATCGAAATTCTGGCTGAAAAGATCCGCAAAATGAAAGCAGATGGAACTCATCTCTGCTGCTCCATCGGTTTTCTGACCGAGCATCAGGCGAAGGTTTTAAAAGATGCCGGTCTGGACCGTATCAACCATAACTTAAACAGCAGCCGAAATTACTACCCGAATATCTGCTCTACCCACACCTTCGACCAACGTGTCGCAAACATCCGCATGCTGCAGGGACTGGGCTATGAGATCTGCAGCGGCGGCATCATCGGCATGGGCGAATCAAAGGAAGATGTGGTCGATATGCTTCTGGAGCTCCGAAATCCAGCCGGAAGCGCTTCCCATCAATTTCCTGCTTCCGATTCCGGGAACCGCTGGAGCATGCCGATATGTCAGTTCTTTCCACCGCCTACTGCATGAAGGTGCTCTGCCTGACCCGGCTTCTGGTTCCGAAAGCAGATATCCGCTGCGCCGCGGACGGAAGTTTATTTTAAAGGGGAAGAAAAGATGCTGCTCCGCGTAGTCGACTCCATTTTTGCTTCCGGTTATCTGACCGCAGGCGGCCAGGGCATCAAAGATACCATTCAGACGATTGAAGATGCCGGATTTACCTATGAAATTGAATCCGCTTAATGAAGGGAGATAACACCATGAATTACGAAAATACCAGAGTTTCCAGAAGCATCCAGACTTACGCCATGGTCTCCACCGCGCTCATGACCGCGGTGACCTGTATCCTGGCTCCATTGTCCGTTCCCATCGGTCCGGTCCCGATTTCTTTACCAACCTTGCCATTTATCTGTCCCTCTATCTGCTGGACTGGAAACGCGGCACGCTCAGCTATTTCTCTATCTGCTGATCGGCTTCGCAGGCCTTCCGGTCTTCTCCGGCTTTACCGGCGGAGTTGCCAAACTGGCCGGCCCCACCGGCGGTTATATTGCAGGCTTTATCCCAATGGCAATCATTGCCGGCATCGTGATTGACCACTGCCAGAAACGCTGGATCCAGCTTCTTGGCATGATCGTGGGAACCGCCATCTGCTACGCCCTCGAACTGCCTGGTTCTGTATGCAGGCGGATACACGGTATCTGCCGCGCTTGCCGTATGCGTGTTCCCGTTTATTCCTGCTGACCTGATCAAAATGCTGATTGCCATGACCATTGGTCCGGAAATCCGTAAACGGTGGGATCTGCAATCCAGTAATTCGCGCAAGCCATAACGTGCAGCCATTCCGCCGCCAGATCATAAGTACCTGCCTTGCATAAACGACTGACAGACAGTATAATTATTCTTATCATTGCACAAAAAAGGCAGACTACTGACATCCATCCGAGGCCTTTACAGGTCGGACACATGGTCCGAAAAATATGAATCCAAACCCGAACTACCGGTTTTGCCAGCGAATCTGCTCGCCCTGTACCAGCGGGTAACGGAAAAGCTCTGCTCCATCCAGGTTTTCAGCATGCATATCCCACCGCTGTGATCTGATGATTTTCATAGGTAGTATAATAGTAGATTCCCTTATCCGCGTTACAGCAGGAAGTGTAGATGGTAATCTCGTATTTTTCTCCGCCCACATCGCAGCAGCCTCTCTGCTGCTCTACGGAGTGCAGAATGTGAAAGAACTGGCTCACACTCTCTGCTTCGGAATCTCCCGAAAGGGAATTTCCCACAAAAGGCCGCACGGACAAACCGTGACGCAGAGGAAAGATCTCCCGGAAGGCCCATGGCTCCCATGCCGCGGCTGTAAGACGCAAGCTCCAGGCCCGGCGCGAAGGTGTTTTCCGGCTGTTTCGGGGACAGGCTGCGGTAATCATTTAACCGGAACATCTGCTGCGGGAAGGGCGGATTATTGGTGAGGACGCCCGCCGGGTTGTCGTATACGTGAAGCCCGTCTGCCACTGCCTCCACCACAATGGTCTCCTCCCGGTCCGCGATCATCCAGTGAAGCTGGGAAACCGGATACCTTTCATTGAATGGGGTGTTGGTGATGTTAATCCGCGCCAGCAGCGCCCGTACTTCTTTACAGACGCGCACTGCCCCAGCAGCCAGAGCGGGAGTTCAAACTGCGCTACGTTGTCAATTTCTGATCCTTTCACCATTCCTGCTTCGCGCTCATGTTCCTCTGCCGTTTCTTCTTTCTTTCCCAAAACAGGTTCTCCATACACCGCATTTCCCACAAAATTCAGCCCGGCCATGCCAAGTCCTTTTTCATTGATGGCATCATAATAAAGAGGATAATTATCTGCCACATGGGCCATGCCAATCATGGCGTAATGCTGCTTTCTCTCCCCCAGAAACCGAAACGAAAACGGATAGTTCCGGGGCGTGATGGTGACCTCCTCCCCCGTACGGAAATTCATAATCAGATTTCGTCCGAAATAAAGGTCTTTTGTCTTATACACTGCTGCTGTACACATCGTAATTCCTCCTGACTCTGCTCATGCTTCTGCCCTTCACGGGCATTGTGACCTTCAGATACACATTTCCCATCACATACCGGCTTCGTAACTGTTCAGTACCCTCACAGTTACCGGCTTCTATAATTTGCCAGCATTTTAGAACTATTATAATGCAATTTTGTTGTTTAAACAACATTCATTTCCCTCTTTCTGTCGTATACTGCTGCCATACCGTTATTGATAGTTTTAGTCCAGTAAGGAGGATTTTATTTATGAATCAGAATATGTTTTGTTATCAGTGTCAGGAAGCGGCAGGCTGTACCGGATGTACAAACTCCGGCGTCTGTGGAAAAACACCGGATGTGGCTGCCATGCAGGATCTGCTGGTTTATGTGTCCCGCGGCATTTCCGCCGTCACCACCCATCTGCGCAGCCTGGGCCAGGAGATCAGCGCGGAGATCAACCATCTCATCACCGTAAACCTGTTCACCACCATCACCAACGCCAACTTTGATAAGGAAATGATCGTGGCACGCATCCGCGAGACTCTGGATACCAAAGAACAGCTCTTAAAGCAGTGTCCGGACGTTTCCGCCCTTCCGGCTGCCGCGCTCTGGAACGACCCGGAAAGCAAGTTTCCGGTAAAAGCTGCCCTCGTAGGGGATCTCTCTACCGAAAATGAAGACATCCGCAGCCTGCGGGAGATGATCACCTACGGTTTAAAGGGGCTGTCCGCCTACAGCAAACACGCCAATGTCCTGATGCAGGATAACGCGGAGCTGGATGCCTTTTTGCAGCGCGCCTGGCCGCTACCCTGGATGACTCTCTCACTGTTGAAGATTATGTAAACTTAACTCTGGAGACCGGAAAATATGGTGTGGAGGGCATGGCTCTCTAGATGCCGCTAACACCGGCGCTTACGGCCACCCGGAGATGACCCGCGTCAACATCGGTGTCGGCACCCGCCCGGGCATCCTGGTTTCCGGGCACGACCTGCGGGATCTGGAAATGCTGTTAAAACAGACCCAGGGCACCGGAGTGGATGTCTACACCCACTCCGAGATGCTTCCGCCCACTACTACCCGGCCTTTAAGAAGTATCCGAACTTTGTCGGCAACTATGGAAACGCATGGTGGAAACAGAAGGAAGAATTTGAGAGCTTCAACGGACCGATTCTCATGACTACTAACTGCATTGTTCCGCCGAGGGACAGCTACAAAGACCGCCTCTACACCACCGGCGCAGCCGGATATCCGGGCTGTAAGCACATCGCCGGTGAGATTGGCGAAGAGAAAGATTTTCCGAGATCATTGAACAGGCCAAGCACTGCGCGGCTCCGACGGAGATCGAGCAGGGTGAGATCCTGGGCGGCTTGCCCACAACCAGGTGCTGGCCCTGGCCGACTCCATCGTGGATGCGGTAAAATCCGGCGCCATTAAAAAGTTTGTGGTCATGGCTGGCTGCGACGGCCGCGCAAAATCCAGAAACTACTACACTGACTTTGCAAAGGCTCTGCCGAAAGATGCCGTGATCCTCACCGCCGGCTGCGCCAAGTACAAGTACAACAAACTGGATTTGGGCGATATCGGCGGCATTCCCCGGGTGCTGGATGCCGGACAGTGCAACGACTCCTACTCCCTGGCCGTCATTGCGCTGAAATTAAAGGAGGTCTTCGGCCTGGATGACATCAACGACCTGCCGATCGTCTACAACATCGCGTGGTACGAGCAGAAGGCTGTCATTGTCCTGCTGGCTCTCTTGTACCTCGGCGTGAAAAATATCCACCTGGGACCGACCCTTCCGGCCTTCTTATCCCCAAATGTAGCGAAGGTACTGGTGGAAAACTTCGGAATTGCGGGAATCGGAACGGTAGAGGATGACTTAAAGCTGTTCTTTGAATAATTTTTCATCTTTTTACTGATTTTGATATTCACATCAATCTGATTGAACGGAATCTCGATGCCATTTGCGTCAAAGGCCTCCTTGATCCCCTCCAGGACATCCCATCGCACCTGCCAGTAGTTCTCCGTCTTCGTCCAGCCGCGGCCGCCGATCATGACAGCACTGTCAGCCAGTTCGTCCACGTAAACGGTGATGCCACCCTCTGCCAGTACCAGCGGATGCTTCTCGTAAACCTGACGGATCAGTTCCTTGGCCTTTTGATGTCAGAACTATAACCGATGCCAACCACCAGATCCACGCGGCGCTTCTCCTGCGCAGTCAAGATTTACCACCGTACTGTTGGAAATCTGACCATTTGGAATGGTGATTTTCTTGTTATCAACGGTAATGATCGTGGTATATGCCAGGCCGATGCTCTGCACCGTGCCTTCATATCCGCCGCTCACGATATAATCATGAACACCGAACGGACGCAGCAGCATAAGTAAAATGCCGCCCGCCACATTCGCCAGGCTGCCCTGCAAAGACAGGCCGACGGCCAAGCCGGCAGAACCCAGCAGCGCAATGATGGATGCGGACGGAATGCCGATCTTATCTGCCGCAATAAAGATGGCCAGCGCATAAATGCAGGCATCTGCCACGGAAATCAGAAACCGGCTGATGCTCGGATCCATATTCATGTGTGTAAAGGTTTTATGTAAGAATTTCCGCACCGCATGCACAATCCGGTTTCCAATTACCAGGATCAGAATCGCGATAACCAGACGGTAGCCGAAGCTCATAAGCCCCGGCAGCCAGCTCTTTAAGGTTTCCAGAATCACGTTTGGTTTTAAATTCTGCAGGTCCTCATGGACCTCCTCTGCCACCGCCTTGGTTTCTTCCAGAACCGTGGACAGATCGGCATCGGTTTCCGATGCCGTCAAAAGCATCAGCTTTGTTAAAAACATCATATTTTATTACCTCTTCAGTAGTTCTTCAATTTCCTGTTCCTCCTGGGAGAACAGCAGGTCGCGGTTGTACTGGTAATACCGCTCACACTCATAATCCTGCAGGAAATGCACACTGTAAGCGCCGGTATTTAACTCCGTGACAAACAGCACCAGCTCCTGGCTTCCCGCAAAGGCTGCCTCCATAAAGTCAAAGGCATGCTCCAGTGCTTCCCCTGCCTCATCAAACAGTTCCTCATAACGGTCACTGTCCGCGCCAAAGCGCCTCAGAAATGCAAAACCTTCATCCCAGTCTGTGATGCCGCTCTTTCTAAGCTCCATCAGGTCCTCTTCCAGTTTGGCACTTACTGCACGGTATGTGCCAAGCTGCGCTCGGGATAAGAGACTGTTTTCCAGAAGGCGGGACCACTCAGCATGGAAGTTCTCCGCAAGAGCAGACAGGGCATCCGCAAGGGCGCTGCCGGAAACAGCCTGCAGCTTCTTCATCCGCTCCATCCGCAGGCTCATCATTTCTTCCATGCGGATGACATTCCGGAATTTTTCATTCAGACCAGACAACAGCAGGCTTACCACACTGATGCGCTCATCGAAGGATGCCCGCTGCAGCTTATCCACTGCTGCCTCGGAAATATGGCCCTCCAGCACCTGCTCCACCTGATAATCATCCCGGTATTTGTAATACAGTTCCAGATAGTTAGCAAAGTCCTTCGCGATCTTCGGAAACTGGATGTACTTCGCCCACCAGTTCCCGGTCCATCTTCCGCTCCTGCTTTCGTAAATCCAGATAAGCTCGGAGAGATCTTCCCAGCCACGGGGCGTCACAAACCGCTTACCATCCACAGTTGTTTCAATCTGGCAGAAATTCTGCGGACGGACATTTAAATAAGAAAGAATGGACGGATGCACGCCCACGGTCTTCGCGTACTCCTTCCAGACCGGAAGATCCGCTCCACATCAATCCGGCGGATTCGGTCCATAGTCACGATATCAAATTCCCGAACAGACTTATTATACTCCGGCGGATTTCCCGCTGCCACGATCACCCAGCCCTGCGGAATCTTGTGATTGCCAAAGGCCTTGCCCTGCAAAAAACTGCAGCATCGCCGGTGCGAGCGTCTCAGACACGCAGTTGATCTCATCGATAAAGAGAATGCCCTCCGGCATGCCGCTGTCTTTCGATCCGGTCATAGACCGATGCCACGATCTCACTCATGGTATATTCCGTCACGGCATACCCTTGCCGCCATATATTTTATGCTCAATAAAAAGGCAGTCCCACCGCGCTCTGTCTTGTGTGATGGGTGATGGTATAAGCCACCAGGCCAATCTGGCACTCCCGCGCCACCTGCTCCATGATCTGGGTCTTTCCGATTCCTGGCGGACCGATGAGCAGCACCGGGCGCTGCCGATGGACGGGATCTCGTAAGCCCCAAACTCATCCTTCGCCAGATATGCGGCTACCGTATCCTTGATTTCTGTTTTGCACGCTTGATGTTCATACGATTCTTTGTTTCTTCCTTTCCAGTTTTCACTGTCTCTCTATCTCTGCATGTTCTGCCGGGTTCTCCAGCGACTGCTGAAGGGACTGTGCGCCATCCGGCTTTGTGCCAGCTTCTTCCCTGCAGCTGCTCGGCTCAATGATAAGTTTCATTGCCCAGGCCGGAACCGAAATATCCGTATACTGATCCTTCAGAAACACAAAGGCCGTGTCATACACCGGCCGCTTCACCGGGTAAATGCCTTCGCCGTCAGTAAAATACAACAGCCCCTTCAGCCGGTGAAAGGCGCCCTGCCGGATCAGTCCATTCACATACTCAAATGCCGGACGGAAATCCGTGCCGCCCTGACCGATGATAGTGAAATCCCGCATATAGGCTTCCATCTCTTCCCGGTTCGTAATCAGGCGGTCCTGCTGCACCTGCTCATCGCATTGGATGATGTGGATGTTGGTCTTCTTAAAATAGCTGTCCGACTGGCAGAGCACATCGTAGGTTTCTTCCAGAAACCGCCGCACCAGATCTCCGGAACAGGACATGGAAGTATCAATCACCACCGCAAAATCCTCAATCCGGCTCACTTCTTTGGATTCCAGCGGCTCCACTAACGGCATATTGCCATAAAGAGACAGGCCGTAGGTATAAAAAATATAGTCGAAGGAATCCGGGTCCACCTGCATCTCCTCCCGCAGTACCGAAAACCGCTGCAGAAATCTGCGGTAATCGTAGCGTTCCCGATTCTCCACCTGAACCTGTTCCAGCATACTCCTGTTTTCCTCGTCCTGCTGGTTTCCCATGGTCTCCATCTCGGTCTGCACCTTTTCCCGGTTGTTGCTCCACTGGGTCTGCCGCACCATAGGCGTTTTCGGGAATCCTCCGGCAGTTCCCAGTAACTGTGATCATCCACCAGAAACTCTGCCGCCAGGCGTTCCAGCCGCCGCAGTTCCAGATTTTCCTCTTTTAACACGCGGTACACACCCTCAGCGTTTAACACCGTCAGCTTTCCGCGCAGCCGTCCATACCAATCCCGGCGAAACGGTGTCGGCGCCATACGGATACATTTTTACATACATATCATCCAGAATGGATTCCACCGCAATGTCGCAGGCCAGATTCCACAGATCCGTCTCCCGCTTTCCGCGAGTATCCATGTGACAGAACAGACAGTGCAGCACCATATGCAGATACGCCCGGTTCACATGCACCCGCCCCCGCTGATACAGGTCGCAGACATAGTCCGGATAATAATAGATCACAAACCCGTCTGTCCCCACACCGCGGCAGTTCGGATCTGCCTCAAAGCCAAGGGGAGCTTAAGGAAAGATCCAGATAGCGCATGTTCAGATACAGCTCATTTCTGGAATTCCGGAAGATCCGGGTGCAGAGTTCTACCATATTTAATTCTTCCAGCTGTCTGTGTCTGGTTGGATCGATCATCTCTGTCTGCATTCTCCTTTTATAATTCGAAGCGGCGTTTGCGTTTCGGCCGCTGTGACTCCCCTGGTATTTCCGGATTGCCAGATGCGAACCGGCTTCTGTCCGTACCCTGGACAGCATCCGCAGGCAGTACTGCCTCAGCAGTCTGTGTCCCGCCGATGTTCTGAAGCGCACCTGCAGCCCGAAGGCGGTACCGCCGCTCCATGAGCCAGCTTACCATTTCGGTATCCCCCCCTCCTGGGCAAGCCCTGTCAGCTCGCCAAGCTGGTCTGCAAGATTCGTGCTGGTCTGGTCCAGCACCTCATCCACCAGCCACGGCAGCTTTCCCGGCTCCAGATTGCTCACCCGGTTTCGCTGCATCCGGTCTGCCTGGATCAACAGCTTTCCGGCTGTTTTCCAGTGTTCCCTCACATACTCAGGTAATGCTCCCAGAACTTCTCCGACAGTTCCCGCGGATACAGAAGGCGCCCCAGCGCCAGCTCCGTCACCAGTTCTTCCTTCTCCTGCACCTGAACATGTGGGGAAAAGTTCATCGTACTCGCGGTACTGAAACACACGTCCCGCAAAACAGTAACGGTATCGGTGTCCGCAGCCGTGAGTCTCAATGCTGACAATGCGCGCCGGGTATTCTCCACGGAATCCTCATAGTATTCCGGAAAAATCAGACGCGCTTCCATTTCGCCTGCCGCCTGTCCGGAAACCGGCGCTTCTTTTTTTCTCTGCCACATGCTCCAAAGCCACTGCTGCTTCTTCTGGCGCTGCAGCCGGCATCGGATGAAGCTGCACCCGCAGGTCTGGCGAAGCTCCGCCAGCATCTCCTTTAAGCAGGAGCGCTCCCCGGAAACTCTGTAATATCCAGATACTCCACGGCCGGAACCCCCGCAAACAAACCGGCACCAAGATCTAACACCCGGCTGTAGCAGTAAATCCGTTTCAACTGCTCACACTCATAAAACCCATATGCGCCGATTTTTCTCACATAGGGCGGAAGGTGAATCTCCTCCACCGCACTGTGCGCCAGCACATAGGATCCAAGCTCCGTCACCGGACAGTCCTCTCAAACTGTTCCGGCACATAAATGACCGCCTCCGGGTCCTCTATCTGATCAATGCGAATCTCATCTTTGATCCTTGTATAAATAAACTTCATGGCTATGCCTCTGTTATATGATTTCCTTAACTATATTAAAAACTTTCACCCAAAAGTAAAGCCTTGTTTCTTTTTTTACATTATAATGGAGACATCAGGAAGCTTGAACGCACGAAAAAGGATATCCATTTCGGATATCCTTTTTTCTTGTTTTGAGAGCGCGAGACGGGACTCGACCCCGCCACCCCGACCTTGGCAAGGTCGTACTCCACCAACTGAGCCACTCGCGCATATTTGATTGCTGTCCTTTGGACATTTCATATCTTACCACAAGTCTTTCCAAATTGCAAGCACTTTTAAAGTTTTTTGAAATTCATGAAAAACCGATGAATAAGAACAATTGTCATATCCAAGTGCCTTGGACCGGAATCGAACCAGTGACACGAGGATTTTCAGTCCTCTGCTCTACCAACTGAGCTACCAAGGCCTGTCTCATCGTAACTGTAAATACCTGAAATCTAAATGCCGCAGGCGGAATCGAACCGGCACGGGAGATTAGTCCCAGGATTTTAAGTCCTGTGCGTCTGCCAGTTCCGCCACTGCGGCATATCCTTTTCAGGAAGTGGATGGAGGTGGATTCGAACCACCGAAAGCACAGCTAACAGATTTACAGTCTGCCCCTTTGGCCACTCGGGAACCCATCCATACTAGCTTCGACAAGCAAAAATTATATTATCATACGGACTGCCAAAAAGCAAGCGGTTTTTCCGTGTTTCGAATTTTTATTTTGCAAAGATGAAAAAGAATCCCGCTTGCGGATTCTCGCGCCGAGCGCGGTTGCTTCAGCAACCATCTGCCATTGCGCCGAGTGCGCATCCTCGCGGAGCGTTTTTGTATGATAGGACGCAATTTCCTATCATACAAAAACCTTCGCATGGCATTACACCCGCGAAGGTCTTTTTTTTACATAATTTACACCAGCGCCCCACTCGATAACAGCACACCACTGTGCGCCGGTACATCCAGCGTCAGACAGCCATGGTCCGCATGATAATCAATGCGGCCTGCGTTGTATCCTTTCTCATCAGACAGCATCATCCGGGTAATCACATCCTCATCTGTGATGCCAAGCTCCCACACCGGGACACTGACGCTTCGTCCCTCGCCGCGGTTGTTGATGATGACCGCGCACTTGTTCTCTCCGCTCATGCGGCCGTAGACGATCATCTGGCGGTCGGCCTGCAACTGCTTTAAGGAGCCGCGGCGCAGGGCCGGCTTCTTGTGCAGGTCAATGAGGTAGCGGTGATATTCGATCAGTTCAAAGTCCTCGGAACCCACGGATAAGTCCGGCGGTTGTCCGGATCCGTCCAGCCGCAGACACCGGCTTCATCTCCGTAATACAGAGTCGGCGCGCCCGGCCAGGTCATCTGCACCATAATGGCTTCCCGGAACGTTCCGTAATTGATGCCAAACTCAGCCATCTTTGCCCCGGCACTGGCCAAACGTCCCACAATCTGGTTGGTACGGGTCAGGAAACGGCTATGGTCATGGTTGGAAAGCTGGTTCATAGCCACCAGAACCGACTGGGTCTGCATGCGGCTCATATGGTAATACATGGAGCGGAAGAAACTCACGCCATCGCCGTAAAGGGCTCCGTTGTATTCGTCACTGTGCTTCT
>VOFG01004299.1_pt1 | contig 11708 bp, 14 predicted proteins | sample 5384171 | NCBI WGS metagenome assembly VOFG01 (sample SAMN12384726, study PRJNA508395) | human gut metagenome | isolation source: healthy gut F | host: Homo sapiens | reverse complement strand
CTATGATTACAAGCCCTATGTCCGGTGTATTATAGATAGCCTGTTCGACAATCCTGATACGCTGTTCGGGCGTGTATTTCCTCAAAGCGAGAAACTCCAGATGTTCATTGTCCCTGTCATCAGGAAGACCAGCAAGCCGTAAAATACGTTTCATGACTTTCAGACAGTGATAATGGCTTTGTTCCGTGTCCACATAAAGAATCTTCCTTTTTTCTTCCGGTAGTTCCGCAACATACCGCAGTACCGTACCGTTTTTCAATGCGGCGGCTACGATAGCCGATACATTGAAAGTCTTTTTACTCTTGGCTTTGCCGATGGATGCACTGAAATTGCCCAGTGTACCAATGACCGAACCTTGCACTTTTAGAATCTCAGGTGCTTTTTCGTAGATTTTCGACAGACTCAGGCGTGAAGCTTGCCAAAGGATTATTGCCTGTTCTGCCGAAATCTCCTTTATTTCTTTCATATAGTCCATAAGCATACCTCCCATTATTTCCGTCCTCCTGTTTTCTTCCCGGCAAGCTCAAGAGCCAATTCCGCATCTACGATAATCTTGCGCCCTATCTGGGTAATCGCCTTGTCTATCTTACCGCTTTTCTTTATGCGGTTGGCAGTGGGCAGACTGCACCCGAACAGTTTGGCTATACCGAGTATTCCGTACACATACTTCTTTTCCGTGTCTGTAACGGGTTGCGGCAATGCTTCGGCCTGACCTGAAGCGTGCTTACTCAGGAATATGAATTCTTCGCCTGTCATCTGCCAGACGGGTTTTGATAATAATTCTTGGATATTTGTCATCGTCCAATCTATTTAGTCGTTAAACAATCAGCCCTGCGCACTGGCTGTTATTTCTGTTCTCGAACGATGCAAAATTAGGTAGGGTTATGAGTGGTAAGGATGGGGACGGTACAAACTGAATATCATTGTATCTTATTGAATATCAGAAAATAAAAATACCACTCAAAAATTATTTTGAGTGGTAAAAGTGGAACTTTCGTAAAGTATCAGGATATATTACGGATTATCTGAATATATGTTCCATTTCCTTGGCGAAATTTTGGTTGCTGTCACTGGGGAAATCTGAAACAGGCTCCTTGTACTTGGATTTGTAGTAGCTGTCGTCAATATCCAGCAGTTTCAGTATTCTGTCTTTCCATTTGTCCCTGTCCTGTTTGGAGAGTTTCTCGCTCATCAGGAATATCAGATAGCATACACGTATTTTCTCTCTCGGTTTTATTTTCAGCTTACAGTTGCAGGGGTGAAGATTCATATTGGCATAGAAATCCAGTGCGGAAATTTCTTCGAACTGTTCTCCTATGCACACCTCATGAATGAGCGAAAGTAATTTCATGCTGAAATATTCCTGTTGTTCTTCTGTCGTTTCCTGCTGACTGATTGGCTCGCTTGATTTATTCTCTTGCTTTCCGTCAGGAATGTATTTCTTCAATATATCCAGAAAAAGGCAGCTTTGACGGTATATGTCCGCACAACAGTTCTTCATGTATTGGAATGCCTCTGTTCTTGCAGCCTTTTGCTGATCATAGAGTTTGTTCAGTTTGGCTTTTTCCCTGTCATATTCAGCCTTGCAGCGTTCATATTCTTTCTCTGCCTGTTTTTCCTCTTCGGCTGTATGCTCCCTGTAACCAATGGAATCATACCTGTTGTTGGCTTCATTCAGCGGCTTGCTCAGACTTCTTGTAACATCCAGCTGGGCTTCAATTTCCTGAGAATACCTTTCCATGTGCTGATAGCAAGCACGTTCTATGGCTCTGTCACTTAACGGGCGTATCTCATAAGCCTGTATGCTCTTTTCTATTTCAGTTTTCAGGCTGTTGAGTATCAAGGTGTATTGCTCTTTTTGCTTGTCAAGCACCAGTTCAAGGATAGCGGCTTCAAAGGATTTCATGTCATTATACTGCTGACAGAAATCCGAAATGAATTTCTGCCTGTCAAAAGAGAAAGCGTGATTGTCTATATAGTCTCTGTATATTCTGTTGAGTTCTCCATATTGGGGAATCATCGTCTGTATCTTTCCTGCCATATACTTTATATTATGGGTTCTTGTCCTTGTCAAGGAATAAGGTCAGTTCTTCTTCCACTTCTTCTATACTCGGTAGGGCAGATTTCAGATTTTCGGGTACTGCCTTGCTCAATTGATAGTCGCTGATACCTATCGGCTGGTCATATCCAGCCAAGGCATATTGTGCCACGACCTCATCCTTACCCCTGCACAGCAAAAGACCGATGGTCTTGTTATCATTTTCTCCCCTCAGTTTATCATCTACAACATTGATATAGAAATTTAACTGCCCTGCATATTCCGGTTTGAATGGCGTTGCTTTCAATTCCACGACAACATAGGCGTGAAGCTTGATATTATATAGAATCAGGTCGGCGAAAAAGTCACTGTCCCCAATCTGGAAATGTTTCTGTCTGGCAACAAAAGCAAAGCCGTTACCCATTTCCAGCAAGTAACGGGTTACATGCTTTACCAACTGTTCTTCTATATCCCTTTCGTCAGCCTTTTCCTTTGCTCCTGCCAAGTCAAAGATATACGGGTCTTTTAACAGATAATTGGCAAGATCGCTTTGAGGTGCCGGAAGTGTGGCTGTGAAGTTGTTTACCTTGTTACTCTTGATTTGTCTGTCATACAGATTACTTTCAATCTGCATTTTCAGCACATTACTGCTCCAACCCATTTCTACAGATTGTTTCATATACCAATACCTTACGCCCAATGGTAGCGGATTATTGAGTATGACCATATGGCTTGCCCAATTTATTCTTGCAATCGGTGACGCCAAGAATAAATCTTCTATATCCTCTATTTTTATTTTATAGATGGTTGCTACTGTTTTTGCTACATTCTGAAATTGCGCAGGAACCTCCTGCGTAATTTCTAAAGATTGATTATCAGCTGATTGTATTTGCGCAGTAAGCTCCTGCGTAAATTGCCCGCTGTTGAGCTTAAGGACTTAATTAGTAATGTTTTGAATATTAGGGACCGACAGTATTGAATCTACTTCAATAAAACTACGAAGTACATTTAACGGATATAAACGGGCAAACTGGCACATATAAGTAAGATTACGCTCCGAATATCCCTTCTTTTCAGGATAATTGAATCTGATTGCCTGTGCCAATTTCTTGATAATTTTACCACCCCAGCCATGTAGATGTTGGTGGTACAGTATATAATTCCCCATTTTCCAGTAATGGAACAACATCTGGGCATTGGCTGCGGTAATGAGCCGGACTTGTGCCTGTTCTATTTCCGAACCGACAGCATGGACAAAGGCATCAAAATGACCTTTCTTTATATTATGTTCGTTGTTATTTTCCATATTACTAACTATTACTTAACAAAGATAACTCTAATAATGGATAATCTGTGAAACAGACTGATACTTTTATAGTTGGTTAAACTTGTTCATTGCATTAGCCTTAATATCATCGGCTATGTCAATGTAGGGCTTCATGGCTTTATAATCACTGTGCCCTGTCCATTTCATTACAACCTGTGCCGGAATACCGAGAGCCAGCGCATTACAGATGAATGTTCTTCTTCCTGCATGAGTACTGAGCAATGCGTATTTCGGGGTAACTTCATCTATGCGCTCATTCCCTTTGTAGTAGGTTTCACGTATAGGTTCGTTAATTTCTGCCAGTTCTCCCAGTTCTTTCAGATAATCATTCATTTTCTGATTGCTGATAACAGGCAATGCCATGTGGTTTTCAAAATGGATGTCCTTGTATTTTTCAAGTATGGCTTTACTGTACTTGTTAAGCTCAATACTCAGACTGTCTGCCGTTTTAACGGTGGTAACTTCTATGTGGTCGGACTTGACATCACTTCTCTTTAGGTTGCGAACATCTGAATAACGCAGACTGGTAAAGCAACAGAACAGGAAAACATCCCGGACACGTTCCAGGTATTGCTTATCTTTGGGTATCTGATAGTCTTTTAGTCTGTTCAACTTCTTCCCATGTCAGGAAGATTACCTTCTTGGGGGTGGTTTTCAGTTTCAGTTTGAACGTATCGTATGCTATATTCTGGTGATAGTCTTTCTTGAAGCTCCATCGCAGGAACCATTTGAGGAATCCCATTTGTTTACCGATGGTACTGTTCCTCATATCCTTTTTGTCGCGCAGGAAATTGATATACTCGTTCAATCCGAATTCATCGAAATATTCAAAGGTCACAATCTTCCTTGAACTCCTTGAGGTGATTTTTAACGGCTGCAAACTTTTCGTATGTGGATTCAGTCCAGTTATTCTGATTGCCGCATTCTTTTACAAATTCATCGAACACCTCCCAAAAACTTATCTGTGCTTCTTCCTGCTGTTCTTCGTTGGCATTCTTCATCCGCAGGTTGAATGCATCCTTTAGTTGTTGGGTAGTTGGCATGGTTTCCTGTACCTCAAACTCCTTGAACACATTTTGAATTTCGGCATAGTATTTCAGCAGATCGGCATTGATTTCAGATGCACTTTGCTTTAATTTGTTGGTACACCCGTTCTTCACTCGTTGCTTGTCAGCATCCCACTTGGCTACATCAATGCGGTAACCCGTTGTAAACTCAATGCGCTGGCTTGCGTATATGACGCGCATACGGATGGGGACATTCTCCACAATTGGCACACCGTTCTTTTTCCGGCTTTCCAATGCAAAAATGATGTTTCGTTTGATAATAGCGAGCGATATTCGCACCCAAATATAATAAAAATTTAGCGAGCGATATTATGATTTTAATTTAATTATGGTTATTGGTTATTAATAGGCATTTGCGATTGTGTGATATTTTGAGATAGTACAGGTTCGAGAGCCTCTCTCCGCAAATAATGCTTATTATCAGCGAGTTACACGACCAAATACCCAGGTAATGTATCAGATTAGGCATAAGATTGCAACTAACTGAAAATCATTATACGGACTTAAAGAAAAACATAAAAAGAAGACGACTTTCGGGTCGTCTTTTGTATTTTTGCGCCCGCAAATCGGCTGAAAACCGGCCGAGGGGCCTGATAGAACCTTCATGTACTGGGGATTAGGCACGAAAAAATGACTTGCAATTTTTGGGAGGAACTTTGTATCAAAAAGGTTATCAAGAGAATGGGAAACAACGCTATAAATGCAAACACTGCCACAGGAAACAACAGGCGGATTATTCTTACCAAGCCTATATATCCCGGAATTAAACCGACGATCTCGGAATATACCAAAGAGGGCGTCAGGATCAGAGGCATCGCAAGGTTACTGGAAATATCAACGACTACTCTCATTAGAAGAATCATCTCCATCTCCAAAAATATAACAGCTCCGCATGTAACAGCCAATATAGAATATGAAGTCGATGAAATCAAAACCTTTGTCGGCCGTAAAAAGATCATATCTGGGTAGCCTATGCTCTGAACTGCGCTGACAAATCCGTCGTCTGTTTCTCTGTTGTACCTCGACCAATGAAACGCTGAGTAAGGTTACCGATAAACTGACCAATGCCAGATTGATCTATACGGATAAACTCGGCAATATAAAAACACTCATCTCACCGGAAATCCACAGGACTGCTCACCGCGGCACCAACCATCGAACGTCATAACCTGACCATCCGTACACATATCAAGCGTCTGACCCGCCGCACGATCTGCTTCAGCCGGAAAGCGATAATGCTTTATGCGGTGTTAAAGATTTATTTCTGAGGATAAGATTATCTACGACATGCAAAAACAATCAAGTTTTATTGAGTTAGGGCGCAAATTGCAATATAGGAAAACAACGGATATTCCATCTGTATTAATGCGAATAGTGGCAAACCCAGCCAATAAATTGATTGTAAATATTTAATATACAAATAATTGCATCCAGAAATGACGTAGCAATTTTGACAATTGAAATATTCTTACCTGCCAAAATCTTAATTGAAAACGTCAGTACAATGACTGTTTTTGTGTCAAATTTGTCAATACAATTAGAAATAATCCCAGTAATTAGAGCAGAAATATTACGGAGCCAAAGACTATACAAGTCTAATATTCATGCCTTATTAACCTGTTTATTAGATTAATAATACCTAATTTTAAAACAACTCCTTTGGGACTTATCTTCAAAAGCTCGTCGTAAGGAATTCCTCCTGTTCCAACAAGCAACACTTTGTCCGGTTGAAATTTCTCAGCAAATACACCCATCCCTCATTGTCTGCATGAGCTCCACACCTCCAAACCAACAACCTTACCTCCTTTTTCAAGAACAAAATCTACTTCGAAATTACCTTCATGCCAGTAATACAGATTATATCTATCAGATATGGAGGATTCATTAAATGTGCTCCCACAGAAGACCTCAACCAGTCGTCCCCATAATTTCGGATTGACTACTGTGTCCCTCAAAAGTTTCATCGCTTTGTGAAGTCAGCAGTGCATTATTGTAGACCTGAAACTTTAGGACTCGACGATCGCTATCGAATCACATTTCCGGCATACTTTTCCAAACCACCCAAGAGACCGCAGTTAGACAGCAATTTAAGATAATTTGCCAACGTTGTCGTGTTACCGGCATCTTGTGAAGCTTGGCCAATATTTTAGAGAACGAGAGAATCTGACCAGAAAATAAACAACCTGAGTTCAAACAATCTCTTTAACAATGCCGGTTTATCCACGCGAGTCAACATCAGGATATCTTTTGAAATGCTTGTTTCGATCAAAGCATCCTTCATATAGTTTTTCCAACGTTCTTCGTCGGTATTAAGCGAGGCAGCACCCGATATCCCCCGAAATAAAACATATTGCTCAATCGACCATTCGAACGCAGCTTCATTTCAGCAAAAGACCAATGGCCGAGATAAAATGTTTTGAAACGTCCTGCCAATGACTCTGTGAGTCCTTTCTGAATCAATAATCGGAAGATCCCAGTAAAATTACTTTAATATTGATATTTTCTCGCGTATCCTTATCCCATTGCTGCTTGACGATCTCACTCCAATTTTCAATCTTCCACGAGCAGATATTCCGACACATTTGCAGCCTTCATTCTAAGCCTAGCTGTCTCCCAAACCTGAGTCAACCTATGCCGAGTTAGTCGCCGACACGGCATCCGCAGATTCATATACATTAAGGTAACGAAAAGTTTCTGCAGCAATTGATTTACCATCGTGGTTTTCCCCACCTGACGAGGCCCGAGGATTACCTGTATGAACTTTCGTGGCTCTTCGATCCTTGCTTGAATCTCCTTTATATAAGGGCGTTCGTACATACAAAATAAATTACTCAACGACTTGTGTAAATTTACTCAATACTTTTTGCGATTACAAAATATAGGCAATGTTTAAATCTATATGATCGTAAAATGGAAACAAATATTGCGGAGGCACATGCGTAAAAGACGGAACGCAGAGTAACGGCAGGCAACGCTACCAATGCAAGTCGTGTCATCGAAAACAACAGACACTATATAGTTACGACGCCTACCAGAAAAGAGAGGCGGCATACGAAGTACAGCACGAATACTGAATATCTCTCCCACAACACTACTTAGCAGAATTGTACAGATTGTTCATACAATCTCGCGTCCGACAGTCATTACTCAAAGCACCTATAAAGTAGATGAAATAAAGAGCTTTATACGAAGAAAGTCCGAACACATCTGGATATATGTCTTGGATAGAAAATCCAAACAGGTCGTCAGTTTACAATATCGGCCCACGGACAAACGCCACCCTTAACGTTGTCCTCAAAACACTCCATCTATCCGATACAAAACGGGGTCATACCGATAGATTAAAAACTATCGCTCTCTAATTGTGACAAAAATCCATCGGACGTCATTGTACGGAACTAATCATATCGAACAACATAACTTAACGATTCGGACACATCTGAAGCGCCTGGCTCGAAAAAACCATCTATTTCAGCAGGAATGCTGTTATTCTATCTGCAATCTTGAAGATTTATTTCTGGAGATAGTATAATCATCTAACAGTGGCGAATGTGATTATTGAATATCGAATAAAAAATAACCCAGCAAAACAAAATAATCCGATACTGCTCTTTCTTATACTTTAAAAAATCGTAAAAAGCCGAATTAATCGCTATAAGTTGTAACAACTCAGGTGTAATATACACACTTTTAAAACTGTTATGAATCGGGAAAAACAGATAGAAGAAAGTTTTATTCGGAAACTGACGGAGCAACTAAAATATGTCTATCGTGATGACATTCACGATAGGGCCTCTCTTGAAGCAAATTTCAGGCAGAAATTCGAGACGCTGAACAAAGTAAAATTATCGATTCCGAATTTGATCGGTTGCTGGAGGAGGTTATCAATCCCGATGTTTTCGTATCGTCGAAAAGTTACGCGAGCGAAATACATTTACCCGTGAGGACGGAACGCCATTGCAATACACTGGTCAATATAAAGATTGGTGTAAGAACGACTATGAAGTAATCAATCAATTACGGATGAATACCGATAACAGCTACCATCGTTACGATGTTATTCTGCTTATCAACGGTATTCCGGTTGTTCAGATCGAACTGAAAACCTATGATGTCAGTCCGCGGCGAGCCATGCAGCAAATCGTGCTGAAATCGGAATACAAGAACGTAACCATTCCCATCAACATCATATTATACATAGAGTCCGTGGACAGTCTACGTCAAGGTGCATCTTGCCGACGACTCATCGGTGTTCTCCAAGATTCCCCTTGCGTGGCATGGAGGAACAGCTTCCTCCGGGAGAGTTCGTCCGCATCCACCGCTCCTTCGTGGTGGCACGCAACCGCATCGCCCGTTTCACGCACTCGGAAGTGACGCTGTCGAAGACGGGCAAGATCTTGCCCGTGGGGAAGAAGTATGCGGAGGAAGTGATGGCGATGCTGGGCGGGAATGGGTAACGAAGCTTAAAGCAGAGCATTACGTCGTCTCCCAATCTCTTCCTATATTGTGCGGGGAAATGCCCGCGCGACTTAAAGAACTTGCCGAAAACGTCAACATTCCGTTTTTCAGTTTTTATTGTTACTATTACACAGACATGGAAGCGTTATTTGAAAAAATATTGAGAAACCCGATGAAGTCTGCAAGTTGGTAAATCATAACCCAATAATAGAGATTTTCACTGTAAATCACTATCTATCAATGGCTAATTTGTTTTAGTACGTTTTCAAATAGAACAGGACTTTGAAAGTGCTTCTTGCCATAACTCTAAAGACTTTTGCAATGATACATGACTTAGGAGTTGCCTGAGGGTTATGAAAAACGATGCAAGAAACGGAAAGCCAATACATTAAAACAAGGTCCGAAAGAGATTGCGGTAACGGTTGTGGCAACGCAACCCTTCCGAATTTTGTCTTTTCACGCGGTTTAACGCTTGACTATTTTTTGTTAAATATCGTTAAACAGCAATAATGTTTGTTTACATATTTCATCACCCTGTTTTTTAAGGAGACCCGTTTGGTTATTCCCGATAAAATGCCATAATATTGTATGATAAAACTGCAAAAAGCATATGAACAACAACCGATACTGCATCATCATGGCCCGGAGGCGTCGGCAGCCGTTTCTGGCCGATCAGCCGCCGTTCGACACCGAGCAATTCCTCGACATCCTCGGAACCGGAAAAAGCTTCATCAAGCACCTGAACAGTTCGCCAAATCATAAAATTTATAAAAACAAGTGTGGCATTTAAATCCGGAGAGCGCGGGTGCTCGGCGAACCGGTGGAGACGCAACACGGCCCCGACCATCGCTACACGCCGCCCGGGAAGCTGAAACAGTCAATCCGGATCGACGATGATCGTGACGCCGGCAGACACCTGATCCTCAACGAGACGAACCGCCAGGCGATCGTCGAAGCGGCCGAATTCGCCGAGAACAGGCGAGCAACGATGACCATCGGCATCCGGCCGAACGCGGACACCGGATGCGGTTACATCAGATCGACCGCTCCGAAACGGACGGCTGCCGATCTTCAAAGTCAAAACGTTTACCGAAAACTGAACCTCAGAACTGGCGAGAACATTCGTGGCGGCGAATTTTTCTGATTCGGGCATTTTCATCTGGAGGCCAGAAACGATCCTCGAAAATTTCAGCGCCTTTCTGCCCGACCTGCAACAGACGTTCAGGTCAATCAGGGGCCTACAATACCCCACGAAGACATAGCAGCAGCACATCGAACCGCATCACCCCGAATGCCGCAACGTTTCGATCGACTTCGGCGTGATGGAAGGCGCGGCGTTTTGCGTCATAGCGACTTCGGATGGTCGGACATCCGGAACGTGGGGATCGCTGTACCAGCATTCGCCCAAAAGACGAGAAAGGGAACGTGGAAAGCCGCTTCTGTATGCTGGCATTTGGAAGAATTGCATCAATAAAGAAACGGACACAGATAAAGTTGATATCATCAAAGGGCTGAAGGGATTACATCGGCTGGTCGACCACAAGGACTGGCGATCTGATCTGTCCCAAAGCGAACGAACAGAACATCAAAAAAATTCATCGACGACACAGAAATTCAAGATCGGGGACAGATTCATTTAAAACGACCAAGAAACCGGCGGTCTTTTACGGAACGGCGGCCGGAAAACGCCAGATCTCAACCGGAAACGACTTCATGGAACTTTACGGCTTATATTTACAGAGATTCCGCGCATCTTGACCGGTAGCAGGCGGTCGGGAGGAATTTTCTTCGCTGCGCAGGAAGCGTTCGACGGCAGCCGCGCATGCGGCGGCGGCGGTCGGGCAAGGGTAGCGGCGATCATGAACGACCCGGCGGTAACGGACGGAATCGCCAGAAGAAGCGAACTATTTCGTCGTACCCGATACGCTTCAAAGCATTGCAGGAACTGGCCGCACGCCGCCGACAGCTGGGATTGATCCTCGCGATTACGGGCAGCAACGGAAAACGACGACCAAAAGAACTGATCAGCCGGACGCTGAAACGGAAATACCGCGTAAACATCACAAGAAATTCAACAACCACATCGGTGCCGCTGACGCTGCTGGCGATGGGCCCGTTCGGCGGAATTCGGCGTCGTGGAGATGGGTGCGAGTCATTGCGGAGAGATCGCGCTGCTGTGCTCGATCACTGGCTGATTTCGGACTGATCACCAACATCGGCAAAAGCGCACCTGGAAGGTTCGGCGGCATCGAAGGGGTTATGCGCGGCAAAGAGACGCTCGACTACCCGCCGGACGCACGGAGGGCGGCGGTTATTCCGGCAGATACCTCGCGCAGATGATCGGGAAACGAAAGGATTGCAGGCAGTTCCTACGGCAGGGATGACGCGAAAGGAAACTACCCACGACGGTACCGGAAAGGTGCGACGAAGCTCGGACGCATCTGGTCAAGTTAACAACATGGCGGCGGCCATCGCGGTGGGCGGCATTCGGAGTCCGGAACAGCAGATCGGCGCGGCTATGGCTGAACCGGACAACAACCGGTGCAACCCAGAGCGGGGCGCGCAACACGCTGTTATGGACGCTTTACGGCACCGAAATCAAATCGGTATGCGACGGCGCTCGCCAATTACGAAGCCCTCGGAACAACTAAAGCGGTCGTGCTCCGGAGACATGGGCGGCTGGTTTGCGGCAAAATAAATCTGCCGATCTGGATTTGTCCAGACTGCACATTTGCAACAAGATTACCGATTGCAAAGGCCCGGGCTCTGCTCCGCCCTGCTGCAGGCTAAAGTGACTTCTTGGGCGGGCAGAGCTGCT
>VOFG01001498.1_pt1 | contig 11718 bp, 20 predicted proteins | sample 5384171 | NCBI WGS metagenome assembly VOFG01 (sample SAMN12384726, study PRJNA508395) | human gut metagenome | isolation source: healthy gut F | host: Homo sapiens | reverse complement strand
ATCCCGGCAGCAGGCTTCGTTCATAATGTTCTCTTGGACCGATACACGCGGCTTATGAACAAGGTCCCGTCCGGGCGCAAGGACACGGGTGCTGATGCTGTCGGCAACACCTGTGAATAACCGCTTCTATGACCTGCGCACCAGCTCGCGCTGGCCTATGGGGGGCAACAGCAGCGCGTGGGCGAACAAGCTTTCCACACACCGGGCGTAGAAGAAATTTTCCGCAACGCGCAAAAGCCTTTAACGCATGGAGCAATTCCGATGCGGAGCTGCGCACCACAGACCAGCTGATGCGGATGTTAGATTTTGATTTCTTTGAGATCCTGGACAGTGTTACGATTGCGCGTTCCAGAAAACACATTGAAAAATACTACAACATGAACGAGATTGGCCACTTTCCAACGCGCCTGCCGCCGATTTCCAAGCGGCCGCCGTTGACCGATCTGTCGACGCGATCACCTACGGCGAAATTTACGATTTGATCATCAGCCTGACGCTGAGCATTTACACGCCGTCCAACTACATTCTTCCCAGTCGGATGGCAAAGTACGCCGATCTGAACCATGAGGGCAAAAACAGCCTGACGCAGGCAGGGGCGTGAACAGGGCATCCGCCGTTTGATGAGCATCAACCTGCTCAAGCGGCTGGAAAGCTCCTGGTGCATTCGTTCCGCCTGACCTTGCAGCGCATTCAGAAACTGATTGCGGACACGCTGGAAACGATCAACGCCTTTGATCCCAACCAGACGATGGAATTGCAGGACTTCACAGCCGGAAACACGGAATTTGACGCGGATGATGCGGAAAATGATCTGCTGGCCGTCGGGAAGAAGGTGCATATTGCACTTGCAGATATGGACTATCTGACATGGCAGCAGGATTTACAGGCAGATTTGCAGATTCTGAATTTGCTCGTCGGTATGGTTGCCGATATAACGCCCCAGCACGACAGCAAGCTGCAAATGCTGCTGGCGACGATTGCCGGAAAGATCTCGCAGCCGATCAATCCCGGCAACAAAAGGTCATTATTTTCACAGCGTTTTCCGACACGGCGGAATATCTGTTCACGAACATCAGCGCATACGCGAAAGAAAACTATGGCCTCAATACCGCGCTGGTGACTGGTTCGGTCGATGGGCGGACGAGCGTTCCGAAATTCAAGGCGGATCTCAACAACATTCTGACCTGTTTTTCGCCCATTTCAAGGACAAGGCCGCGCTTATGCCGGACGGACCGGACATCGACATTCTGATTGCGACGGACTGCATTTCAGAGGGTCAGAATTTGCAGGACTGCGATTGCCTGGTCAACTATGACATTCACTGGAACCCGGTGCGGCTGGTGCAGCGGTTCGGGCGAATTGACCGCATCGGCAGCCGCAATGACAAAAATCCAGCTCATCAACTTCTGGCCTGATCTCGACCTCGACTCGTACATCAATCTGAAAGCGCGTGTGGAGCTGCGCATGAAAGCGCTGGTCATGACGTCCACAGGCGACGACAATCTTCTCTCGCCGGAGGAACAGGGTGATCTGGAATACCGCCGCCAGCAGTTACAGCGATTGCAGACGGAGGTCGTTGATCTGGAGGAAATGGGCACAGGCGTTTCCATTACAGATTTGGGACTGAATGAGTTTCGCATGGAGCTTCTGGAATACAGCAAAACGCACCCAGAGCAGGAAAAACAGTCCGGGCGGCATCAGCGCGGTCGCGGCAGCAACGCCGGACGCCGCCGGGCGTGGTGTTTGTGCTGAAAAACGTGCATAACGAGGTCAACGCCGACCAGCGGAACCGCCTGCACCCGTATTACTTGGTCTACTTGAGCGAGGAAGGTGTCACAGTTCATGACCACCTTTCCCCAAAGGACACGCTGGACGCGATGCGGCAGCTTTGCCGGGGAAAGGACAAAGCCGATTGAAGCGCTCTATCAGGCGTTCAACCGGGAAACAAGCGACGGGCGGGATATGGCCGTGTATTCCGGTCTGCTGGAGGATGCGGTGCTGTCCATTCTGGACGCGAAGGAGGACAGCGACCTCGACAGCCTGTTCTCCGCCGGCGGCACGAGCGCATTACTTCAGTCAGGTGTCCGGGGCTGGACGATTTTGAACTGATCTGCTTTTTGGTCGTGCGGGAGGAAACGTCATGCTGAATCTGCCCAGCTCCACAGAATTTGGCCGCCGCGTGCCGAAACAGAAGTTTTATGAACATCTGGACGTTTCTCCGGAGGTCAAGCGGCTTTTATCGACCAGATCAAGCTGATCACTTGGGCGAACAAGCCTCGCCGCAGACGATGAACCTCGGCGCGGGGCAGACGGTCGCGGAAATTGAAGTATTTCACATCCGCCTGACCGGGCAGGAGCTTGACAAGCGGACGCTGGAGTTGATGGACAGGCAAATCCCGTATCACATCCTGTTCGTGCTGGAGCGGCCGGACGGACAGATGCAGCTGCGCATCAGCTATAAAGAGGCGGCACAGTCCAGCGACAACGCATTCCGCCTGCGGCAGAGCTATGCCACAGAATTTGCACCGCCGGAAAGCCTGACGCTCCCGCTTGACGCGCTGGACATGGACAGCCTGTATGCGTCCGTCGTCCGCGCTATCGCGGGCGACGCGCTCTCGCCCCAGAGCAGCCTTTGGAGCAGGCCGCCGCACAGGCGCAGGAAAAGAAAAGCTCCAGCGGCAGATCACGCAGCTGAAGGCAAAGATGAAGAAGGAAAAGAATTTGGGAAAGCAGATGGAATTAAGGAGAGAAATACTAAAATTGGAAGGGGAACTATAAATGACAAATGTTGAACGTGTTTACAATGAACTCTTGATTTCAAAAAAGCAAACAGCGGCAAATTGTAAATCTTCTTCAAGAGGTTCGAAAGGCATTACAAAATGGTGAGGAATATCACCATATTCAGTTGGAACGGAAAATGTTGAACATTATTGCCAACGTGGATTATGACCACCATATGGTAGAGGTTATTTTACAGGCGTATATGAAAGACAGACGTTGGGCTGAGATTTTCCTGCACTGTATGGAGATATGATTGAGCATCAAAGTTTTTTGAAGGGTTTAGAGATGGAACACTTGAGATTTGAAACACTGGACATGGTGACAGAAAACATAGACAAAATCGCTGCCCTGTTCCCCTCTGCGATTACGGAGATGCGGGGCGAGGATGGCGAGATCAGGCGCGGGGTCAATTTTGAGGTTTTGAAGCAGCTTTTGAGCCGGGATGTGGTGGACGGCGACGAGTGCTATGAATTTACATGGGTCGGGGAAAAAGGCGGCGATGGCAGAAGCGTCACGGCCGATCACCAAAACGTTGCGCCCTGTTAAAGCGGACAGCCGCGACTGGGACACCACGGAAAATCTCTATATCGAGGGCGACAATCTGGAAGTCCTGAAAATCTTGCAGGAGAGCTATCTCGGTAAGGTCAAGATGATTTATATTGATCCACCGTACAATACCGGCAACGACTTCATTTATGCCGATGATTTCATGCGCTCGCAGGAAGAAGAAAATGAGCAGATGGGAATGTACGACGAGGACGAAAACCGCCTGTTCAAAAATGCTGATACGCGCGGGCGTTTTCATTCTGATTGGTGCAGCATGATTTATTCGCGATTGATGCTGGCGAGAAACTTACTTTCTGAAAAAGGAATTATTTTTATTAGTATTGATGACGGTGAAGTTGGGAATCTTAGAGAGATTTGCGATGAAGTATTTGGAACAGAAAATTTTCTCGCAAATCTGATTTGGGAGAAAAAGTATACAGTTGCAAATGACGCCTTTTTTCTCAGATAATCACGACCACATATTATGCTATGTAAAAGATGTTTTCGAGTTTACTATAGGAAAGTTACCCCGAACAGATGAAATGAATGCTGCGTATAAAATCCTGATAATCATCCCAAAGGGCCGTGGAAATCAACACCATTGCACGCAAAGAGCGGATCGGCAGAGAGTGCAAATTTTACATATGTATTTAAAAATGGCGTAATCTTTTAAACCGCCAGTCGGAACTTACTCTAGGTACTCGGCAGAAACATTAAGAAAATACGATGAAAATGACGAGATATGGTTTGGCCGCGACGGAACAGCAGTTCCATCCCGTAAAGACATTCCTTTGTGACTTGCGGAATGCAGGAATAGTTCCAAGAACAATCATCCCATTTTCTGTAGGCGGACACAATCATGAAGCAGTGGACGAAGTTCGGGCATTGATGCAGGATAATCTCTTTACAAATCCAAAACCAACAAAACTGTTGCGCCACCTTGCAATAATTGCGAACTGCTCTGATGATTCTATTATCCTCGACTTCTTCTCCGGCTCCGCCACCACAGCCCATGCTGTTATGCAGCTCAACTCCGGAGGACGGTGGACACCGCAAATTTATCATGGTGCAGCTTCCCGAAAAGTGCGACGAAGCAAGCGAAGCCTACAAGGCTGGCTACAAAAATATCTGCGAGATCGGCAAGGAGCGCATCCGCCGCGCGGGCGACAAGATCCAATCGGAACACCCGGACGCGAAGCTGGACACCGGCTTCCGCGTGTTCCGCGTGGACGAGAGCAATATGGAAGACGTCTATTACCACCCGGAGGAGCTGACACAGACGATGCTGGGCGGCATGGTGTCGAACATCAGGCCGGATCGGACAGATCTGGATCTTCTTTATGCCTGCCTGCTCGACTGGGGCGTGGAAATTAGCCTATCGCATACGCAGGCGGTGATCGACGGCTGCACGGTACATAACGTGGACAATGGCGCGCTCTGCGCCTGCTTTGACGAGCGTGTGCCGCTCGCGGTCATAGACTACATGGCAAAGCAGCAGCCGCTGCGCGCGGTGTTCCGCGACAGCTCGTTCGCCGCGGACGACAGCAAGATCAACGTCACGGAGATATTCAAAAACCTCTCCCCGGATACGAAGGTGAAGGTGATCTGATGAAGCTGCAATTCAAGCACCAGCCGTTTCAGGCGGAAGCCGCCGATGCCGTCTGCGACGTGTTCTGCGGCCAGCCGTACCGCACGGTGACGTATCGCCGCGATCTTGGCGATCTGACGGGCGTGCAGATAAGCACCTATGATACCGAGGTCGGCTTCCGTAATCAGCCGCTTGTGCCGGAGCTGACAAACCGGCGGCTGCTGGACAACCTGCGCGCGGTGCAGCGCAGGAACGGACCTGAAAACCCTCGGATGAGCTGACCGGGCCAGGCGTCAATCTTTCCATCGAGATGGAGACCGGCACCGGCAAGACCTATACCTATGTCAAAACGATGTATGAGCTGAACAAGCGCTACGGCTGGAGCAAGTTCATCATCGTTGTGCCGTCCGTCGCCATCCGCGAGGGCGTCTATAAATCGCTCCAGACCACGCAGGAGCATTTTGCGGGCGAATACAACAAGAAAATCCGCTTTTTTATCTACAATTCCGACCGCCTGACGGAGGTAGACCGCTTTGCATCCGACAGCGCGATCAACGTCATGATCATCAACATGCAGGCGTTCAATTCCAGCAAGAACCAGCGCATCATTGACAAAAAAGCTTGATACCTTCCGCAGCCGCAAGCCCATCGATATTATTGCAAAGACGAATCCGATTCTGATCATCGACGAGCCGCAGAGCGTGGAGGGCAAACAAACCAAGGAAAGCCTCAAAAAGTTCCAGCCGCTCTTTACGCTGCGCTATTCCGCCACGCATAAGGAAAAATACGATATGGTCTATCGGCTTGACGCGCTGGGCGCCTATAACCAGCATCTGGTCAAGAAAAATTGCCGCCCTCGGCGTGACACTGGAGGGCAGCACGGCGACGAATGGCTATGTCTACTGCGAGGGCATTGATCTTTATAAGGATAAAGCGCCGACAGCGCGTCTCGGCTTTGAGGTCAAGGGGAAAGCCGGAACGCGGACGGTCGTGAAAAAAGTCTATGGCGGAGATGATCTGTATAACCTCTCCAATGGTCTGGCCGAATATGCAGATCGCTATCGGATTCTGCCAGACGGTATTGACGGTCGCGATAATTCAGTCACGTTCCTGAACGGCCTGAAAATCTACGCGGGGCAGATCTGCGGCAATGAGCAGCTGGTGTCGCTCCAGCGGCGTATCCAGATTCGTGAGACGATCCGCACCCATATCCAGCGGGAGCGGGAACTGTATCCGCGCGGGATCAAGGTGCTGAGTCTGTTTTTCATTGACGAGGTTTCCAAATACCGCAGCTATGACGGCGACGACGATGCGGGGCGCAACGGCGAATATGCGCAGATGTTTGAAGAAGAATATGAAAACGTCGTCGGCAATTTGCAGCGCGAGTTTGGTGACGATGCGTACATGGAGTATCTGAACAAAATTGACCCGCACCGTACGCATCAGGGCTATTTCTCCATTGACAAGAAAAAAGGCAAGAAGGCGCGTTTTGTAGAAAGCAAGGTGGACCGCAAGACGCAGCTTTCCGACGATGCTGAGGCGTATGACCTCATCATGAAGGACAAAGAGCGGCTGCTCAGCATGGACGAGCCGGTACGGTTCATTTTCTCCCACTCTGCGCTCCGCGAGGGCTGGGACAATCCAAACGTGTTCCAGATCTGCACGCTGAAAAAGCAGAGCGATTCGGACATCCGCAGCAGGCAGGAGATCGGCCGCGGCCTGCGCCTGTGCGTCAACCAGCAGGGCGAGCGCATGGACGAGAGCGTGCTCGGCGGCGAAGTGCAGGAGCTTAACAAGCTGACAATCATTACAGATTTTTCGTTTGGCGAGTATGTGAAGGCGTTGCAGGCTGGGCTATCCGAAGTTTTGGCCGACCGGCCGCGCGTGCACAAATTGCAGCGGACTTTGCGGATCATGTCTCTGACCGCATTAACTGGATGTATCGCGACCTTGCGCATCTGGAGGGGGAGCGTGAGGATCAGGCCATCCGCACGATGCACTTGGCTCTGTATGTGATCTCCACTGCGCTTCAAACGCAGAAGGTCGATGAGAGTATGCGTTATCTTTTGCGCGCGTTCTGGAACGAGTTTCAGCCGACGCTGGACGAGAGCGTCTATCAGGCATTGTGCACGAAGCAGGTTATGTTTGCGGAAATCGGTGGGATTTCCGAGAAACGTCTCGGTTCGTTCTGGAGAAATTTATTGGACAATCTGCCGCCGGAACGTCGCGTCGGGAAAGACGATGATTTGCAGGAACTTTTGGACGATACGAACCGTCTTTATAACTATTTCCGCAGCGATAGTACACCGGTAATTGATTTTGCCAAGGAGATTGAGCCATATTGGGCGTCAGCGATCCGCCTGCCGGAAGAAGCAGAGGAAGACGACGAATACGACGAGGATGAGGAACCGGAGGAAGAATCCGCGCCTTGGACAGATTTTTATGAAAAGACTGTGCCTGCGGGTAATGGCGGCGGATATTACCAGTTCTGTAATGTGCAGTTCAAGGACGGCGGAAACCCTTATGCCTATCTGACAGGCGGCTTGCCGCTTGCAGTCGGTGATTTTGTGGTCGTTCCGGTCGGCAATCGGAATACGGAGAAAACCGGCCGCGTGACGGACGTTTTTGTTTGCAGCGCGCAGGATGCGCCGTATCCGCCGGAAAAGGCAAAGTTTGTGCTCCGGAAATCTGAGCAAACGGCATTTCCGGAGAAGAAAACCACGCCCGTCGGGCCAACAAGGAACGAAAAAGCTGCGACCCAGATGCCGCCCGTACCAGTAGAACCGCCTGTGGCGCAGCCTGCGTCGGAGAAGCCAGCTTCGTTTGAAGTCGAACCAGTTCCGGAAGCACCGACGTTCACGCTTCCGCCGCTGTCGGAGCAGGACGAACCGAAGAAGCCGAAACGCCGGATTCCTTGGGGCTGGCTGGCCGACGCAGCCGTTGCTGTTATCGCATTTTTCGTATTTTGCCCTGCCGCCGCTCAAGAGAACTGCCGAGGCGAACCGTCAGATGGTCGCACAGCAGGCTGCAGAGCGGGAGAAACGCGAGCAGGAAGAACGGCGGGCAGAGCAGGCCCGTCTGGAGGAAGAAGCAGAACAGCTGCGCCAGCAGGAAGAACGCGAAGCCGCACTTCAGGCAGAGAAAGATGCGGGTATTCCGTATGTCGGAATGCTTGAAAGCAGCATTGACTCCACGCGCACGCTTGGCACGCATGGCATGGCGAAATCCGGCTGGGCATATAAAAAGGACGGAACATTCAAGCAAATGACCTATTACTGGTACACCAACAACCGAACACCGATTACAATCCGTGGGATTATGAAGACGAGGACGAAGCCTGGGACGAGTGGGAAAACGATTGAGCACTACTGCTTCTCGCTGTTCGGAGAAAGACAGTTTTTCAAAAAATGAGCTTCGCATTTTAATTGCGAAGCTCATTTAAATTCATGACGAACGTACTTGGCGCGTTTTGGTCATCCCTACGGGATTAATTTACATTACTGTAGGAATACTCAATACTATTTATTTCAACAACATGTACAGACTCACATTCAAATAAGGTTTCATCAAAACAGCAATATTTGTTCCACCGGTGCCCATTGTACTTGTGTACGAAACGCCTGCGTAGCCTCTGCTTTTTATAAACTCAGTAATGAACTGAGTCGGAAGATATTCTAATGAACTATCATTTCGTCTAAGGGGTTTGGCAATCTCTTTTGCAATATCCGAAAAGGTCTGAATATTTGCTGCTAATGATTCAATACTGCTCGAATAGACTGCGGGACTTATGCGGTTTAATCCAGAGATGTTGACAACCTTTATTTCTTTAAGCAACCTGAACTTCCCGACGGTTACAAAATCAAAAGCACTGGCCCTGACTTCCCTTAAAGCTGTCGCCTCGTCTGATGTAAGATACAACACACCTATTCCTTCTGGATTGACTCTCCCGGATTTTCTCTTTCCAGAAGGCGGTGACCCCATTTTTTCTTTGGGATATCCCATAATGCCATCACATATTCGGGCTCGGAAAAATTCGGTTCCCTTTGTATATTTTGTTATTGAATACCCAACAAAGGAAGCAAGTCGATCAGCTTTAAAATATCCATTGCAGAAACGATTTTTTGTTTTTATTGCATCCGAAAATTCACGCCATGTGTGACCGGAGAAAATACCATATTCATCAGCATAGCTTCTAGAATACAGACGTTTTTTGTTGTGATTTTTCTCATCGTCTCCGTAAACTGTTGAACAAAACGCAGCTACTAAGTCATAGGAAGATGGTGAATCTTTCCCTGAAGATGTTCCAGTTATCAATTATTGTGGAAAAAAGAGATTCTCCATCTTCCGATTCCTCATAAACATTGAGTACCTCAGATATCAAATCAGACACATCAGACGGTTCATCGACTGTGCAAATTAAAAACATTAGTTTTCTTGCAAAAGTCACAATTTCCATACTTCCCATTTGCTGAAATCATTGCTTGGATTTGAGGGTCAGAAAAACATTCAATGCAACAATTCATTCTTAAAATCTCCCAGTCAAGTACTTGTTCATAAGTTCAAGATGGTGCATAATAGAAAGTTTCTTCAGTGTCGGAAGCCCAGGATATGTCTTGTTGATAAAATGGTCTAACAATGTTTGTAAGCCCGTAGTTAGTTGGCGATCTTGGTTCTCCGTGGTGTACCACTTATACAACTTGCTTACTGCCTCGTAGAATTTTCCGGCGACATCAGAAATATCGTCGTTTGAATCGGAAACAAAGTGACGTATTCTTAGTGAATTATCCTTTGCAAAATACACAATATGAATTGCAACTGCGTATGGCGCAAATCCAGACTCAATATAATCACTGCCAATAATAGAGTAGTCTCGAACCCGATGTAGTCATCCTCCCGATAATCAATATGGTCATTGGAGAACAACTCATCTTCAGGATAATCCGCATTTCTGCTTTTCTTATTAAATCTGTTTTCAAAAAGGACACTATTTTCCTTAACCACACGCCGAATATACCGGTCATACGGACAAAGTGTGTATTGTGGTGACTGGCGGAATAAATCCTGATACGTTGGAAGTGAATCAGCGCTATTTAATACTGAAAGAACTTTATCTGCATCGATTCCTGTATCATTTAACTTGGTTAAACATTCCTCAGCACTTTCGTTTGTGAGTATAGCAGGAATAACATTTGGTGTGGAAACATACCGTTCAAGCAGTTGATTGATAATTTGCGGTTCATCAGTCAAATCACCAACATTGGGGTTCAAAACTAAGGCAACGGGGAGAGAGGCTGCTTGGAATGCAGCTAAGGAGTTATTTAATGCAGGGATAATTTTACAGGCTCAATAACTGGAACAACAAACGAGGAAATTAGACTTTTCGCAGCCAACTCTTTAAGTGCAAGCAGTTCATATTGTCTTCCACGAAAATACGGAAAATACATACCATTACCTCCTGTATTGTGTCTCAAGCAATTGATCGAGCACAGACATTTTCCGGTAAGCCCAGAAAAATAAACCACCGCTTTTAATTCTGACTGAATTTCTTGGAACTCTTCGACTGTGATTTTATTCCGTTTTTTCATCTCTTGAAATGCGCGTTGTTGCGCATCAAGAATAGGGATCGTCTCAAATTTTTCGAGAAATGCCCTAAAGTGAAAAACCGGCTCTACTTGTGGACAGTGCCAAAATAGCTTTTTTATGATATTTTCGTATTCTTTTTTTTCTTAAAAGCTTGAAAATGCTGGAGTGATCAAGGAACTCGTTATATGTGCGTGGTTCTCTGCTTCGTTCCTTATTAAAAATTGTACCACGATCAGAAAGAACATATATGCCGACGGCATCGCCCATGTCACCAAAAAGATGACAATACTTCGCGAATTTTTTCCAACTCATGAATAGAAGCCAGTACAGATACCTTGCTGAATGCGCAGTAATAGTCTCGTAGTTGATCGTATAGACGGTCAAAATTATCAAGATCAGATTTAATTTCATATACTCGACCTTCACCGTTAATCATCACAAAGTCCGCAATGACCAATCCTTTACTTGTGAAAATGCAGATGTGTGTTCACATTGTGAATGCCGCATAGGAGTTTATTAAGTAAGTATTCATATAGAAGTACTCATTACGCTGTTGCTTATCGAGGTGAGCATATATTTCGCTGATAAGTTGCCCATGATTTTATTCGACGGATCGTCAATATATCGCTTTACAACATAATCAAAGACGTCGTTTCTGCCATTTTCAATAAGATCACATATTACCTTGCGTGTGAACACTCGGTTAATTGCCCTACTGTTATCAGCCATATTTGAACACCTCCTTTGCTTGTATTGCTCAACGATATGTACATGGGGTACCAAGTCTCTACAATGGTGTCCAGTACCCATATGCAATAGCAATGCAAAAGTTCTATTCTAAAATAAAGAATAGTGATTGGGTTCAAAAGTAAATGAAAAAGCATATTTGGTACACTGAACTTCAATGCTATTATTTGTGGTTGAATTTCATACATGGCTGTAATGCGCCTATTTGGATGCACTATCCACTTTAGAAAAATCCAACGCAATAGTCTATTGCCGATTCAATCTATTACGAAGAAAAAATACTCAAATGCGATATTGACAAGAGCAAAATCGGATGGTATCCTAGAAGACACAGCAGAGAGATCTGCCGACAACAGAATATTCTGAAGCGCACCATGAATGAAGGAGCGCTTGCGACCGAGAATGATGCAGCGCCTCCTTTTGGTGCTCTTTAGGGAAAATATGGGGGTGGGATCATAATAGCAATACGTAAC
>VOFG01001685.1_pt1 | contig 11723 bp, 20 predicted proteins | sample 5384171 | NCBI WGS metagenome assembly VOFG01 (sample SAMN12384726, study PRJNA508395) | human gut metagenome | isolation source: healthy gut F | host: Homo sapiens | reverse complement strand
AACAACTTTTTTTATTTTCTTTTTGAAATCTTTTTTGATTTCCTGCCCCCGTTCTCACGGGGCGAGGATTATAATATCAAATGTCACAGCAAAAGTCAACAGTATTTTCCAATTTTTTTCATTTTTATTTTAACATGGAAAACGCAAATAATGGGCCTATTCCACTGCGATAAACGGAGCCGCGTCTTTTACTCCCTGTGGGTTTTCCAGGTTCCACTCCACAAAGCTTTTTCCGGATGCCGCTACGGTTCTTCCCAGGGTTACCAAAAGTCCGGGATCTGGCTTTCCAGGATGGTACCCAGCTCTTCTCCCATCTTCTTTTTCCCTGTACATCACATCCGTTTAAGAACAGAAGGAACGCAGACTCTGCTTTTCGGCAACCTTCTTGGCCGCACCACGGAATCCCATAACACCGGTCTGATGCGTACCGCAGGAAGACGGGCATCCGGAAATATGGATCTTTGAAGAGCATCTGCCGGAAGGCCTGCTTCCGCACTGCTTACGCAGGCCTGCAAAGGGCTCCAAATCCCGCACGCCAATCTGGCATACGGATGCACCGATGCAGCTTACGGATGCCTCAAATTCCGGTTGTCGCGGTATTGCCCGCTGTCACAGTCAGAACCTTCTTTTGCTTCTTCTCCAGTCAAATTGATGATATACGCGGTCTCATCCGCGCCAGACGCATTTCCACATCATCCATATCCTGAAGTGCGTCACTAAGAGCACAAACACAGAAAGATCCGCTGTCCGCCCACCGGATGCCAGGATACGGTATAGAGTCCCGGCTGTTTCTGCTCTAGAACACGCGGATCGGAAATGCTGCTGCCATCCCGCTCTTTGACACAGGCTGGGAAACCGGGCTGAGTTTTAAATCCTCACCAGAAGCATATACCTCATCCAGCTTCTCCAGAAATGCTTTCTTATAATTTTCAGCGCCGCCAAGGCTTTCCTGCATGTAACGGCTGCGGGCCTTGCCACGGTTCTCATAGTTTCCGTATGCGCAGGAAGGTCAGCCATGGCCTTGATGTAATAGCAGATATCCTCCGGTTTTACTGCTTCCGCAACCAGAACGCCAAACCGCGGATTGTTGCCCAGGCCGCCAACACTGTATACATCAAAACAGCCATCCGACGGGCCGCAAAGCCAAAGGTCACGATAAGTAGCATGGGACAGGTTGCTTCGGAGAGCTGGAAAATGCCACCTTCAACTTACGCGGCATCTTCTCCGCGCGGATAAAGCCCATCAGGTATTCTCCTGCTGCCTTCGCCCAGGGACGCACATCAAAATATTCATCCTTCTCCACTCCGGAAAGCGGGCTGCAGGTGACATTGCGCGGGAAATCTCCGCCGCCTCCCATGGTAATGATTCCCATGTCCATAGCCTGCTCCATAATGTCCGCAACAATACTGCCGTCCAGATCATGAAGCTGAATGGTCTGGCAGGTAGTAAAGTGCGCCTTTTTCAGATTGTACTTCCGAATGGTATCCGCAATAAATTTCAGTTTTTCCTTTGTTACACAGCCGCCGGTCATGCGCAGACGCAGCATGCTTGCCTTTACCGCCCTTCTGGGCATAGCTTCCGTACAGTCCGGAAAATCCTTTGTAAGCGTCCTTGCTGAGTTCTCCTGCGTAAAACGCTGCAGTTTTTCCCGGAAAGCAGGAAGATCCTGCTTCCAGTCCTGGTCATTTCTAATTTCCATAATACTCTCCTCCTGATGTAAAAACGTGCAAGCGCGCCTCTGGTTCTCTTGCACTCGTTCTCGTGACATGCTTACTCGATTGCCTCGTCGTTCCATTTTATCACTTCCATTTTAATGGAACAAATTCACGCACATTTTCTATCATCTGCCGGATCTTAAGCGGATCTTTCCAGCCATCGGTCTCCACACCGCTGCTGCAGTCAATGCCAAAGGAGCAAAAAGGCCATAGCCTCCTGTACATTGCCCGGCTGCATTCCACCGGCCAGAAACCACGGTTTCTGAATCGTTCCTGCCTGTGTGATCAGGCTATGGTCAAAAGGTATGACCGGTACCTCCGCTTCCGGCATCCAGAAGCAGATAATCCGCCTCGCTTGCATCCCCAGCGGCGCAGCTCATGATTCTCCTTCATGGACACGGCACGGATCAGCCAAAACATCCGGGAAGCGGCGTTTCATCCGGGTGATGGCTTCTTCCGTTTCCTGTCCGTGAAACTGATTGCCGGATGGTGCCTGCTTCCACCAGCCCGCAGATCATCTCCTCCGGCGCATTCACAAACACGCCAACCGGGCAGATTTCGGCAGAACAGTTCCTGTGCCAGCGCTGCCGCCTGAGCGAGTCACTGACGTCTCCCCGGGGCAAACACGAATCCGGCGTAATCTGGCCGATACTGATTCACCGCAGCTATATCCTCCGCCGCCTCAGTCCGCATATTTTAATTTTCGTCATGAATTCTGTCCTCTTTTCTGCACCAGGGTGCAATCACTTTGCTCATTTTCACTGCTTGTTTCTGCCGCACCACATATTATTTTCCCTGCCGAAGCTGATCCAGCGCCGCCTTTTTATCGGCGCTGCGCATCAGGGGTCTCTCCGATCAGCACCGCGTCGGTTCCATTTTCATATAAAACCTTTGTATCCTCCGGCCCACGGATGCCACTCTCTGAGACGAACACGATTTCCGGCGGCACCATAGCCCGGAGACGGACCGGAATTGTTCACATCCACCTGAAAGGTCCGCAGGTCACGGTTGTTTACACCCAAGGATGGAGGCGCCTGCTGCCAGCGCGCGCTCCACTTCCTTTGCATCGTGTGCCTCCACCAGCGCAGACAGGCCAAGTTCTCTGGCCTGGGCCATGTACTCGCGAATTGCCCCATCATCCAGGATCGAGCAGATCAGAAGCACGGCGGACGCACCAAGTGTTTTGCCTGATCGATCATGTAGGAATCTACCGTGAAGTCCTTCCGCAGTACGGGAATGTTCACGCTCTGCGCAATCTCCTGCAGATACTGGTCACTTCCCAGGAAACGGTACGGCTCGGTCAGCACGGAAATGGCACTGGCACCTGCCTGCTCATATTCCCGTGCGATCTGCAGGTACGGAAAATCCGGCGCGATCAGACCCTTGGATGGAGATGCCTTCTTCACCTCGCAGATAAAGGGAGAGCCCCGGTGTCCGAAGCGCTTTCCCAAAGGGAAACGTTCCCGTTACCGGCAGGCTTTCCGCCATACGGCGCATCTCATCCGCCGGGATTTTCTTTTTTTTCTTCCGCAACACGATTTCTTGTCAGTGCCGCAACTTCTTCTAATATCATACGCTGCTCCTATTCCTGATTGGAAAGCTCCACAAATTTCTCCAGCTGCGCTGTAGCCTTTCCACTGTCAATCATCTCTTTTGCCAGATCAATGCCCGCCTGAATGGATTCTGCCTTGCCTGCCATATAAATGGCTGCTCCCGCGTTCATGAGCACTGCATCGCGCTTCGGGCCAGTTTTTCCTGCCAGAATGTCGCGGGTAATCTGTGCGTTCTCCGCCGGAGTTCCACCTACCAAGTCATCCTTGCTGCAGCGGGTAAGCCCGAACTGTTCCGGTGTAATCTCATAGGAAGTGAAGGCTCCGTCTTTCACTTCGCAAACCCTGGTCGGAGCGCTTAAGGAAATCTCATCCAGTCCATCACTTCCGTATACGACCAGGGCACGCTTTACGCCCAGGTTCGCCAGCACATGGGCCAGCGGCTCCACCAGGCTCTCATCGTAAACTCCCATCAGCTCCATGTTGGCACCTGCCGGTTTGCCAGCGGTCCAAGAATATTAAAGATGGTGCGGATTCCAAGCTCTTTGCGCACCGGAGCCACATATTTCATGGCAAAGTGATAGTTCTGGGCAAATAAAAGCAGATACCGATCTTCTCCAGCAGCTCCCGGCTCTTTTCGGCGCAATGGTGATGTTGACGCCAAGGGCCTCCAGAACATCCGCTGCGCCGCATTTGCTAGAAGCCGCGCGGTTTCCGTGTTTGGCTACCGGAATGCCCGCCGCGGAGATCACCAGGGAAGAGGTTGTGGAAATATTAAACGTATTTGCTCCGTCTCCGCCGGTTCCCTACAATCTCCAGAACATCCATGTCATGAAAGCAGGCGGACACAGTGGGCGCGCATGCCAGCCGCGGAAGCGGTGATTTCCTCTACGGTCTCGCCCTTTCATGCTGAGAGCAGTCAGATAGGAACTCATCTGCACCGCGCTGGCCTCTCCCTCCATAATCTCATTCATAACGGCCTCTGCCTCTTTGTATGTCAGATTCTCTTTTTTAATACTTTATGGATTGCTTCTTTGATCATATCCGTCGCCTCACCTTTCTTGTTCGAATGCTGTTTCTTCTATAATAAATAAATATTTTGTTAAACACCATGTTTTTCTGCCATCCGCAGGAAGTTTTTCTGATAGCTTTGCCATCCGGTGTCAGAATAGATTCCGGTGGAACTGCACGCGCCATAACCGGGTCCGTCACATGTTCCACAGCCATAATCTCACCGTCATCGGTTACTGCCGTTACCTTCAGTTCCTCCGGCATGGTTTCCCTGACTGCCGCCAGGGAATGGTATCTGCCTACCGGAATCTGTTCCGGAAGTCCGGCAAACAGGACGCTGTCCTTGCTGCAGGCAGCCTGGGATACCTTGCCGTGCATCAGCTGCTTCGCATAGGAAACCTCAGCCCCATAAGCCTTGCAGATGGCCTGATGACCGAGGCATACGCCGAACACCGGAATCTTCTTTCCCAGTTTCTTCACCACATCAATGCAGATGCCCGCATTCTCCGGCCGCCCTGGTCCGGGGAAAGAATGATGGCTTCCGGCTTCATGGCTTCCAGCTCTTCCACCGTGATCCGGTCATTTCGGGTGACCTGAATATCCGCCGGATGCTTCCGATCAACTGGTACAGGTTATAAGAAAAGCTGTCATAATTATCGATCAGCACGATCATGATTCCATTCCCTCCTCTGCTTTCTTTACAGCCAGTACTACGGCTCTGGCTTTTTGTTTACGCACTCCTGGTACTCGCTTTCCGGCATGCTGTCAGCTACAATGCCGGCTCCGACCGGGCGTACACCTTTTCCTTTCTTTGCGTAGGCAATACGGATGGCAATGCAGACATCCAGGTTACCGGAAAAGTCCAGATACCCAATGGCGCCACCGTAAATACCGCGCCGTCCGCTCTCCAGCTCCTGAATGATCACACAGGCCCGGAATTTCGGTGCTCGGAGAGCGTTCCTGCCGGGAGGATGGCATCCACCGCATCCACTGCGTCATACTCCGGACGGATCATTCCGCCAACGGTGGAACCGATGTGCATCACATGGGAATAACGCTCCACTGCCATGTATTTTTCCACCTTCACAGTACCAATCTGGCTGATCTTTCCAATGTCATTCCGTCCCAGATCCACCAGCATATTGTGCTCAGCCCGTTCTTTTTCATCAGCGAGAAGTTCCTGCTCCAACCGCTCATCCTCCTCCGGTGTCGTGCCTCTCGGCCTGGTTCCGGCCAGCGGATAGGTGAAGAGTTTCCCATCTTCCAGCTTGACCAGTGTTTCTGGAGAAGCACCCGCGATTTCAATGTCATCGCTGGAAAAATAAAAAACATGTAGGGGACGGATTGCTGGTTCGGAGAACCCGGTAGGCATCTAAGAGGCTTCCCTCCATCTCTGCCTCCAGCTGGTTGGAAAGTACCACCTGAAAAATATCCCCTTCCCGATATACTGCTTTCCCTTTTCCACCATCTCGCAGTAAGCTTCTTCGGAAAAGACCGGTTTGAAATCTCCTTTGAGCTTTAACGGCTGTTCCGGTGCTGGTTTTCGGGTGCGAATCAGGTTCACCAGCTTATCCAGTTCCATCTGGGCTTTGTAATATTCCTGCTCCGGCGCGTCGGTCTTCATGTTGACGATGAGAATGATCTTCTGACGGAAATTATCGAAGGCGATCACCTTGTCAAACAGCATCAGGTCTACATCCTGGAAGGAATCCTCATCTCCCTTTTCCAGTTTTTAAGGTCGGCTCCGCGTATTTGATATAGTCGTAGGCGAAATATCCGACCAGGCCGCCGGTGAAAGTTGGCAGTCCCGGAAGCTTCGGACTCTTGTTCTCTGCCAGAATCTTGCGGATAGCATCTCCCGGATGCTCCACCTGCTGTTCCACCGTAGTTGCACCTTTGATGCGAAGCAGTCCATCCCGGCAGGTCAGCTCCAGCACTGGATCAAACCCCAGGAAGGTGTAGCGGCCCCAGCGTTTGGATTCCTCCACGCTCTCCAGCATGTAACAGTGGGTGCTCACCTGCTTTAAGACCCGCAGCACTTCCATGGGGGTGCGGATATCGGAGATAGATTTCCCGGGTTAACGGGATGCGTCCGTAGGTTTTGTCTTCTGCAAGCTTTTTTGCTTCTTCCAGGGTCATCATATTGCAGTCCTCCTTTTCTCTGTCTGCCCGGAGAGGAATTTTAAGGAATAAGAATGTGCCTTGGCGCATCCTCGCGGAGACGTTTGTGTTTCATAGGATGCAATTTCCTATGAAACACAAAAAATCCGTCCCTGGCAGACTTCACATAAACTGAAATCTGTCAAGGACGGGATGGAAAATTTGATTTACCTTATCACCCGCGGTGCCACCCTTGCTTTCGCGACCCATTCCGTGATGTACGGACTCTTCGCGCTCTTTTTTTTCGAATACCAACATATTCCCGGCAACAACGTATGCCCACACGTCGCAGAATACTGGGCCTTGCGGCTTTTGACTGCGCCTCAGCGGTCCATTTAACAAGCTGCGTTCTGACGGTTCTCAGCATTCCGTCTCTCTGTAAGTGCACGATTTGTTTTATCTCCAAGGCTTCAACGGTTTTAAGCAATGTTTCATTTTAAATTTTCTTTATTTTACTTCCATGCCGTCATATTGTCAATTAGTTTTTCGCTTTATTTTCTTTTTGTTTTTCTCATTCATTTACTGGCATTTACTTTCTGACGGCAAATCATTTTTGTTCGCTGTTCTATCCCTGCTGCTCGTTTTCTGGTTTTTCCGCAGGTCCGGTGCCAGAGCCAGGGTGAACCAGAACTCTACACCATCCTCGTGGTTTGCCACACCGTACTGCTGGTGATGTGCCTCCATAATGGCTTTGACAATGGAAAGACCGATGCCGCTTCCGCCGTAGGCACGGGGTTCGGGCCTTGTCTACCTTGTAAAACTTCGTCCACAGATTCGCAGGTCTTCCTCCGGGATCGGAGCACCGTTGTTGTATACATGGATCTTGCCACACCATCGAGAGTCTCACCCAGATGCGAATATTATGATCCCCGCCAAGATGGTTCATGGCGTTGGGTCAGGTAGTTGGTCACAACTTCCTCAATCTTGAATTCATCGCCCATGATTAACGTTTCCGCATGTCTGCATTACCTTCCTTCGCCTCATTCTGCTGAATGAGGATACTGGAGGAATTGATCAGGTCGTGAACCAGCTCCGATACATCAAACGTCTCAATGCTCGGCGTGTCGTTTCCAAATTCAGGGCCGTCAGTGTCAGAAGCTGGCGCACCATCTTGTTCATCTGTTGGCCTCATCCATGATGACCTCACAGTAATAGCTGCGGCTCTCGGGTCTTCGCACATGCCGTCACATAAGCCCTCTGCGTAGCCCTGGATCAGGGCAATCGGGGTTTTTCAGCTCGTGGAGACATTGGCAATGAACTCTTTCGCATCTCATCGATCTGGATTTTCTCATTGATGTCATGTTGCAGCTGTTTGTTGGCATCCTGCAGGGCGCCAATGGCATCTTTAAACTGTGGGAAAGGGAGTTCATGCTGCGTCCCAGAACCCCACCTCATCCTCCCATCATCCTCGTAGGAAACATCAAAATTCAGCCGGGACATTTCTTCTGACAGGGAAGACAATTTCATGATTGGCTTGGTGATGCGGTTGGTAACGAAACACATCATAATACTTCCAATACCAGCACGATCAGAGCCCACCCAGGTGGTAAAGCGGTTAGAAAGCGCTACACTCTCCTGAATGCTGGCAAGGGGCATGGACATGATGAACATAGTTCGGTTGTCCGAGAAATAGCCCCAGCTCTCCATATAGGTACTGCTGGAACGGAAGTCCCGGTTCTTCTCCACCACGTAATTATCATGCTGTTTTAAGATTTCCATGTGCTTGTGGCCCATGCCCAGCACATAGCGCTGCAGCTTCTGAGTCAGAAAATCGCTATCGCGCCCGGAGCTGACCAGAGCTTTGCCGGTATCGCTGTCGATAAGAGTGATGGCAATGTTATTCTGCTCACTGTATGAGCGGATTGTTCCAAGCAGCGTTCCCTGTGCTTCCGGGAAATCTGCGGAATATCCGCCGGGACGACTTCATCGGCCTGGCTGGCAGATTCTGTCTCATCGGCCCGGATGATTTTTTCTGCGTAGTCAGTATCGGTATCTCCCTTGGCCGTCTGCTTCCAGATATCCCACTCCTGCTCCAGTTCCTCCCGCAGTACATCACCGATATTCTCATTCTCGCCGACCTTTTCCCTGAATGGCGCTGTCTATATCCGTGTAGGCCTGCTCCATTACCTTCATTTTCTGGTCCACATAGTATTTTTCCAGCCACCAGCTGTTCACGCCCCAGATGGCCAGAAGCATGGCAGCCATAAGTCCCATAAAGATCAGCATAATGCGGTGACGGATGGAATGAAATTGAAAAAATCTTTTTGTGTTTCATCAGTCTACCTCAAACTTGTAGCCCATGCCCCAGATGGTCTTGATATACTCCCTTCTCTCCCATCTTGCTGCAGCTTTTGACATGGGTGTCGATGGTACGAGCATCCCAAAGTAATCATAATTCAGACATTATTCAGGATTTTTCTCTCTGGAAAGAGCAATGCCCCTGATTCTCAACAAAAGTAGGTTGAAGCTCAAACTCCTTTGTAGCTTAAATCAATCGGTTTTCCGTCAATCTCCACTTGATGTGCTGCCTTGTCAATGCGGATACTGCCCACCTCCGTGGTCTCACTGACCGCCACGTTAGAACGGCGCAGAATAGCTCAACCCGGGCTACAGAATCTTCCGGACTAAAAGGCTTGAAATGTATTCGTCTACGCCAAGTTTAAAGCCCTGAAGCTCGTCCTGCTCCTCACCGCGAGCCGTCAGCATGATGACCGGAACCTGAGAATACTGGCGCACCGTCTTTAAGACTTCCCAGCCATCCATCTTCGGCATCATCACGTCCAGAATGATAAGGGAAATATCTTTCTGTTTAAAGAAAAATATCCACAGCCTGCTCACCGTCCTCTGCCTCGATCACGGTAAAGCCCTTGATGGTCAGGAAATCCTTCACCAGCTTGCGCATTCTGGCTTCATCATCCACTACTAATATCTTTAACGATTCCATGGTATGTATCGTCTCCTTTCTGGTTCTTGTTGTGTTTCTTCTTTCTTTTCCCCATTTTAGCAGAGTTTTTCGGCTTTTTCCACATTTTCACAGAGATTTCACACACAGGGGGCACCGCCAGGCAGAATTTGCTGTTTCCGCGTTCCGGCACAGACTGCCGCTCCAGGATGCCAAAGGCCGGCACACCGCACCACGCGGCACTCCAGCCTTTTCTCATCCCTGTAAAAACTCTTTCGTTTCTTCCTGCTCCGGATTTTCCCAGAACTCCTTCGCGTCCTTCGCTTCCACCAGCCGTCCATCCTGGAAAAGGCCACATCATCCGCAATGCGCTTTGCCTGCGCCAGGTTGTGGGTGACAATGACGATGGTATAACGTCTTTTTAGCTTCAGCAGCAGTTCCTCGATCTTTGCGGAAGCCTTTCTATCTAGCGCGGGCAGGGCTCGTCCAAAGCAGTACCTTCGGCTCCACGGTCAGGGGCCCTGGCAATGCAGAGGCGCTGTTTCTGTCCACCGGAAAGCTTCAACGCGCTCTTGTGCAGCTCCCCGGATACTTCTTCGTAAAGGCCGGTCAGCTTCAGCTTTTTCTTCCACGATCTCTGCCAGCTTCTGTTTTTCCCGGATTCCATAGTAGACCGGCGCGTAGGTCAGGTTCTTATAGATGGAAAACGGAAATGGCGCCGGAGTCTGAAATACCAGGCCTACGTTTTTTTCTTAGCGTTTCCAGCGATAATCGGCGAATATCCGTATCTTCAACATAATCGTCCCCGATACCTCTGTTCCACGTTCTTCCTGTAACAGGCCATTCAGCGTCTTTAAAAAGTGGTCTTTCCGCAGCCGGACGGCCCGAGGATAGCGGTGATCCGGTTTTGGCGGATGTCCATGGAAATATCATGGAGAACCAGCTTCCATCGTGAGGAGACCTCCAGATTCCGGATCTGCATGATGGTGTCATTCGTATATGTTTCCATTTTGTAATCCTTTCATTTGTGTGTCCATTGGGCGTATGTTCGCACGATTTCAGGCTTCACCCCCCGGAAATATCATCTGCCGGAACCATACCTGCACCTACCTTCCCCACTCTTTCCGACAGCGCTCCGCATAAGCAGCCGCCGCCATATTTCCCAGAAGAATCAGCACCATCATCACAAATGCTGTCCCATACCGCAGGCATGGAGGTTGCTCCCTGGGACAGTAGCAGATACCAGATGCAGCGGCAAAGACATGGCCGGGCCAGGAGACTGTGGGGCACTGATGCGTAGGCCACCGCTCCCGTGAACATAACCGGCGCCGTAGCTCCCATGGCATAACAGCCGCCCAGAATCATGCCGAAACGGTTCCCCGCGGCAGGCCGGAAATACCACCTTACGAATGGTGTAGCTTTGGAGCATCCCAGGGCATAGGCGGACTGCACCACGGAATCCGGCACTTCCGGAATGCCTTTTCTGCCCGCACCTCAATAAATGGTAAAATCATGATAGCCAGGGCCGCGCTGGCAGATAAAATGCAACGTCCCAGTCCCAGGTCCCGCACCAGCACGGTGTAAAGAGAACAGGCCCAACACAATGGAGGAAGGCCGGTGCATTCCATCACCAGCCGAATGCCCGATGCCACTTTTTCTTTTTACAGTAAAACACCTGATACAAAGCCACTGCCACCGCCGGGATGCTTCCCATCACCACAGCGGCACCGGTGAAGTACAGGCTTCCCACAATCGCAGGCCAGATGCCGCCCTCGGATCCCAGTACCATGCCTCTTGGGGACTGGGTCAGAAATTCCACGCTGATGTTTCCTGCCCCATGCTCAAACACATAGCCGAATAGAAATACAATGAGCAGGACCGTCAGAAAGTGCTCAGCCAGGCCCAGAATTTTGTCAGGGTTCCCATCCATCTCATACCTTTTTTTTCCTCCTGCCTCACCGTCTCCTGTTCTTTTTGCGATCTCTTCCTCTGCTGCTGACACCAAAAAACCTGCGCTGCATCCATGAATTTTTCTGTTTTCCACGGCAAATTTTCCTCAAGCAGGCGGCGTCTCGGCATATAGATTCCCAGATTGATCACCAGAAGCAGCAACACCAGCACCAGTCCTGCCGCATACAGCGCATGATAGTGGGGGCTTCCATGAACCGCCGTTCCCATCTCCAGGGCAATGACAGAGGCAATGCTCTCACTCTTTCCCAACAGCTTTGGGAACAGATTCGCATTCCCCATGACCATCATCACCGCCATGGTTTCTCCCATGGCCCGACCCACCGCCAGCACCATGGACATTAAAATATTCGGCATGGACGCTGGAAGGATCATGGTGGCCGCCGCGTACCAGTCGGAAATTCCCAGCGCCGCAGA